>ENA-ORLY01001506-ORLY01001506.1-human-gut-metagenome-genome-assembly--contig:-NODE-1506-length-27194-cov-4.092267_pt1 | contig 27194 bp, 18 predicted proteins | sample MGYA00243071_ERZ508832 | MGnify/ENA primary metagenome ERZ508832 (study PRJEB26277, sample SAMN04329777) | human gut metagenome | biome: human-associated habitat | host: Homo sapiens | place: USA... | reverse complement strand
GAATCTCGCTCTGATTAGCGGTCGTCAAATGCACCGCATAAATGCGTGCATTTTCCTCGTCGCCATAACAAAAAACACCCCCGACAACGTCGGGGGTGTTCGTCTGTTTCTGCAATATACTTAGCAGGCCATTGCATACTTGCCAAGATATTTTTCAAAGCCTTCATCATAGCCGTGACAGCATACTGTCAATGCCTGTCTGAAGTCCAGAGCTAATACGCCTAAAATGGATTTTGCGTCTACTGTATAGTGATTATAAGAAATGTCAATGTCAAAATCGCACGCGGATGCTCTCTTTACAAATTCCTTTACCTCATCATGTCTTAAAAAAATCTTGTGTTGTGTCATAGAAATTACCACCTTTCTTACTATGCCAGAATACTGATTTTTGTTTCATTGTTTGCATTATACCCAATTCACGTCAAAAGTAAAGTATTTATTTTAATACAATTTTGCTTTTGGATCTTTTCCGTGCAATCCTGCACAGTGCATTTGTTTCCCATCTGCCGGCATTGTGAAAATTTCACTAATGAAATGTGGTATCCTTTCACTTTTTTGCACATTTTTCTTGCATTATATGTCTTTTTTTCATTTTGCGAGTCAAAATGCTGTATTTTTTACTGAACATACAGATTAGAATAACCCATCAGGCTTTCATCTACTTCACGTGCACATTCACGTCCCTGTCTGATCGCTTTGACAACCAGAGATTGTCCTGTGTGCATATCGCCCGCTGCAAAGACATTTTTCACGTTTGTTTTAAAACTATCTTGCTCTGTCTTCACATTGGTTCTTGGTGTCAGTTCCACCTTAAAAGCATCCGTGACGTATTTCTGTGCTCCCAGAAATCCTGCAGCAATGAGTACAAGCTCGCAGTCCATGATCTTTTCACTGCCTGCTACTTCTTTACTATTCATTCTGCCTGTCTGAGGATCCTTTTCCCATGCAAGTTTTACAATCTTAACCGCTTTCAGCCTGCCGTTTTTATCTTTGATGAACTCCTTTACCGTGGATTCATAAATACGCGGGTCATGCCCGAATACAGCGATTGCCTCCTCCTGACCGTAATCTGTCTTACAGATCTTCGGCCATTCCGGCCACGGGTTGTTTGCCGCACGTTTGTCCGGTGCTTTTGGCATCATTTCGATCTGCGTCACGGATTTACAGCCATGTCGCATACAAGTACCGACACAGTCATTTCCGGTATCGCCGCCACCGATAATGATCACATTTTTACCCTTTGCGCTGACATAGTTTCCATCCTTGAAATCAGAATCGAGAAGAGATTTTGTATTCCGGCTCAAGAAATCAACCGCAAAGTAAATGCCTTCCGCATCTCTGCCCGGTGCTGTAATGTCACGCGGGTTGGAAGAGCCGCAGCAGAGTACAACACGGTCAAAGTCCGCAAGCAGCTTTGCCGGCTTGATATCCTTACCGATATCTGTATTTGTCACAAATGTGATACCTTCTGCTTTCATCACATCGATCTTCCGGTCAATGATCCGCTTTTCCAGCTTCATATTCGGAATACCGTACATGAGCAGTCCGCCGATCCGGTCATGACGTTCAAATACCGTTACCAGATGCCCACGCTTATTGAGCTGGTCTGCAACAGCAAGTCCGCTCGGACCGCTGCCGATTACCGCTACCTTTTTACCGGTTCTTACTTTGGGCGGATGCGGCAAAGCATAACCCTTTTCATATGCATTTTCTATGATGGCATACTCATTTTCCTTAGTTGCCACCGGATCTCCGTAAAGTCCGCACGTACATGCATTTTCGCAAAGTGCCGGGCAGACACGGGAGGTAAATTCCGGGAAGTTATTTGTCTTTTTCAGTCTGTTATATGCCTGCTGCCAGTTTCCGGTATATACCAGATCGTTCCATTCCGGAACGAGGTTGTGCAGCGGGCATCCGCTCGTCATACCGCACAGATCCATCCCTGCCTGACAGAACGGTACACCGCATTCCATACATCTTGCACCCTGCAGCTGCTGCTTTTCTTTCGGAAGGTGCGTATGGAATTCATTAAAATGTTTGATTCTCTCTTTCGGTTCCTCGGCTACTGAAACCTGTCTTTCATACTCCATAAAGCCTGTTGGTTTTCCCATGCTGCCACCTCCTACTTATTTTTGTTGGCATAAAATGCCTCGATCTGTGCCTGTTCTGCGGAAAGTCCTTTTTCCTCCATCTGCACGATCGCTTTCAGCATACGTTCATAGTCATGTGGGATGATCTTCTTGAACTTCGGCAGATACTCACCGAAGTTATCGAGGATCTGTTTGCCCTTTTCAGAATTTGTATAAGCAACATGCTCCTTGATCATATCCTTCAGCTCCAGTACATCGTATTTGGATGTAATTTCGGAAGAAGAAACCATGTCTTTGTTGACCTTTGTATACAGATCATTGTTTTCATCGAGTACATAAGCGATACCGCCGCTCATACCGGCTGCAAAGTTCTTGCCGACACATCCAAGGATGACTGCACGGCCACCTGTCATATATTCACAGCCGTGATCACCGACACCTTCCACTACAGCGATCGCACCGGAGTTACGAACGCAGAAACGTTCTCCCGCTACACCGTTGATAAAGGCTTTACCGCTTGTTGCGCCGTACAGTGCCACGTTACCGACGATAATGTTCTCATCCTGCTTGAATTTGCTGCCCTTCGGTGGATATACGATCAGCTTACCGCCTGAAAGTCCTTTGCCGAAGTAGTCATTGGAATCGCCGACAAGTTCCAGTGTCAGACCCTTTGGAATGAAAGCACCAAAACTCTGACCGCCGGCTCCGTTACAAAGTACACGGTAGGTATCCTCAGGTAACGTATTGTAGAAGCGCTTCGTGATCTCTGCACCGAGGATCGTACCGAATGCCCGGTCTGTATTGGTGACATCCACTTCAATACTTCTCTTTGCACCTGTCTCCAGTGCTTTGCCAAGCTGCTTTAAGAGTACCTTTTCATCCTTAGTCTTTTCCAGATGGAAATCATATGCCTGTTTCGGATCAAAGGTTACCTTCTCCTTACTGCCTGCATATGGGTTATTTAAAATATTGCTCAGGTCGATACGTTCGTATCTGGCATCCAGTCCCTCGCGCACCTTCAGAAGATCAGTACGTCCAACCAGTTCATCGATCGTGTGGATACCAAGCTGTGCCATATATTCACGCATTTCTTCTGCAATAAAGCGCATGAAGTTTTCGACATATTCCGGTTTGCCGCGGAAACGCTTACGAAGCTCCGGATTCTGGGTTGCAATACCAACCGGACAAGTATCCAGATTGCAGACACGCATCATCACACAGCCCATCGTTACAAGCGGTGCTGTTGCAAAGCCGTATTCCTCAGCACCCAGAAGTGCTGCGATCACAACGTCACGACCGCTCATCAGCTTACCGTCCGTCTCGATGATGACCTTATTTCTCAGTCCGTTCATGATCAGTGTCTGGTGTGTCTCAGCAAGACCAAGCTCCCACGGAAGACCTGCATTGTGGATGGAGTTACGAGGTGCAGCTCCTGTACCGCCGTCATAACCGGAAACAAGCACTACCTGTGCACCGGCTTTTGCAACACCTGCTGCAACTGTTCCGACACCAGATTCCGATACGAGCTTGACAGAAATACGGGCATCTTTATTGGCATTTTTCAGGTCGTAGATCAGCTGCGCCAGATCTTCGATCGAATAAATATCATGATGCGGTGGCGGGGAGATCAGACCGACACCCGGTGTGGAATGACGTGTCTTTGCAATCCATGGATATACTTTACCTGCCGGCAGATGTCCGCCTTCACCCGGTTTTGCGCCCTGTGCCATTTTGATCTGGATTTCCTTTGCACTGGTCAGATATTTACTTGTTACACCAAAACGTCCACTTGCTACCTGCTTGATCGCAGAGCATTTGTTCAGTCCGTCCGGTCCGATGGAAAGCCGCTCCAGATCCTCGCCGCCTTCACCGGTATTGGATTTACCGCCCAGGTTGTTCATAGCTACCGCCAGGCATTCATGTGCTTCCTGTGAAATGGAACCATAGGACATCGCACCTGTCTTGAAACGTTTTACAATCGAATCAACACTTTCCACTTCATCAATGGAAATACCTTTTTTCGGATAGTTGAAATCCATCAGTCCACGCAGTGTCTTGATGCTTGTTTCATCATTCACGCAGGCTGTATACTGTTTGAACATCTCATAGTCGCCACGTCTTGTTGCTTCCTGCAGCAGATGGATCGTCTTTGGATTATACAGATGTTCATCACCGCCGGAACGCATCTTATGATGGCCCGGGCTGTCAAGTGTCAGGTCAGTTGCAAGCTCCAGCGGATCAAATGCCAGAGAATGCAGCTCGTCTACCTGCCGCTCGATATCCTTTATTGTAATACCGCCGACGCGGCAGACTGTATCTGTAAAGTATTTGTTGATCACATCATAATCGATACCGATCGCTTCAAAAATCTTAGAACCCTGATAAGACTGGATCGTGGAAATACCCATCTTGGATGCGATCTTGACGATACCGCTCAGTACCGCATGGTTGTAATCGTCTACTGCCGCATAGTAGTCCTTATCCAGCATATGGTTGTCGATCAGTTCCTTGATGGACTCCTGTGCCAGATACGGATTGATCGCGCAGGCACCAAAGCCTAACAGTGTCGCAAAGTGATGTACCTCTCTCGGCTCTGCACTTTCCAGAATGATCGCTACGCTTGTACGTTTCTTTGTGGTAACCAGATGCTGCTGCAGAGCGGAAACTGCAAGCAGGGATGGGATTGCCACATGGTTTTCATCCACACCTCTGTCGGACAGGATGATAATGTTGACACCGTCACGGAACGCTCTGTCCACTTCCACGAACAGTCTGTCGATCGCCTTCTCCAGACTTGTATTTTTATAATATGTGATCGGAACGGTTTCTACCTTGAAGCCTTCCGCCTTCATGCTCTTGATCTTCATCAGGTCTGTATTGGTCAGGATCGGGTTGTTGACCTGCAGCACGTTACAGTTCTTTGGTGACTCTTCGAGCAGGTTACCGTCGGTTCCGATATAAGTCGTTGTAGAAGTAACGACTTCCTCACGGATCGCATCGATCGGCGGGTTGGTTACCTGTGCAAACAACTGTTTGAAATAGTGGAACAGCGGATGCTTTGCTTTGCTGAGTACCGGAAGCGGGGTATCCACACCCATGGCTGCGATCGCTTCACCGCCATTTTTTGCCATCGGCAGAATGCTCTGCTTCAGCTCATCATACGTATAACCGAATGCTTTCTGCATACGCTGTCTTTCTTCATAGGTAAATTCCGGAACACGCTCATTCGGGATCTTTAAAGAATGCAGCTCTACGAGGTTGGAATCCAGCCATTCTCCATATGGCTCTTTTCCTGCATAAGCATCCTTGATCTCATCATCATCAATGACACGGCCTTTTACCGTATCCACAAGGAGCATCTTGCCCGGACGAAGTCTTTCCTTCTTCACGATCTTTGTCGGATCGATCGGCAGAACACCGACCTCGGAAGAAAGGATCAGTTGATCGTCATCCGTAATAAAATATCTGGAAGGACGCAGACCGTTACGGTCAAGAACCGCACCCATCACATCACCGTCCGAAAACAGGATAGAAGCCGGTCCGTCCCATGGCTCCATCATCGTTGCATAATAATGATAGAAGTCCTTCTTTTTCTGGGACATGGTTTTATTGTTTGCCCACGGCTCAGGAATCGTGATCATGACTGCCAGTGGCAGATCCATACCACTCATGACAAGGAATTCCAGTGTATTGTCAAGCATTGCGGAATCGGAACCGGATGCATTGATCACAGGCAGGATCTTGTGAAGCTCTCCGTGCAGATGCTCGGATTCCATATTCTCTTCACGGGCAAGCATCTTATCTGCATTACCGCGTATCGTATTGATCTCGCCGTTGTGCACGATAAACCGGTTTGGATGTGCTCTTTCCCAGCTTGGGTTTGTATTTGTGGAGAAACGGGAGTGTACGATCGCGATCGCTGATTCGTAATCCTCATCCTGCAGATCCTTAAAGAAGGTACGAAGCTGTCCGACAAGGAACATACCTTTATAGACGATCGTACGGCTGCTCAAGGATACCACATAGGTCACATCTGTAGACTGTTCAAAGACACGTCTGACAATATAAAGCTTCCGGTCAAAATCAAGTCCCTTTGCCACATTATCAGGCTTCTTGATAAATGCCTGCATAATATAAGGCATGCATTCGATCGCTTTATGGCCGAGCACGGACGGATAGGTAGGAACCTCTCTCCAACCTAAAAACTCCATGCCTTCCTTTTCTACAATGATCTCAAACATCTTTTTTGCCTGATTACGCTGCAGCTCATCCTGTGGGAAGAAGAACATACCTACTCCGTATTCTCTCTCCTTACCAATAGAAAAGCCGAGGGTATTTGTGACCTTTGAGAAGAACTTGTGTGATACCTGTGTCAGGATACCCACTCCGTCTCCGGTCTTACCCTCGGCGTCTTTGCCGGCTCTGTGTTCAAGATTTTCTACAATTCTAAGTGCGTTTTCTACGGTCGCCCTGCTCTTTTGTCCTTTGATATTTACGCAGGCACCGATACCGCAGTTGTCATGCTCAAACGATGACCGGTATAACGGCGGTCGTTTGGCAGATGGTTGTGCGTCAAACATATCTGACTCCTTTCCCTGTCTGCTGCCAGTCGGTTTTCTTTTGTTAGAGAAACTATACCTCTATTTTTTTCATTTGTAAATAGTAACTTTTTGGTAAATTGTCAGATTATTTGAATATTCGTTCGTTTTTGCATTATTGTATGAATATTGTATTTATTTTTTATGATATGAGCCATTTAACACACAATTATTTTGCATATCCTCCCAGTTTTCTTTCCGGTTTTACAGATTCAGTCCATATTTCTTTGAAAATAATTGTTCCGGTTCTTCCTTTTGCAAAAAACATTATCTTGCCTGCCTGTAAAATTCCCGGTACAAAAGCAGGCTGACTGTCGTTGTAATGATCTCCGTGCAGGGGAAGGTCAGCCAGAACCAGTCAAGCCCCAGACGGGAAAAAGCATAGCCAAGCGGTACAAATAAGCACACCGTACGAAGCACCGTCAGAAAGGAACTCTGAAAAAACGAACCGACTGCCTGAAAGAAAACCGGGAATGTCAGTGAGCTGACAAGCGGCAGAAAGGCCAGCCCGATAATGTGAAATGCATGAATACCGATCCTGATCACTTCCTCATCTCTCGAAAAGACCCGCAGCATCGGCCCCGAGATCGTTTCAAAACAGAGCACACCTGTCACCAGCATAAAGCCCATGCCAAATAAAAGAGCTTCCATAACAGTTTTATGACACCTGTTCCAGTCTCCTGCGCCATAGTTATAGCTGATAACAGGCACAATACAGGTCTGCATCGCACCAAGTGGGATAAAGAAGATCGTCTGCCACTTGTAATACAGTCCCAACGTTGTCACTGCCTGATCGGAGAAGCCCTTTAAGATCATGTTCAGACCGAAAATGTAAAACGTATAAGCAGACTGCATCAGTATATTTGGAAAGCCCAGATAATAAATACGTTTGATATAATTTTTCCACGTAGAAACCGCAGGCACTTTCCGATAGCCCTTCGGCATGACAATGAGAGCTGCTGCGATCTGTCCTGCCACGGTCGCAACCGCCGCTCCCGCAATACCCATTTTGGGCACAAAACCAAGCCCGAAGATCAGCACCGGATCCAGCATGATATTGACAACCGCTCCTGCAATCTGTGCCACCATCGGCAGGCGCATATCTCCCTCTGCCTGCAAAACCTTTGTCCAGCCGCTTTCCAGAAAGAGCCCTATGCTGCACACACAGACAATTCGCCCATACACAATGACTTCCCGGATGACATCGGCTGATTTTGTAGAAATCCGTGCATAAGCGGGCATGAAAAAAAAGCAGAGCAGGGCAAACACGATCCATGACAAAACGGCAAGCGGCATTGCAAGCCCCGCACTCTCCTGACTTTCTTCTTCTCTTCCCAAGCCGCTGAAATGTGCCATCAGCGTATTGATCCCGACACCGGTCCCTACTGCCAGTGCGATCATCAACAGCTGCAACGGATATACGATAGACAGCGCAGTCAGTCCGCTCTCCGAATTACGTCCTACAAAGAAACTATCCACAATGTTATACAGTGCCTGGATCAGCTGTGCCAGCATAACGGGCGGTGCAAGCCGGAATAATATCTTTGCGATCGGATCCTTGCCAAAATCAACCGTTTTTTCCTTCATCTTTCCCTAAGCCTCTCTTAGCGTTTCTCTTTTTTCAAGCATCTTTATCGACTTCTTCATACAAAGAATACAAGTTGGTACAATATAGATACATGCTGACACCCATGCAGTCTGATCTGCAAAACAGATGGCTGTATAGCCGTAAGTACCTACGAATCCCAGGCTGACTACGGTTCTGGCGATCATTTCCGTGACACCGGAGAATACCGCTCTGCCCGAATAACCCAGTCCCTGTGTGACCATTCTCGCCACATTTAAAATTCCAAGACTCCAATAGAAGTATCCCATGCAGCGCAGATATTTGGCAGAAGCATCCAATACTTCCACTGCATCTTTCTTGATAAAGATCATAGAAAGCGGTCTTCCTAAAAAGACCAGAATCACACCTGCAAACAATCCATACAAAACTGCGACACTGATTCCTTCCCAGAATCCTTTTTTAATCCGGTCAGCCTTTCCAGCTCCCAGATTCTGGCTGCAAAATACAGAAGCTGCTGTACCGAATGCATCAAACGGGCACATGGTAAATTGTTTGATCCGCATACCTGCTGTAAAACCCGATACACAAATACTGCCCAGTCCATTGTTGGCAGACTGCATCACCATACTGCCGATCGCCGTGATGGAAAACTGGAATCCTGTCGGCAGTCCCATTTTTAAAAGCTCCGCACTTGTATTCCTCTGCATGATCCGATTTTCCTTTTCCAGCCATAAAAGCGGCATTTTTTTCTTAATAAAAAGCAGACATAGTACCGCACTGACAGCCTGCGCCGTTACAGTTGCAATAGCTGCCCCCATACATCCCCAGTGTAAAACTATAATGCAGAACAAATCCAGAAAAATATTCAATCCTGCTGAAAAAGCCAGAAACAGAAAAGGTGTTCTGCTGTCTCCGACCGAACGCAGGATACTGGATAGATAATTATACATCAGCGTAAACGGGATACCCAGAAATATAACGATCAGGTATCTGTATGCATCCGCATAAATATCAGACGGTACTGACAAAATATGTAAAATACTATTACATAAAAGGGAGCAGGTAATTGTCAGAATAACTGCGATCAACGCTGTCAGAGCTGCACCGTTAAATACGCAGTCCCGCATCTTTTTCTGATCCCCTGCACCAAAATATTTCGCAATGGGAACGCCAAATCCCGCACAGCTTCCCATACAAAAACCAAGTACAAGGAACTGTACACTGCTGCTGGCTCCTACGCCGGCAAGTGCCTGCGCACCAAGTGTCTGCCCAACAATTGCTGCATCTATAATATTGTATGTCTGCTGCAAGAGATTCCCTGCCAGAAGCGGCATTGCAAAGCGCAGCATTAATTTCAGGGGGCTTCCCTCTACCATGGATGTTGACATAAGCTACCTTCTTTCCTCCTAGTATTATATCCATCCCGTTTTATTAGTCAAGATACCACCAGATGATGCATGACATTATGGGGAACCTCGCTCTTGCAAAATCTGCTTCGCAGATGAGCGAGGCTGCATCATGCATCATAGATGCATGACATTATGGCGGAACCTCGCTCTTGCAAAATCTGCTTCGCAGATGAGCGAGGCTACATCATGCATCATTGATGCATGACATTATGGGGAACCTCGCTCTTGCAAAATCTGCTTCGCAGATGAGCGAGGCTACATCATGCATCTTTGATGCATGACATTATAAAAAAGGAAGCCACTGGGGCTTCCTTCCGTTTCATATTTTACATGTTTTACAGATCCAGCTTTTTTCGAATGATCGTCTCAAGCAGCTCAGCCGTTCCGCTTGTCCCAAGCAGTCCGCTGTTTATCATGATATCCTGATGATTTTCATCATTTGGCAGATATCCTGCATATCTGCTATGGTAAGATTCCCGTGCCTGATCCACTTCCTTGATCATCTTCCTTGCCTCCCGGGGATCCATACGCAGTACATCTACACAGTTTTTCAAACGCTGCTCCTCACTTGCATAAATATAGATCCGGATACAATTTTTATGCTCTTTCAGGACGGCATCTGCACATCTGCCCACAATAATACAATCCTCTCTGTCTGCAATATCCTGAATAATATTCTTCTGAATATCGAAAATGTGATCCTGTACCATTCTTGTCTCGGATAAAATAGGGAATTTCATCTTCCAAAAGCTGTTAGAAGCACTTTCTTCATTATCACTGATTTCAGCAATACTAAGATTGGTCTTTTTCGCAACACCCTCTACAATATCTCTGTCATAATAATGAATTCCAAGTCTTTCTGATAGTTCCTTTGCAATCGGTCTTCCCAGACTGCCAAACTGCCTTGTTATCGTTATTGCATAGTGACTCATACTGATACAACCACCTTTCTGCATTGCATTCAATGCGCTTTTTTTCATTTTAGCATGCTGCAAAACGGTGTCAATTGTACAGGATACAAAGGAATCTGACTTTTTTTATACCATTTTCCATAGGCATCTACGCTCTTTGCTGTTCCTTCCTGATATACCAGTAGGTCAAGAGCAGAGAAAGCCCCAGCATCAGGATCATACAGAACATGGTCTTAGTGCCTCCCGCAAAAAAACCAAGCTTGGAACAGGTATAGACAACTGCATTGGCACTGATATGGAACAGGATCGGTGCGCTGATCCTTCCGTAGCTTTCATACACAAGTGCCATGGCAAGTCCCATCAGGGATGCGTATAGGATCTGTACCGGATTTCCGTGATAACAGCCGAATACAAGTCCGCTCAGCAGCATGGCAAGGACACGCGGGAAGTACTTTTTGATCCGGTTGTAGATCACACCACGGAATAAAAGCTCCTCCGTGCAGGGCATCACCAGTCCATATACAAGAAGTCCCAGTGGAAGGGAAATGCCATATTGTGCACCTGCAACTTTCTGATAAGAAGCAGAATTTTGTGCCAGCTGCAGCAAAGAAATAAACAAATTCAAAAACAGTGCCAGACTGATCCCATAGCACGCGATCAGCCCCCATTCCCGGATAAGGCGTTTCTTTTTTCTTCTTGTCACAACCTCTGCACAGTCCGGTATGCGGCTCTTTTGATAGCATCTGACCACATACGGCCATGTCGCCAAAGCTGCTGCCACGTTCAGCCATGCACTGCATACCGCCGATACGTCCCCGGACTTTGCCAGCACATAATATAGAATATTATAAACAGCAAGCTGGATCAGCCAGTAAGCGGCAAGTGGCGCAAGGATCTCCAGTGTCTTTTTCAGGGAGCTCATATCCGCATACTTCTGATATGGCTTTTTCCCGGTGATCAGGCTGGCAACTGCCTGCGGATCTTCTGCCAGATAAGTTGCTCCCGCCTTTGTCAGTTCGCCGTCATTTGCATAGCCGTAGGTAACTCCTACACTGTCTACGCCGAAATGCCGGGCACCTTCAATATCAAATTTACGATCACCGATCATCAGTACCTTCTTTTCGCTGTAGGCTCTTCCCACCCTCTTTTTGAGCTGGGCAAAGGTCTCTTCCATGACTTCGATCTTTGTCGTTCTCGTTCCGTCCTTCAGGCTTCCGACAATGATGCTGAAATACTGCTCGATCTCAAACATCTGTAATACCCGGTGAACAGATACCTCCGGCTTACTGGATGCGATTGCCAGAAGACAACCATTATCCTTAAGCTCCTGCAGCATTTCCTTCACGCCCGGATAAATCTTGTTTTCCGTGATCCCGACTGTTTCAAATCGTTCCCGGAAGGTGCGTACCGCCTTTTCGGTGTCTGCCTCATTCATTCCATAAAATTCCCGGAAGCTGTCTGAAAGCGGCGGTCCGATAAACGGCTCCAGCTTGTCCAGATTTTTTTCTTCTATTCCGAAAGACCGGAGGGCATACTGGGCTGACTTGGTGATGCCTTCTTTAGAATCGGTTAATGTGCCATCCAGATCAAATAAAATATATTGATACATCATTTTCCTCACTTGTTTCACAGGTTTGTTGCTCTCGAATCCGTGCTGTCGCACTCCTCATCCTGCATCCGCACTCTCCATCCTGCTTCCGCAGGATATTCGTTCGCTAGTCGCGCAGGAAAAACAAATGTCTGCTTCGCAGCCGCTTGTTTTTCCTTTGCGCTTTACATTATACGCGTAAACTTCCTCTTGACGCAACCGGAAAATGTCGTTATAGTTGTTGTGTAAAAATTAAACAAGCGCTAGGGGAGCAACTGCTGAGATTGACCTATGGTCTAACCCTCAATACCTGATCCGGATAATGCCGGCGAAGGGAAGCCGAAAATACACAGCCATGGCTGTGTCCTTTTTCTGTTTCATTCTCCCCTCCTGCACACAAAGGAGGATTTTTTTATGTCTACATTTATCACCCGTGAGGACGGTTACTTCGCCCTTACCAAACCGGGCTATATCGCCCTTGTCATCCTGATGCTCATCATCATGTTCCTGACTGCTTTTATCGTGGATAAAAAGCAGAATGCCAAGAAGTTTCAGGCAAAGCAGCTTGCATTTGCAGGTATCGCCCTGGCACTGGCTTTCATCACCTCTTATATCAAATATGAGCTTCCGATGGGCGGTTCCCTTACTTTATTCAGTATGTTTTTCATCTGCTATATCGGTTATCTGTATGGCATCAAGGTTGGTCTGATCACAGCCTTTGCTTACAGTATCCTGCAGTTTATCCAGTCAGGCGGCAGCTACTTCCTGTCTCCTTTCCAGACCTGCTGTGATTATTTCTTTGCGTTCACCGCACTTGGTCTTGCAGGTCTCTGGTACGGCAAAAAACACGGCCTGACGATCGGTTATATCGTCGGTGTGCTTGTCCGCGGTCTGTTCCATACGATCGGCGGTTATATTTACTGGATGGATTATATGCCGGAATCTTTCCCAAAATCATTGTCAGCGATCTACCCTATCGTTTATAATTATTCTTATGTACTGGCAGAAATGATCATCACACTGATCGTCATTAACCTGCCGCCTGTAAAAAAAGCCATCGATAAGGTAAGTGATATGGCACATTCCTGATGCCGGTTCTTCCTTATCCATTTGGTATGAAGCGCTGTATCCCGTCGATACAGCAGGAAAGGAAGAATGCCTATGATCACAATCAGTCTTTGCATGATCGTCAAAAACGAAGAAGAAGTACTTGACCGCTGTCTTTCCTCCATCGCAGATCTGATGGACGAGATCATTATTGTCGATACCGGTTCCACAGACCGCACGAAGGAGATTGCGCGGCGTTACACATCAAAGATCTACGATTTCACATGGACAGGCAATTTTGCCGATGCCCGGAACTATTCCTTTTCCAAGGCATCTGCCCAGTATATTTACTGTGCAGATGCGGATGAGGTGCTGGATGCGGAAAATCACGCCAAATTCCGGCTTCTGAAAAAAGGACTTCTGCCGGAGATCGACATCGTGCAGATGTACTATTGTAATCAGCTTTCCTATAATACAATCTATAATTACGATAAAGAATACCGCCCCAAGCTGTATAAGCGGCTGCGTACCTTCACCTGGGTCAATCCGATCCACGAGACAGTACAGATTCAGCCCGTCATCTATGACAGTGACATAGAGATCGGACATTTTCCGACCTCTTCCCATGCTTCCCGCGATATTCAGGCATTTGAAAAAATGTATACGGATGGGCTGAGAATCCCTGCTTCGCTCCATACGCTTTATGCCAGGGAGCTTCTGATCGCCGGTCAGTACAGCGAACTGATGCACGCCATTCCGGTTTTTACCGATACGCTGCAGGACAATACGCGCAGTCTGGATGAATGGATGGAAGCCTGCTGCGTTCTGACAAGAGCTTACCGGGAGAAAAACGATATTCCGTCATTTTTCAAATATGCCATGAAGGCAGTAACCTTTGAAGGAGACGGCTGTGCAGAGGTCTGCTATGAGATCGGCTGCTATTATCTGTCAGTCTCCGATCCGCAGGAAGCATCGATCTGGCTTTCCGCCGCTCTGTCCGCTCCCTGTATTCTACAACTTGAGGTACACAAAAGGGCGGAATCCGCTCTGCAAAAATGTCAGGGAAAACTTTCTGAATAAAATGTGTCATCGCACAAAAATCCCCCCTTTCGTCAGACTTATTTTGTCCGGCAAAAGGGGGTTTCTTTATGATATGTGGGATGCCTCTTCCAGTTTCGCAAACGAATAAATTATTTTTTCTTTCACAGGTTTCCCGGACAGGCGCGCTACCGCCTGTCCGTAATAATCAAGCTGTGTCTCATATCTGTTCCAAAGCTCTTCCATGCTCTGTACCCTGTCTGTTTTATAATCGAGGATCACGATACCGTCCGCTTCCTCAAAGTAAACGTCGATGATTCCCTGCACCAGTACCTTTTCCGAAGCCGGAAATCCTTCCTGTACTTCGTCTGCCGCCACGGAAAGCACAAATGGCTGTTCTTTAAACAGCAGTCCTTTTTCCTGCGCCGCCGCCATTCTGCCTGCCACATCGGACTGCAGAAACGCATCTATTTTCCGGATATCGATCAGGCTGCCATATTCTTCACTCATTCTGCCCTGTGCCACAAAAGATGCTATGTCCTGCTGCAGCGCTTTTTTTCTTTCTGCCGCACTGTCATAGTTCCGATAAGCCGCAATATCCAAAAGCTCCAGCAGTCTGTGGAAGGCGCTTCCCCGTGCAGTTCCGCCACTCTTTTCTTCCTCACGCATAAATGCCGGAAGATATGGCTTTGTCACATCTTCTGTCTCAAACATCTGATGGACTTCCTCATCCATTGCCGCGATCTTCAATTCCGACACACTTGTCTTTGTGTAAAGTCCCTGCAGACCCGCATGTGGATATACATAAGAAAAACGCTCCTGCAGGCTCTCATACTGCGGATCTTCTGTCCCCTGCTCCAAAAGCTCCAGGGCTTCCTTTCTTCCGAGTTGCGCCGCCTGCGCTGCCAGATTTTGATACCGGAGATTTTCTTCCCGGACGATCCGAAGTCCGATATGCTCCGCATGCTTTGTCCGGGCAAGCAGAATATCATCCAGAAAACAGCCCACGCTGCTTCTTTCATAATCGGATACGGCGGTATCTTCTCCCTGCAGATACGCATATTCTAACAGGCGCTCCTCTGCCTTTTTCGTCGCCGCCGTCAGATACAGCCGCTGCTTTGCTCTGGTCATTGCCACGTATAATACGCGGGTCTCTTCTCCCAGACTGTCCCGTTTCAGTTTTTCCGCCAGCATCTGCTTGTGCAGTGTCTTCCCGGTTACCTGCCGCTTACTGTCAATATAGTTCATGGCAATGCCCCAGTCCGCATCCATCAGCACCTGCTTTGTCGTATCCCGCAGATTAAATTTACGATCCAGTCCCGCCACAAAGCAGACCGGAAATTCCAGTCCTTTACTTTTATGGATCGTCATGATCCTGACAACATCCGCCTGCTCGGAAAGGAGAGACGATTCTCCAAAATCCACGTCATATTTCTGCAGCTGCTGCATATAGCGGATAAACTGAAACAGCCCATGATAGCTGGTTGCTTCAAATTCCACCGTCTTTTCCAGCAGCATTTCCAGATTGGCACGTCTCTGCTCTCCGCCCGGAAGTGCTGTCATATATTCGATATAATGAAAACGACGCATCACTGCCTGCGCAAACTCAGGCATAGTATCCGTCACTGCCTGCTCCCTGAGCTCTGTCAGCATCTGCAGTGCTTTTTGTATCTTTTCAGCCAGCACAGGATCTTCTGCCTGCTCCGGATCTTCTGCCAGAAGCACATATTCCCGGAAGCTTTCGTACAGGCTTCTGCCACGCGTCGTCTTTGCCCGGATCATTGCCAGTTCATCTTCCGTAAATCCCATGAAAAGAGAAGTTGCCACACTGCAGAACGGAATATCCTCATATGGATTGTTGCACACCCGCAGAAAATCCATGAACAGACTGACCTCCATCGCGGAAAAATACCCTGTTTTCGAGGTAACGTGCACAGGGATCCCTTCCTCTGTCAGCACTGCCTGCAGCTGCTCGATCGCACTTGCGCCGCCACGCACCAAAATCACGATATCCCGGTAAGACAGCGTATGCATCTGTCCGGTTTTGACATCCTCGATCTGCTCCCTGCCCACAAGCGCACGGATCTGTTCTGCGATCATATAGGCTTCGCCTTCGCGGGCTGTGAGCGTATCTTCTTCCTGACTTTCATACAATAGCAGCTCCGTGCTGCCCGGCTGCATGGAAAGTCCCGGATATAACTGGGCATCCGCATCATATGCGATCCCGCCGATCTCAGGCTCCATGATCACAGAAAATACGTCGTTGACACTCTCTAAGATTTCTGCACAGGAACGGAAATTCTTCTTCAGCGTGATGAGGCAGCTTTCTTTCTCCCCGCTCTGATAGCTTCTGTATTTTTCCATGAAGATCTCCGGTCTGGCAAGGCGGAATTTGTAAATACTCTGCTTCATATCACCCACCATGAAACGGTCAGGCTTTTCCCCCTTCCGGGAAACGCTCGAAAGCAGAAGCTCCTGTACCATATTGGAATCCTGATATTCGTCGATCATGACTTCTTCATAAAATGCCTGATAGCTCTTTGCCGTTTCTGTCAGCTCATCGTCTCTGATCAGAACGGATAATGCTGCGTGCTCCGCGTCGGAAAAATCCAGTATATTTTTCTCCTTCTTTGCCTGCGCAAGTGCCTCTCTGTATACAAGTGTCAGATCAAGCAGCGCCACGGAAAGGGCTGCTGCCTGCTGCTCCCTCTCCAGCATAATATCTGCCGGATCCGAAAAGTACACCGCAAGCTTTGCAAGCAGTGCTTTATAAGAATCGCGCAGATTTTTTGCCTGCTGCCTTTCTGCTTCCCCGACACTTTCATCCTTTTTCCGGGAAAGCATACTCCATTTCACTTTGCTGATCCGCTCTCCCAGTGCATACAGATCTTCTATCCCCGCAATGTGTCTGCTCTGCGCAAGACAATCCTGCAGGAAAGCTTCATCCTGTTCCAGACATTCCGCATACATATAAGGCCCCGCCGGCTTTTCACATATCTTCTGTGCTGCCCCTGCAAGAGAAACAGCCGCCTGCAATGTCTTTTCCAGCCGTTGCAGCAAATACTGCATCCACTGCGTCTGCCAGAGCGTATCCGCCGTTATATGTTCCAGTTCTTTTCTACAGTGTAAGAGCCACTCCTCCGGCCATGGATGGCTGTCCGCATAACGATACAGTTCATCCACCAGTGCTTCCAGCCTGCCATCCTTTGCATCCGGGCTGAGCGCATCCGCAAGCTCCAAAAAAGAAGGCTCCGCTTTGTTATATGCCTCTTCCAGCACCGCCTGCATCACGTCCTTTTCCAGCAGCCGGATCTCTCCCGGATCTCCGATCCGGAATGACGGATCCAGATCGATCTCATGAAAGTGGTTGCGCAGCAGGAACATACAGTAGCTGTCGATCGTCGTGATCTGCGCATTATGGATCAGTGCTGCCTGCCTTTGCAGATTTTCATCCTCCGGGTGCTCTGTCTGTGCCTGCAATAAGGCTGCATGGATCCTTTCGCGCATTTCCGCTGCTGCTGCACTCGTAAAGGTCACAATGAGCAGCCTGTCGATATCGATCGGATCCTTTCCCGTGATCCGTGACAGGATACGCTGTACCAGAACCGCTGTCTTGCCGCTTCCCGCCGCAGCGGATACCAGTATATTTTTATTTCTCGTCTCGATGACCTTCTTCTGATCCTCCGTAAACTGCACGTTCCATCGCCTCCTTTCTTTCCTCGTCTGTGAGCGACGTAAGCTCCTGCAGACGATAGCCGTCTATTCTTTCATCCATCCGGCAGACTTCCCGGTATTCACAAAAATCACAGCTTGTATGATTTCCTGTTTTCAACGGTGTTACCGCGATCTCTCCTTCTGCCATCTGCTGCATCATCTGTTCCGCCTTTTTCTGCGTGTAGGAAAGCAAAAGCCCCAGATCTTCCTGTGAAATCACCTGCGAAGCCGCCTTAAAGCTGCCATCCTTTTTTCTGCCGACACGCATGACATCCGAATCCGTCGTAAAGCCCTGATCCAGCATGGTAAGGACACAATCCTCTCCCAGAAGCAGCCCATCCGGCTTCATCTGCTTGCGGATCTCTGCTTCGATCTCCTCTTCTGCCTTTGTACCTTCTATTTCAATGATCGGCTTCTGCAGTCTGTAATACAGCATTGCCGCCGGTATAATAGTTGTCTGTGGGTAACGTTCCTGCAAAAATGAAACCGCCGCATTCATATAAACAGGGAGCTGCATGGACAGCCCATAATATACATCATCCAGTGAAAACTCTTTCCTGCCCGATTTATAATCCATAACCTTCAGATAGATCTCATCGTTTTCCCTGCGGATGTCGATCCGGTCGATCTTGCCGACCAGCGGGAAAGCACCCTTCATACGGAATTTCTGCTCAAAATAAGCCGGCTCAAAGCTGCCCTTCTGCATCTGATACTGCATTGTCCTGACACTACGCAGCAAAAGCCTGTGCATCTGCCGGATTCTTCTTTCGTTTCTGGCACTGCTGTACAGGATCGTTTCACCATATTCCTTCGTGAGTACGGAAAATGCATCCCAGAGCCGCTGTTCCATTTCTTCTTCGCTCAGCGTCCGAAGCGAAATGCCATCCTCTTTCAGGCTCCGTTCAAACAGCTCCAGCACGCCATGATACACACTGCCAAAGTCCACCGCCTCAAAGGTATATTCCGCTCTTGGCATCAGCTCCAGTCCATAGCGCAGGAAATGCGCATAGGCACAGGAAGCAAAAAGCTCCAGTCTGCTGACACTGCCCTGATTCCGCTCCGCATACAGGCTGTCTGCCGCCTGTCTGGACAGCTTGCCCGGCTCATATCGGTAAAAAGCTGCTTCCCGGATCTTTTCCGCATCCGGTGTATCATACACCTTCTGCAGGACACGCAGCTTAGGAAGTGCTGTCTTTTCCAGACTGCCTTCCCTGTATTTGCGCAGTAGTCCTGCAAAATCGTCCAGTCCGTCCTCTGCACTTTCCACTTCTGCAAGAAATCCTTCGTTTTCCTCTATTTCCGTCTGTACATGCAGCTTTGGAAACAGCCCTGTCATGACGCGGATCAGATAGGAAGGCAGTCTTGTCTTTCCGGCGCTGTCCACCTTGGCATAGGACAAAAAGAGATATTCCGCCGGCTTTGTCATATTCTGATACAGGTAAAGCTGCTGTTCAAACAGCTTCTGCCGCGGGGAAGGTGCCAGCTCTCTGCCGCTCTCGATCAGATATTCCCGTTCCATATCCGATAGCAGGCCACCATTGCCGCCACGCGCAGGGATCACCCCGTCGTTAACACCAAGGAAAAACAATGCTTTGATCTTTTTTAAACGGGTCCGTTCCATATCGCCTACCACAACCTGATCGACATTTTGCGGGATCGTTCCGATCTGGATCTCCGAAACACCCGCCTCAAAAATCTGGATAAATTCGTCCAGGGAAAGCGGATCTTCTCCGATCAGCCCGTAGATCTGGTCAAGCAGATCCATCAGCGCCGGATAGATCTTTTCAAATTCCTTTGCTTTGACAAGATCTCCCGTCTCTGTAAACTTTTCCGCCAACTCCCGGCACTTTTTCTGCAGGCTGTTTTTCTCACACAGGCTGTATACCTGCATCGTATATTCCTTTGCTGTTTTGCAACGGACAAGCAGTGGTGCGATCTCCTCCATCAGCTTCTCGCGCAGAGCATTCATCTCGCCTGCTTCCTCTCCACGTGCAAATAGCTGTCCATACTGCTTTCTGCCGTGGATTCCCATTTTCATCACATACAGATCCAGCCTGTCGATCTCATCCATCGTCAAAGCCGTCATACCTGTCCGCAGGAAACGGAACACACTTTCATAGGAAAAGTTATCCCGCACAAGCTGCAGGGCACCTTTGACATATTCTACCGCCGGCTGGTGCAACACACTCCGGTTCTGGTCTAAAAACAGCGGGATTTTGTAACGCAGAAACTCCTTCTCCACAATGCTTGCATATCCACTCAGATCACCGGTCACAACTGCAATATCCCGATAGCAATACCCCTGTTTTCTGACAAGTCTTTTGATATGGATACACATCTGCTGTACTTCGCTGACAAGCGTTTCTGCCTCCTCGATCCGGATCATCTGCGTTTCCTTCGGATAAAATGCCTTATCATAGCGGAACAGATGCGCCTCCAAAAATGCCAGCTCCGGGTTATGCAAATACCTGTTGACCGGCTTCTTTGTCAGATAAATATTCTGTCTTACCGTAATATCTTCCTTCCGGGCAAGCCCTGACAGCTTATGGTACGTCCCTGCGGAAAGCCCGAACAGATGCTGCTTTGTCCGGTGCAGATCCGCCCCGCTGTCCGCATCCAGCGTAATGATCACTTCCTGCGCCACATGCATGAGTTCTAAAATGACCCGGTTCTGAATCGGCGTAAATCCGGTAAATCCGTCAAATACCAGCACCGCATTTCGCAGGATATGAGACTGCGGAATCATATGGCACAGCTCATCAAGTGCTTCTTCCGTTACAATATATTTCTCCTGAATATACTTCTGAAAGCCTTCATACAAAAGCTTCAGATCACGCAGCTTATAAGGAAGAAGCCCTCTGCCCTTTGCTGCATCTGCCATGTCCTCCAGCTCATCCGGGGAGATATCATACTGATAAAATTCCGACAGCATGGACTTGACCTCATGGATATAGCCCGGCCGCTTCAGTTTCTTTTGAAACAGTACAAGCTCCTCTTCCACATCCGCTGCCACCTTACGGAGCACAAGGTTTTTCCCCGTATCATCCAGCATCACACGTTCTTTCTGTCCCACTTCGTCCGCGATCCGGTGGATCAGTCTGGAAAAGCTCAGTACATCGATATTCATAATGCCGCCACGCGGATGCATCTCACAGATCTCTTTTTGTGTGTACATCGTAAACTGATCCGGTACCATCAGAAAGAAATGCTTTGCCATATCCTGCTGTGACTGTTCTATGACCTTTTGAAAAACCAGCGTGCTCTTTCCACTGCCGGAGCCGCCAAATACAAATTGTAATCCCATTTTCTGTCCTCATATCTGAAAGTTCTGATCTACTTTTCGTCTCTTTATCCAGTGTACCATTTTTAAGAGCGGTTTGTCACATTTTCTCTCTTTTTCCAAATCATTTTCAACGAGTGCTTTTCTATGGGCGTATTGACATTTTCACACACGCTTTATAAGATAATGCATGAAATCTATATATACTGTTTCGTTTACTATTTCATTGATATAACATCGGAGGCACTATGGCAGAAAACAGACCTGCAGAAGCAGCATTTGAAAATTTGATCGGCAAGCAGCCGCTGACTGACGAAGAGTTAGCCGCGCTGCTTAATGCGGCAGACTATGATGACCGTCTTTTTGCAGAAGCGGATCTTGTCCGCAGACAGGTGTACGGAGATACTGTTTTTGTGCGCGGTCTGATCGAGTTTACCAATTACTGCAAAAATGACTGCTACTATTGCGGTATCCGGTCCGGAAACAGTCATGCCGACCGCTACCGGCTGACAGAAGAAGAAATCCTCTCCTGCTGCAGAGAAGGCTATGCACTCGGCTTTCGTACCTTTGTCCTGCAGGGCGGGGAAGATCTTTATTTTACAACAGAACGGATCTGCTCTCTTGTGGCTGCGATCCATGCGGCATTTCCCGACTGTGCTATTACACTCTCCATCGGCGAAAAGACAAGAGAAGACTATCAGGCCTATTTTGATGCAGGTGCAAGGCGCTATCTGCTGCGCCACGAAACGGCAGATCCGGCGCACTATGAAAAGCTGCATCCCGCTTCCATGTCTCTTGCTAACCGCAAACGCTGTCTGTATGACCTGAAGGAGATCGGCTATCAGGTCGGTGCAGGCTTTATGGTAGGTTCCCCTTACCAGACGACCGCACAGCTTATCTGCGACATCCGCTTTTTGCAGGCACTTTCTCCGGATATGATCGGTATCGGACCTTATATTTCCCACGCCCAGACACCTTTTGCCGGTCAGCCAAACGGTTCGCTTGCGCTTACCTTACGGCTGCTTGCCATTTTACGGCTTCTGTTCCCTTATGTACTGCTCCCCGCCACGACCGCACTCGGTACGATCGCACCAAACGGCAGAGAACTCGGACTGAAAGCCGGAGCTAACGTAGTCATGCCCAATCTGTCACCTGTCCGTGTCAGGAAAAAGTATGAACTGTATGAAAACAAAATCTGCACCGGCGAAGAAAGCGCACAGTGCAGAACATGTTTAGAGCAGCGTGTCAAAGCTGCCGGCTATCATATTGTAACGGACATCGGTGATGTCAGACGTTAGACAAACACTCTTTTGATGCTGTCATAATGCAGGAACTTGCCCTCTTTTCCAAGTGCGGCGATTTCCTGCGCAGTTGCCAGCATATAACCGTCTGTTTCCGCTTCCTGCAGCTTCAGATCCGTTTCCGCAAAATCCAGTGTGAAGCAGTAAACATCTACAAAATAGTTGTCCCCTTCTCCCGGATTTTCTCTTTTATAAGTAAACACATAACCGCCATCGGCATTTGCCACATCAAGTCCTGTCTCTTCCAGTACTTCACGACGTACCGCATCTTTAGAATCCTCACCAGCCTGCGCAGCACCGCCGGATACTTCCCAGCAGCCCGGTGCCCATGCCTTTGTCATGACACGTTTTGTAATGAGGAATTTCCCATCCGTTCTTTTCACCACGCCAAGCACGGTCAGATGATATTCCCCGTCCTGCAGGATCCAGTCGTTCCGCTTCATCGTACGGCCGGTTCTTTCTTTATTTGCATCATAAATATCCCAAAATTCCATAATTTCCTCCTTCTTACAGAAGCGGTGCAAACAGACGCAGGAAGTACTGTCCCAGTCTCTTGAGCGGAGATCTTGCAGTGTGGTAATTGTTTCCTACCTCGGTTGATACCGCAAATACTTCTTCAAAATCCTCCCGGATGTCTTTGATCGCCGGTACATCATATAAATACACACCGTTTTCAAAATGAAAATACAGACTTCTATAGTCTAGATTGATCGTTCCCACTGTCGCGATCTTTCCATCGCAGATACACTGCTTGGCATGACAGAAGCCCGGCGTATATTCATAAATACGCACGCCATCCCGGATCAGCCCCGCATAATAAGAACGCGTCAGCCTGTATACCAGCTTTTTATCCGGAATACCCGGTGTGACGATCCGCACATCGATACCTCGTTTGGCTGCCAGCCCGAGCTCACGCTTCATTTCATCACTGATGATCAGATACGGTGTGATAAAGTACACATATTCCGTTGCGCCCTTGATGATGTTCATGTAAACATTTTCGCCTACGCGCTCTCTATCCAATGGGCTGTCCGCATATGGCTGTACATAACCGCCGCCCTTTGCTTCAAATACGCCGTCCGGCAGATACTTTTCATACTCTGTATCCGTATCCCGGATGGCATTCCACATTTCCATAAAGATCAGCGTCAGACTTCTGACCGCTTCTCCCTCCAGACGAACGCCGGAATCCTTCCATACACCGTACGGATGTGTAATGTTAAAATACTCATTTGCCAGATTATAGCCGCCCGTAAAACCGACTCTGCCATCAATGACCGTGATCTTACGGTGATCTCTGTTATTCATAAAAATATTCAGAACAGGCATCATCGGATTGAAGATCCTGCAGTCAATGCCATGCGTCTTCATCTGCTTGACAAATTCCGGACTGATAAAACCGACACTGCCCACATCATCATACACGATGCGGACCTCCACGCCTTCCTTTGCCTTTGCAAACAATACCGCTTTCATTTCCGCAAATGCCTCTCTGTCCTCTATGGCATGGTATTCCATAAAGATGAACTTCTGCGCCTTCTTCATCTCTTCAATCTGCGCATGAAATCCATCAGCTGCTTCTTTATAAAAAACAACATCTGTATTCTCATACAGCGGATAGCCTACCTTATGCCCGATGTAATAGCACTGATGATAAGCAGTCACGTCCTGCACTTTCAGCTTCTCCATAGCCGGATCATCTTTTCGCAGATACACACGCAGCCTTTCCCATGTAGCATGAAAACGCTTCCGCATTCCTTTTGTGGCACTGGAATGACCGCAGAACAGATACAGGCAGACACCCATGATGGGGAACAGCAGGATCAGCATGATCCACGGCATTTTCATGCCCGCATTCATTTCTCTTCCGTAAATATGCAGCACCAATATAAATGACAACACGCTTGTTCCCAGTGAGATCCAGGTGGAATATGCATTTAACCGGACCAGAAGATACAGAATCCATAAAACCTGTACCAGCACTGACAAAGCTGCAAAAATCAGCCTGCTGACACTGTTTTTTACCGCGCCTTTTGTTTCAGCTCTCATTTGTATATATCACCTACCTCGTACCATCATAACAAAATCCTGCGGAAAAATCTACCTGTTTCCGTTCAGACAGCCAGCCGGCATTTTCATTCACGTAACCAGCCGGATCACCTGCCAGCTCTGTCAGTTACCCGCCTGTTTCCTAAAAAATGGTTGACATTATGGTGCAATCTCCATATAATTACTTCCGGTAATTACCTTTGGTAATTATCATGCAATAATCAGGAAGGACATGTAAAAATGGAAATAGCAACTATAAAAGCCGTGCTGGATGCCTGCTATCAGGCGCAGCGGATCCGCGCCATGCTTCCCACGCTTCCCGATGGCGTTACCCCCTCCTACATTCATTTCTTTGATCTGATCGAAACAATGGAGCAAAAGGGCATGCGCGTAAAAGTATCCGATATCAGCGACAGACTGGGCATTCCGCGCCCCGGCGTAACACGGACTGTTAAGGAAATGGAAGCAAAAGGCTATCTGCAGAAGGTTTCTTCTGCGCAGGATAAGCGTGTGACCTATCTTTCCATGACGGAAGCCGGAAAAGCACTTTCCCGGAAATATAACGAAGAATTTTTCAGTCAGCTTGCACCATTGCTTTTGGATATCACGGAAGAGGATGCAGACTGCACGATCCGCACGATTACAAAAATGTATGACATAATGTCTGAAAGGAGGATTTCTCTTACATGAATGATAAAACTGATTTTACACAGGGAAGCATTCTCAAAAAACTGGCACTGTTTATGCTTCCAATCTTAGGTGCCCTTGTCCTGCAGGCAGCCTACGGTGCTGTTGACCTTCTGGTTGTCGGACGCTTTGGTTCTACAGCAGGCCTTTCCGGTGTTTCCACAGGCAGTCAGGTACTGAATCTTGTGACCTTTGTGGTCATACAGCTTTCCATGGGTATTACTGTACTGATCGCGCGTTACCTTGGTGAAAAAAAGCAGAAACAGATCGGAGCTGTACTCGGCGGCGGTGCCATCGTCTTTACCATACTTGCCCTCGTCCTGCTCGTGATACTGGTATGCTTTGCGCGTCCGATCTCGATTCTGATGCAGGCACCTCCAGAAGCACTGACAGCTACAACAGGTTATGTCCGGATCTGCGGTTTTGGTATTCTCTTCATTGTTGCCTATAACTTACTTGCTGCCATTTTCAGGGGACTGGGGGATTCCAGGAGCCCTATGTATTTTATCGCCATTGCCTGTGTGGTTAATATCGTTCTGGACTATGTGTTTATGGGCAGGATGCAGATGGGACCGGCCGGTGCGGCACTGGGAACTACTCTGGCTCAGACAGTGAGTGTGGTGGTGGCGTTGTTTTATATGAAAGGACGTAAGACCGGGATCTCATTAAAACGGCAGGATTTTATCCCGCGGCGGAAGGTAATGGGAGAACTTTTAAAGGTAGGAGTGCCGGTAGCCGTTCAGGACGGATGTATTCAGGTAGCATTCATGATAATAACAGTAATAGCCAATCACAGGGGAATTACTGATGCGGCAGCAGTAGGTATTGTTGAAAAGGTTATAAGCGCCCTGTTTATCGTGCCATCCTCGATGCTTGCAGCGGTATCTGCCCTGTCGGCACAGAATATAGGTGCCGGAAAGCCGGAAAGAGCCGAAAAGACGCTTAAGTATGCCACGATGATAACAACTGTATACGGAATAATAGTTACTGTCATCATAGAGATAGCCGCTGAAGCGGTGCTTACGATGTTTACTAAGGACAGCGGCGTAATAGTTATGGGAAGCCGGTATATAAGAGGATACATATTTGACTGTATATTTGCAGGCATACATTTCAGCTTTACAGGATATTTCTGTGCTTACGGCAAATCCTACATAGGGTTTATCCACAATATGGCAGCAATAGTGCTTGTCAGAGTTCCCGGCTCGTATCTTGCGTCAAGAATGTTTGCAGATACGCTGCTTCCTATGGGACTTGCAGCACCGGCGGGGTCATTTCTGTCAGTCATAATATGTGTGGCAGCATTTATATGGCTGAAAAACAGCGGTAAGCTTGATACACAGAAAATCTGACATACAGAGCATATGAAGTGGATAATGCAAAGCTTTTTCTTATAGGTGAAGTGGCGAAGATGTACCGCATAAGCATGGGGACACGGAGACATTATGAGCAGCCGTATTTTTATGAATTAAAAGTAGCAAAAAACAACTTTTTTAGCGTAAAGTGTTGACATATGCCGCAAAGAGTAGTAATAATATAAAACATAAGTAGTAAATAAATACTTTTACGAAAGGAGATTTGAATGGAAAAGCGCAATGCGGACGGACTTACGGAGAAGGAATTCCTTGAGCAGTATTGTCCGGGTGATTATGACAGACCTTCCGTATCGGTTGATATGATGATACTTGCGATGGACAAGTCGCTCGGAAGCCTCAGGACACTGCTGGTACAAAGACGTAATCATCCGTATATTGACTGCTGGGCGCTTCCGGGAGGCTTTGTCGGAATAGACGAGTCGGCATATGAAGCTGCATGCAGGGAGCTTGAAGAGGAGACAGGGCTTAAGGATATTTATCTTGAACAGATATATACCATGAGCCAGCCGGACAGAGATCCGAGAATGCGTGTTATTGAT
>ENA-ORLY01001498-ORLY01001498.1-human-gut-metagenome-genome-assembly--contig:-NODE-1498-length-27355-cov-3.287301_pt1 | contig 27355 bp, 28 predicted proteins | sample MGYA00243071_ERZ508832 | MGnify/ENA primary metagenome ERZ508832 (study PRJEB26277, sample SAMN04329777) | human gut metagenome | biome: human-associated habitat | host: Homo sapiens | place: USA... | reverse complement strand
TCTAATAGAATCAAATGAGCCTCTTTCACTCAGGCTCAAACTTATAAGTTTGCCCGTGAACATTCCTCATTTGCTTCTATAAGAACTTCTAGTGTTAAGATTAGATACACAAAATCTTCCATTTATTTTATGCAATCTATCTCTTGACACCATTTGAGGTCGTAATAACATTTGTACTACTTGATTCATTATCTATAAACATTTTTTGATTATAATTTTATTACAATTTCTCTTTCTTCGCCTAAATCAAGTTTTTTATATGTAACATTACATTCATCGAAAAGCTTACGTGAAGCTATATTATTTTCAGAATCTTTATATTTATCAGACAAATATATTACTTGTTTTATTCCTGATTGAATTATTATCTTGGCACATTCATTACAAGGAAATAAATCTACATATATTTTTGAATTTTCTAAATCTTGCTTACTTCCTCTATAATTTAGAATTGCATTCATTTCTGCATGGCATACATAAGGATATTTTGTATTTAAATTTTCTCCTTCTCTTGCCCATGGAAACTTTTCGTCATCAAATCCATTTGGGGCACCATTATAACCTATTGATAAAATTCTATTATCATTGCTTACTATACATGCTCCAACTTGTGTACTTGGATCTTTACTTCTCATTGCTGAAAGTTTTGCTATTGCCATAAAATATTCATCCCAACTAATATAATCTTTTCTTCTCTCATCATTTATCATAATTACTACTACCTTTCTTTTTGCAAAAAGACTATTTTAAGTCCCCCTAAAATAGTCTTCTTTTGTTTTTATTTTTCATTTTCTTTTATTACAATTAATATCGCTGCAATATACATACCTATAACAAGAATTGGTGTAAACCTTCCAACAGGAATTCTTGCAATAACAATAACACTTAATAAGAATAATTCTCCAAAAACTGGGATTGCTACAGTTCTAGCTAGAACTTTTAATATTCCCTTTTTATAATATCTTATAACCATATATACTAATACCAAAATGCCTGATATAGTAAATGGTAAAATATATCCTTTATACATATCTATAATTCGTGTTGCTGGCACTGTATTAATTGTTGTTTCTTCAGCTGTTTGTTTAAATTCATAATTTTCTTTTATTTTATTTACAATATTATTTTTTTGTTCTTCTGTTATTTGTTCAGATCTTATTGTAACCATATCTTTATATATTTCTACAGTTTGAACAGTATAATTAGCATTTCCTAATGCTTCATGAACAATATTCTTTATTTTTGATTCATCTACTTTTTGTTCAACATATATATCAATGCTTTGACTTTTCTCAAATTTAAGTTCTTTGTTATATCCCCATATTCCCACTACTACTATTCCTATGAGAATCACTAATGCTACAAGAGCAATAAAAATAATTTTTATATTTTTTTGTTTCATGTGTTGCCTCCTATTTGTTCTCTCTTAATTTTAATAATGTTTTTGTTACAATTATATTATATGTAGCTATTAATATTAATCCCCAGAACATAATCATTCCAAAACTGCTTAAGTTTGTCCATCCTGAAAAGCAAAATACTAATGTAATAATCATTATAGGTACTAATTTTAAGAACATTTCTTTATATGTACTTACTATTGCTTCATTTACAATATCCAATGTTTTTGTCTTATCTAATATTGTTTGATTTAATTTTAAATTAATTAATACTATTAATATTATTGCGCCTATTCCTTCTATTGAAATAATAACATTTGTGTATCTTAGTATTAATAATAGTAATGCTATAAAACCAACATTAGCTATACTTATAAGTAATCCTTTAATTTTATATTTTATTATAAATATTATAGATATTATTAATAATATTACTGCAACAATTAATACAAAATACATTAATTGGTCATTTAATATATCTGAGTAAACAAATCTGTTATTTTGTGCTTCATATGCTATAGGATATTTCCCAGAATTTATTAACATTGCTAATTCTGCTGCCTTTGCCATATTATTATTTATTGATGTATTATTAGATGTTTCTGCTCCCATTTTTATAGTTATTTTATTTTTTTCTATCTTTTCAATATCATATTCAGTTTCTGCAACTGTTAATTTTGCTATTTTCTTTGTTTCTTCTGTTGATGTATTATTATTATCTGTTTCTGTACTCTCTGTGTCTTCTGTCGTAGTTTCTGTATCACTTTGTTCATCTGTATTATTATCTTGGTTTTGTGTTTTTTCTATTTCATCAACTTCAGTTGCTAATATAGCATAATTATTTTTAATTTCATCTATTTGGGCTTGTCCTTCTTTAGTTAATAGAATTTCTAGGTAAACTTGATATGCTCCATCTGAATTTGTTTTATATGTATATTGAGCCTTTTTTACCATAGAATCATTTAATAATTCATTGTCTGTGTCTTTTTCTTTTATTTGCACTTTCCCTGAAGCAATTAAATAGTATGCCCTGTCATCTGTTGTTTCATCTTCTGGTAGTTCTACTCTAATAGTTCCATCTTCTTTATTTAATGAAATTGTGTAATCTTTCGCTCCTAATTTCTTTAATCTTTTTTCAATTGTATTTTTTACTGTTTGATAGTTTTCTACTGTTAAATCTTCTGGTTTTACTACTGTTTCTCCATTATCATTTTCTTGTGCTACTTTTAGTTCTATTAGCCTTTCTCCTTTAAGTTCTCTTCCTAACGAATATTCTTTAACTATATCTTCCATTCTATTTTGTTTTTTTATATATATACCACCAAATGAAATTAGTGATATTAATACAATAGCTAATATTATTGTTGTTATTTTTACTTTTTTCATTTTTATAATCGTTCCTTTCATTCCTATAATAACTTTGTTCCATTTATTACTAATTCAAACCATATATGCAAATATTTTGCAGCATATTTGCTCATCATTGTTCTATCCATAAAGATTTGAAAATAATCTAATACTGGACATATTTGAGTATCAATCGTTAAACTTAATATTACTTTTCTTTTGCTTTCATCTATTTCTAACATTGCATCTGTTACAGCGTAGTTTACTCTATCATGTATATCAAATGTTGACATATTTGTATTTACTACTCTATTTCTATGAACATCTGATTTATCAGCTAATATTAACGCTGCCGATATATCACTTACTGCTGTTCCAGTTCCTTCGTCATGATTCCCTATAGCCATAACAATCTCTGTTCTGTCCTCTGCTGGCATCCCCATCTCTTTCAAAATATTATATGCCAATATAGCACCAGTATGTGCATGGTCTACTCTATTTACACAATTTCCAATGTCATGTAAATAACCTGCTATCTTTCCTAATTCTATAGTTCTTTCATCATAATTTAATTTTTGTAATATCTCTCCTGTTCTTTTTGACACAATTCCTATATGTCTATTAGAATGTTCTGTATATCCTAATGCTTTTAATTGCTTCTGCGAAGCATGAACAAAAGCTTGAACCTCCTCATTTTTCATTACGTCTTCTAATGTTATCATAGCCGCCTCCTTTTGTCTTTATTGATTTTACCCTATTTTTCTAAAAATATCAACTATTTTTACATATTTTTCTTTTAAAATGTAAAAAGACTCCTAATTTCTTTTTTATTAACCTTTATTTACTCCTATAATTCCTCCAAACATTCCACATAACATCCCTGCTACAATTATTATTAATGATTGTACTGTTAAAGAAAAATTTTTATCAATTATTCCTGACATTAAATATATACTCATTAAATATATTCCTCCTATTAAAGCTCCATTTAATAATCCATTTTTCTTCATTTTAAAATTTCCTATTGAACTTCCTATAAATATACTAATTGCTGTAGATACTATTATTACAGGCGTCGTAAATTCCTCACTTATATTTGTATATGTTAATATAATTGAAAATATAAATAGAAAAATTAATGTAAATATTACAGAAATAATTACACCTTTTATAATATTTTTCAATCCATCCATGTCAAACCTCCTATTATATTTATATTCCTTAATAAGAGTTTTTATAACTAAAATTAAAATTTATTTATATTTCTATTCAAAATGTATAAAACAAATAAGAAAAATCGCCAATTTTTCTTATTTGTTTTTACTTGATTTGAGCTCCCAATTATACACAGAAAATCTCAAACTAAACAATTATAGTCATATCATATCTAATCCACCATATAAATTATATATATTAGTGTATCCCAACCTTTTCATTATCATATATGCATTTCTACTTCTTCCTCCATATTGACAATAAATTATTATTAATTGATTCTTTTTGGGTATTTCTTTTTGTATTCTATTTATTAATTCAAAATCAGGTACATTTACTGCTCCTTGTAAATGTCCTTCATTATATTCTTGTCTACTTCTTACATCTAGTAACATTGCACCTTGTAATACTTTTTCTTTTAATTCTTCTATTGTTATATCTCCATTCTGCCAACATCTATAATTCTTTTTTCTACAGAGCATTTTTATCCCCCTTTATATTATATAAATATATATTTTTTTTGTGTTATTTTTGAGCAAAAAAGGAGAGTGTTCTAATAGAACACTCCCTCGATGTGGTTAAGTTTATACCTTGTTGTATCCCCAAGGAGATACCATATATGTATCTCCCCAGAAGTCGGTTACCCACACTCTGTACGAACTTCCTGCGGTCTGTGTATTATCTCTAACTATTTTTTTAACAAAAAAATAATCAGAGTTATTAAATGGACTCGTGGGATATTTCAAATCTCCTTTTTTAATGAAACGTGTCTTCCCATTTACCGTGACTTGTGCCCACTTATCAGTCACACGGCATTTATTTTTGTTGGTGATTTTTACCAGTCTCTTGCCTCCAGGACTTTTTCTTACGTATACTCCTTTTTTAATTTTGTCTACATATCCCTTGTAGGTCTTTTTGCCTACTTTATATGTGACACTCTGCCACATTTTTTTTACCCTGAAAACTTGACCTTTTTTAATCCTTGTCTTTTTTGTCACTTTCTTGGCAGTAATTTCATATGCCCAGGTTGTCTTGAGAACGACAACGTCATTCTTGCTATTTACCGGCCCCCGGGCACTTGCGGGAACCACCAACATAGAAATCATCAACATGGTGGCCACCATAACGGCTGTCAGTTCCTTCCACATCTTCTTAATCATCATAACACACATCCTCCTTTTGTTGCATTTAGTTTATATGTTTCTGTGTTTGTGTAATGATTTGCTTAAGCTTTGCTAAGCTTCTTTCTTTATTTTACCATATTTTATGCAATTTTTCAACCCTCTTTGAATAACTTTATCTCATATGTTACTATTTAATGTTAATCGTTACTTTCAATGGGTGCATCTACTGGACAAACACCTGCACATGTCCCACATCCTATACAAGCTGATTTATCTATTACAAAACAGCTATCTCCTTGTGATATACAACCAACTGGGCATTCTGCTGCACAAGCTCCACAACTTATACATTTATCACATTGTATATTATATGCCATTTTTTTCACCACCTCTCTTATACTCTAATTTAATCTTCTTTTAGCTTTAAGTCTTTCTTTTCTAAATTCTCTAGTTCTTTTAATTCTTTTTGATATTCTTTTTCTTCACTATCTGTTTTTTCTTTTATCACATCTTTTATAACTTTTATATCTTTAGCATCATATCTTTTAATTTTAAATATTTCCCCATCTTTAATCTTTACTTTTACAATTTCTTTTAATGGTTCAATTCCTTCTACTTCACCCTGTCCCTCAGGAGTTTTTACTATTGCTCCAATATTAGGTAATTTTTCTAATTTTTCTTCATAAACCTCTTGTTCATACTTCAAGCAACACATTAATCTTCCGCAATTTCCTGAAATTTTTGATGGATTTAATGATATATTTTGCTCTTTTGCCATCTTAATTGAAACAGTTTCAAAATCACTTAAAAATGCACAACAACATAATTCTCTGCCACATACACCATTTCCGCCAATCCTTTTTACTTCATCTCTAACACCAATTTGTCTTAATTCTATTCTAGTTTTATATACTGCTGCTAAATCCTTTACCAATTCTCTAAAATCTATTCTTCCATCTGCTGTAAAATAAAATAATATTTTACTATTATCAAATTTATATTCCACATCAGTTAGTGTCATGTCTAATTTATGCTCTTTTATCTTTTTATTACATAAAACAAATGCCTCTTTTTCTTTTTTTCTGCACTCTTCCGCATGCTTCAAATCTTTTTGAGAAGCCAATCTTAATACTTTTTTTAGTGGTGTTACAATCTTTTCTTCTTCTATCATTCTATTAGGAACTACAACCTCTGCAATTTCTTCTCCTTGTGAAGTTTCAACTATAACATTTTCACCTTTTTTTACTTCTAACCATTTAGGGTCAAAAAAATATATTTTTCCTAATCGTTTAAATCTAACTCCTATTATTCTTTTCATTTACTTCGTCCTTTCTTTATGTCTTTTCTACCATTTCTTGCCACATAGAAAATATCATGTAGTCAATACTCATATCGTAATTACTATTTGCTTTTAGCCTTTTTTTGGTTTCTTCTACAATTTTTATGCATTTAATATATTTTATATTTTGTTTGCCTAATTTTATTAATAATACATTAATGTATTCAAGTATTGAGTTGATTTCTTCTTTTGATTTATATATTTCATTTGACATTTGGATTATTTCTATCAAGTCATTATTTTGCATATTCAACAAAATTCTTTCTATATTTGCATACATGTCTTTTTTTTCATTTAGTTTTATTACTTTTCCAATACTTCCTTGGGATAGTTCTATAATATTTTCACTTATTTGCTGTTTTGGAAATTCAAGGTTAATATATTTTTTTATATCTTCATATTTTATTGGTTCAAAATGCATTCTTGTACATCTTGATTTTATTGTGCTAAGCAAATTGTCTTCATTACTACATATTAATATTATAGTAATATATTCAGGGGGTTCTTCTAAAGTTTTTAATAAACAATTTTGTGCTTCATTTGTCATTGTATCAGCATTGTCAATTATATAAACTTTTCTATTTGATATTATTGGCTTTTCAGCAACTTTTCTCTGCATTTCTCTTATCTGTTCTATTTTTATTTTGCCATCATTATGATTAACAATTTGAAAGTCTGGATTATTTTCTGAGTCAAATTCTATGCAAGATTTACATGCACAATCTTCGCTGTCTTTTGAACACAATATTTTTTTTGCAAATTGCTTTGCTATTATTTTTTTTCCTATACCTTCTATTCCCCAAAATATATAACTATGAGAAATTTTATTTGATTTTATTATATTTGTTAAAATATCTTTGTTTCTTTCATTTCCTAATATGTTATCAAACAATTTTTAATCTACTCCTCCGAATTTTGAAAATGGCCAAAATCTAAATAATACTTTTCCTTCTATTTTTTCTAGTGGGATACATCCAAATGCTCTACAGTCAGTACTTCCTGGTCTATTATCCCCCATTGCAAATACGCAATTTTCAGGAACTGTAAATTTATTAAAGTAACTTTCATCTCCATGTCCTTGAATCATGTCTGTTACTACACCTGGTTTTAAATAATTTTCTTCAAGTTGTTCCCCATTTATATATACTTTTCCATCTGTTATTTCTACATAATCACCTGGTAATCCTATTACTCTTTTTATGTAGCTCTTCTTCCCACTTTCTAAAACGTAATATGTAAATTTTTTCAACACATTTTTAGGTTTATTATTATAAATAGCAACAGGATTATTTAAATCTATCATATCTTCTGGGACTTTTGTTACACTAGGTGCTTCAAAAGTAATTATATCTCCTCTATCTGGCATTTTTTTTGTTGTTCTTCCCCATCTATTTAACCATAATCTCTCATTTTCTTTTAATGTTGGGGTCATTGATGTTTGTTGTACTATTGTTGGTGTTCCTATATAATATCTTACTATTAGTGCTAATGCAACTGCAATAATTATGCATACTAGCCATTCTATCACTTCTCTTAAAGTTGATTTCATTTTTCTTTTCCTTTCTTCTTAAAATTTAATCTTTTGAATCTTCCTTTTGTTTTTTTATTATATACCAAATAAAAAAAATTTTCAACATTATTTTATTCATTATATAAAATTGCATTAACTATAATTTTTAAATGAAATGACGAATATGATTGAAAAAACTTTAGAAATTCTTATGAATTTTATGGAAAGAGTTCACGAGAGTGGAAGGGTGCCATAAAATAAATTAGAATTTCTTAAGTTTTGTAATGAATCGAGGAATGTAATGCAAAAATTATAGTTAATGCAATTTTTTAATGAATATATATATTTATTTCTTTTCTTCTTTTGCTTTAGTTGGAACTTTAATAACAACTTCTGTTCCTTTTCCAACTTCACTTTTAATATCAATACTTCCACCATTTCTGTCAAGTAAATCTTTAGCAATAGAAAGTCCCAATCCTGTACCTCCCATTTCTCTACTACGTGCTTTATCAACTCTATAAAATCTCTCAAAAATTCTATTTAAATCGTCTTCTGGTATACCAATTCCATTATCAAATATTTTTATATATGCATCATTATACACAAAACCAACATATATTTTAATTTCACCATTTTCTTTTGTATATTTAATACTATTTGTAAGGATATTTAAAACAATTCTTTCTATATCATCTTTATCTGCATAAACAGGTGGTACATCAGCTGTTACAAAACACTTAACTTCATGATTTTTCTTTTTTATTTCTATAGCCAACTTGTCTTGGCATTTCTTAACTAATTCTCCTAAATCAAATTGCTCTTTTTTAACTACATTTGTATTACTATCATTTTTTGATAATGTAAGTAAATCTGTAACTAATTTTGCCATTCGTCTTGCTTCTGATGCGATTACATTTAAGAATTTACTTTGAGTTTCCTTATCATATTCTTCTTCAAGCAAAGTATCTGCATATCCCATTATAGAAGTTATTGGAGTTTTTAATTCATGTGATACATCTGCAATAAATTCTTTCCTCATATTATCTAATTTAACGTGTTCTGTAATGTCTTGTATTACTACTATTACACCTACTGTTCTATCATTTTCCTTTTTAAATGGTGCAAAATAAGCATTTACAAATCTATCTTCTATTTGAAACCTTTCTTCTGTTCTTGTCCAATTTTCAAGATATATAATTTTCTCCAGATTTATATTTAAATGAAGTTTTCCAAATATATCATCAAAAGTTGTATGTTCAGGCAATACATTCATCATTTTTTGAGCAGCTGGATTTATTAAAACTATTTTTCCATCTCTATCAAATGCTATTATTCCATCTGTCATATGCAAAAAAATGCTATTATTTATATCTAAATCGTCATTTGTTACATCAGATCCTTTTATTAATTTAGTATTTGGAAACATTACTTTTTTTCTTAGATATTTTTTCTTTAGTATTTCGCTAATTATTAATATAACTACATCTATAACTATTAATGAAATTACCACTGTTTGAATTTCCATGTTGTATCCTTTCTAAGGCAATTACCTTACTATTTTCTTTATTTCTTTATATATTTTTTCTTGTACATTTTCTACTGATTTAGAAAATGCTTTTTCTTCCATGTCATGCATTAATTTAGGATTTTTTATTATCTCTTCTATTTCTGAATTTAAGTTTTCTTTTTTTAGTTCATCATTTAATATTATTTTTGCCGCTCCAACATCAGCTAATACCTTAGCATTGTATAATTGATGGTTCTGGCTCACATTTGGAAGTGGAACTAATATTGATGGCTTTCCTAAATTAGAAATTTCTGTTATTGTCATAGCACCACTTCTTGCTACAATTACATTAGAAATATTCATTATTTCTTCCATATTATATATATATGGTAATATTTTTGCATTCTCAATATTATTTATGTCTATTTTATTTATTGCTAAATCTTTTTTTATTATATCAAATTGCTTTGGACCAGTTGCCCAAATTATTTGGTAATCTTTGTTTAATTTGTTTTCTAATATTCCAATTACTGCTTCATTTATCTTTTGTGCACCTTGACTTCCACCAAATACTAATACTATCGGCAAATTTTGTTTTAATCCTGCATTTTTTAGCATCTCTGCTTTTTGTTCTTCTGTATAATTTTTTTTCTCTATTTTTACAGGTGTTCCTGTAAATACTATATTTTTTGCATTTGGAATTCTTGCACGTGCTTCCTCAAATGATATTAATACTGTATTTGCTTTTTTAGATAAGACCTTAATAGCTTTTCCTGGAAAAGCATTACTTTCATGTAAAACTACAGGAATTTTTTCTTTGCTTGCCGCCCATACCACAGGGCCACAAATATATCCTCCAGCTCCAACTATTATATCAGGTCTAAATTCTTGAATTATTTTTCTTGCTTTCCCTGTTGCTTTTAAAGTAGTACATATTTTTTTAAAATTTTCTATTGATATTTTTTTACTTAAACCATATGCTTCTATCGTCTTTAAATCATATCCTGCTCTAGGTACTAAGTCATTTTCTAATCCTCTTGTTGTTCCTATAAATATTATTTCTGATTTTGGTTCTTCTTTTTTTATTTTATTTGCTATTGCTAATCCTGGATTTATATGTCCACCAGTTCCTGCTGCCGCAACTATAACTCTCATACTAAATTCCTTTCATTTTCTTTTATCTTTTTATATAATATTTATTTGTTTCCTGCTCTTGAAATACTAAGCAGTACTCCAACCTCACAAAGCAATAAGAACAATGCTGTACCACCATAACTAAAGAATGGTAATTGCATTCCAGTTACAGGCATTGAAGATGTTACAACTGCAACATTTATAATAACCTGAACCCCTACCAAAGTAGTTATTCCGATTGCCACTAAGCTTCCAAACATATCAGGTGATTTCATTGCAATTAAAATACCTCTCCATATAAATACTGCAAAAAGAACAAAGACAAGAATACAGCCCACAAACCCAAGTTCTTCCGCTAAAACTGCAAATATAAAATCATTGTGCGGTTCTGATAAATATAAATATTTTTGTTTACTATCTCCTAATCCTGCTCCAAATAATCCACCTGATCCTATTGCATATAAACTTTGTATTACTTGCCATCCTTTTCCTGTTGCATCTTTCCAAGGATCTGTAAATGTTATAAATCTTGTTACTATGTATTGGAATTGTTTTTGAAACCAAGCATTTGATAAATATAATACTGTTGCGATTGTTCCAACTCCTCCTAATGCTACTATTCCTGATAATAAAAACTGCCAAAACTTACACCCTGCCATAATCATCATTACACAGCACATAATTATTATTACCATTGATGTACTTACATGTGGTTCTAATAATAATAATCCAATTATTGGAGCTAAAAACAAAACATGTTTTACTAACCCCTTTCCAAATTTTCCCAATTCATTTCTATTCTTTACAAGTATACCTGAATAAAATATTATCATCAAGAACTTTACAATCTCAGAAGGTTGAAATGTTATAATTTTTAAGTCTATCCATCTTTTAGCCCCATGGCTATCTGTTCCAAATATTAATACTACTACTAATAATATTATTGACAACCACCATGCTTGTTTGTAAAACTTTTGATAAATTCTATAATCTATTCTTGATACAAAGTACATTCCAATTAATCCAAGAGCTGCAAAAATTAATTGTCTTATAAAAAAATAATAACTATTATCATATTTTTGCAATGAAGTAGGTGAACTTGCTGATAATACCATAACTAGCCCTAGTGATAAAAGCAATAACACTGTTATCACTAATGTAAAATCAACAGGATTATTTAAAAAGCTAGAAAATCCTTTCATCTTATTGTTTTTCTTTGCCATTTTTGTCTCCTTTTTAATTATACTAATTTTAATCCAATAACACTTACAATTAAAGTAATAGTACTAAATAACATTACTACTTGATTTTCTCTCCATCCTGATAATTCCAGATGATGATGTATCGGTGCCATTTTAAATACTCTTTTGCCTGTTTTTTTAAAATACGCAACCTGTATTATTACTGAAATTGTTTCAATTACAGGTATTATTGCTATAACTAACAATATAAGTGGCATTCTTAAATATAATGCCATTCCTGATATTACCCCTCCTAGAAATAGTGAACCTGTATCTCCCATAAAAACTCTTGCTGGGTGTATATTAAATATTAAAAATCCTAAAACAGCACCTATTACTATTGCTCCAAATACTACTATTTCCTTTACTCCAAACATTGTTGCTATAATTGTTAAACATGTGATTATAATTGTACATACGCTTGATGATAATCCATCTATTCCATCTGTTAAATTTACTGCATTTGTTGTTGCAAGTATTACAAGTATCGCAAATAACATATATACATAAACTGGTATATTTATATATACTTTCAATATTGGTATATATGTTTGCGTCCCTAATTTTAATCCTTTAATCAAGTACATTACATATATTACTGATATTATTAATAATCCTAACATTTTCAAGCTTGGTTTTAGTCCTTTTGTGTTCTTTAATACCAATTTTTTAAAGTCATCTATAAATCCTATGATTCCAAATCCAATAGTCAACCCTAATATTGGCAATAAATTTCTAGCCAGCTCTAAATCTTTAGAACCATAATAAATATATGTTGCTATTGTTACTATTACGATTCCAAGCATTATTATGATTCCACCCATTGTTGGAGTTCCTTGCTTTTTTAAATGACTCTCTGGTCCATCATCTCTTTCTATTTGCCCTACTTTAAGTTTTTTTAATATTGGTACAATAATAATTCCTAAAATTATTGTTATCGCAAATGATATCAATAATATTTTTGTTTGAAATTCCAATTCTATCAACCTTTCTTTCGTTAACTTTTGTATTTCAGCTTGAAAAAGAATTGGTTTTTACCAATCTCTTTTCAAACTAACCTATAATTTCTTTTACTATAATTCTTTCATCAAATGGAAATTTTTTCCCATTTATTTCTTGATATGGTTCATGCCCCTTTCCTGCAAGTACAATAATATCAAACTTTGTTGCCATATCTATAGCTTGTTTTATTGCTTCTGTTCTGTCAACAACTACTTTATAATTGCCTTTTGTTTTCTTTATTCCTTCTTCAATTTCTTTCACAATTTCTTCTGGATTTTCTGTACGAGGGTTATCTGAAGTTATAAATGTAAAATCTGCTATCCTTCCAGAAATTTCGCCCATTATAGGTCTTTTACTTTTATCTCTATCTCCTCCACATCCAAATACAGAAATTACTTTTCCTCTTGTATAACTTTTTACTGCTGATAATATATTTTGCAAACTCTCTGGCGAATGTGCATAATCTATCATTATTGGAATTTCTTTTTTGTTTGGCACCATTTCTGATCTGCCAGGAACTTTTATTTCTGCTAATGCTTCAATTACTTTCTCAGATGGTATTCCCAATTTTTTAGCAACACAAATTGCAGCCAAAGCATTATATACACTAAATCTACCTGGAATATCTACTTTAACTCTCTCATTTCTATCAGATATCTTTACCCTAAAATCTACATATGAATTTGTTATTGTAATGTCTTTTGCTAATACATCACAAAAATTATCTATTCCATATGTTATTATTTGACTATTTGGAAACATTTCTGGAACTTTTGATACTTGTAAGTCGTCTATATTTACTATTCCATTTTCTGACATTTCAAATAGTTTTAATTTTGACTCAAAATAATCTTTCATATCAGGGTGCTCTTTTTCACTTATATGGTCTTCTGAAAAATTAGTAAATATTACTATATCAAAATTACATCCATCAACTCTATGTAATTTTAAACTTTGTGAAGAAACTTCCATTACAACATATTCTACGCCAGCATCTACCATTTGTGCAAAAGTTTTTTGTAATTCTATGCTTTCTGGTGTTGTTCTACTGCTTTCTGAAATCATTCTTCCATTTATATATGTAGCTATGGTTCCTATTAGTCCAACCTTATGTCCAGCTTTTTCTAATATTTCTTTTATCATAAAAGTAGTTGTTGTTTTACCTTTTGTTCCAGTTACACCTATCAACTTAAATTTTTTTGATGGGTTTTCATAAAAATTACAACTACAAATTGCTAATGCCTGCCTTGTATCTTTTGCCATTATTAGTGTAATATCTTCAGTTATTTTTATGGATTTTAAATCACAATCTTCTTGTACCATAATTACTTTTGCTCCTGCTTTTATTGCATCATTTATATATGTGTGTCCATCTGTATTAAAACCTTTTATAGCTATAAACATATCTCCAGGTTTTATATTTTTTGAATTACTGTCCAATCCAGTTACTTCTATATCTAAATTTCCTTTAGCTTTTAATCCTTCTATTCCTATTAAAATCTTTTTTAATTCCATATTTTCCTCCCTTTACCATTAAGAACAAAATTTTTATCTTTACAAACTTTCATCTTTGTGTTCTTTTATCTTCTAATAATCGCTTACATTATATAACTAATTTTTACTTTTGTATAGTATAAAATTGAAAAAAAATCACTTAATTATATTTATTAAGTGATTTTATCTTTTATGATTTATTTAAGAGTTTCATTTAACATCCACATCTTTTTAGCGTAATTTTCTAAGTAATTATCCATTATTGATGAAGTTACATAATTTGCCTGTTTTTCAGATTCTTCTTTTATCTTTGTTGCTTTTGTGTTTAATATTTGTATATCATGTATTACACTTTTTACTATCTCTAAAGTTTTTATTTTTTCATTTCTAGCTTCTTGTATTTCCGAATTATTTATAAAGTCTTGCATAGTTCCTAATGGTTGATATCCTAATGATAAAATATGTTCTGCAACTTCGTCAATTTGTTCTCTTATTTCATCATAATACTCCTCTAATTTTTCATGTGTTGTAAAAAATCCCTTTCCAGTTACATTCCAATGATAATTTTGTAATTTTACATTAAATATTTCTAAGTCTCCTAGAAATTCATTTAAATTTTTAACTAATTCTTCCATAATGTACCTCTCTTTCCAATACATTATGTACAACTTTTAATCTTTTTATTCAATAATAATTATTATAACTATCTATTCAAATCTTGAACCAACCATTATATTATTTCCTCTTAAAAAGTCTTGTACACTCATTTTTTTAGCATTTTCTCCTTGAATTTCTAAAACTTTTATAATACCATTTTTTGCTTTTATATACAAACCATCTTTACAATTAGACTTTATAACTGTTCCATTTGGTATATTAGAACTATTATCTTGCAAAACATCAACTTTCCAAAATTTTATTTTTTTTCCATCCAGATATGAATATGCTCCCATTATAGGATTCAATCCTCTAACAAGATTTTTTATTTCTATAGCTGTTTTATTTTCCCAATCTATTTTAGACATTTTTTTATCTATCATTGGAGCCATAGTATATTGTATGCCTTGAGGAATTTTTGGAGCACTACCATCTTTGATTTGTTTTAGTGTTTTAACTAAAAGGTTAGCTCCTATTTCAGTCAATCTATTCCATAATTCACCTGTTGTCTCATCTTCACCAATCTGTGTTTCTTCTTTTAAAATAATATCTCCTGTATCCATTCCAGCATTCATATACATTGTAGTTACTCCTGTTATTTTATCTCCATTTAATACAGCCCATTGAATAGGTGCTGCACCTCTATATTGTGGTAATAATGAACCATGAACATTAATACACCCTAACTTAGGAATTTCTAATATTTCCTGTGGTAATATCTTTCCATATGCTACAACACATATTACATCAGGCTTTAATTTTCTAACTTCATCTAAAAATTCTAAATTTCCTCTTATTTTCTCTGGCTGATATATTTTAAGTTTTTTCTCTATTGCAAATTCTTTTACTGGCGAAGCCATTAATTTCATTCCTCTTCCTTTAGGTCTATCTGGGTTTGTCACTACAGCTAATATCTCATGTCCATCATTATATACAGCTTTTAATGATTCTTTTGCGAAATCTGGTGTTCCCATAAATACTATTTTCATTTTTATCCTACCTTTCTAAAAGGGCAATTGGGGGTCGGTTCCGTTTTTGCCCTTTAATTTTCCAAATACAATTTTAGTTATATTCGAAAAATCTTGAATTGTTAATTCTTCAGCTCTCACGTTTTCTTTTAAATTTAATTCTTTCAAAGTATTAATTCCTTGCTCTTTATTTATAAATACATTTGCATTTGTCAATGCATTTAATAATGTTTTTCTTCTTTGCATAAATGCACTTTTTATAATTCTAAACATTATTTGTGGATTTTCCACATCAACAACAGGTTTATATCTCAAATCCATTTTTATTATTTCTGAAGTCACTTCTGGTTCTGGTATAAATGAAGTATTTGGTACTTCCATTATTTTTTTTGAAGTGCAATAATAATATACAGTATAAGTTATTGCCCCTGTGTTTTTTCCTCCTGGAATTTCTATTAACCTATCTGCAACTTCCTTTTGTATCATGACAGTTATGCTTTCAATATCCAATCTGTCTTCTATTAACTTCATTATTATTGGGGTAGTTATATAATATGGTAAATTAGCAACTACTTTTACTTTTCTTATTTCTCCTTTATTTTTTTCTATAATTTCATTTAAATTTATTTTTAATACATCTGTATTTATTATTTCAATGTTATCATACTCTGAAAATCTATCTTGCAATATTTTTACCATTTTAGTATCTAATTCTATACATACAACTTTTTTGGCTTTTTCTAATAAATATTTAGTTAAGACTCCCAATCCTGGTCCTATTTCTATAACCATATCATCTTTTGTTATATCACTACTTTGAACAATATTTTCCACAACTTCACTATTTATTAAAAAGTTTTGCCCTAAACTTTTATTAGGTTTTATATTGTATCTTCTCATTATATTCTTAGTTTCCTCTAATATATTCTCCATTTATTGCATCCTTCCTTTTATCTGTAATTATACTTAACGTTCCTTCTATTTGTCAAGTTTTCACATAATCTTCTCAATATGATTAATCTTACATTTTCCATTTTTTATAATAACCTCAATAACATCAAATCTAACATTATATCCATATAATTTATTAACATATATGTAAATTTTAGCAGCATTTTTTATATGTTTCTTTTTAGTAAAATTAACAGACATTCCTGGTGTTCCATATTCCAGATTATTTCTAGTTTTTACTTCTACAAAAATAATACAATTATCCTTTTTAGAAACAATATCTATTTCTCCTTTTTTAGTATAAAAATTAGTTTCTAATATTTCATATTCTCTATTCTTTAAATAATTTTGAGCTATTTTTTCTCCTATTGTCCCAAATCTTCTTTTATTCATTCTTAGAATTTCCTTTCTCACTCTTATAAAATTATATCTACCTAATTCGAATTTCTAATAAATCTTTGACCAGGCAATTCTACAATTTTATCTTCTAATTGTAGTATCATTGTTTTATAGCTAACTTCATTAATTGAAAGTCCTGTTTTTCTTACTATTTGATTAATATCTCTTGGAATATCATTAATCTCTTTATATACAGTCAATAGTTCAGGTGCTATATCAAAATAGGTATATTTTGACTCTGTTATATTCTTTTTAGTTAAATTTATCTCTGGGTTTATCCTAGTAATTTCTTTAATTATATCTTGTGTACATGTAACCAATTTTGCACCTCTTTTTATGAGTTCATTTGTAGTTTTTCCTTTTTTATTTTCTAAACTACTTGGTATACAAAATACTGGTTTATCATTTTCGTGTGTAAATCTTGCTGTAACACTTGTACCACTTCTATATCCTGCCTCTACAACTAATGTTCCAATTCCTAGCCCTGCAACAATTCTATTCCTTTCAAGAAATTTATTAGAATCAGCCATTGTATTATCTTCATATTCTGATATAACAGCTCCTCCACTTGCAACAATATCATTTATTAATGCTTTATTTGTAGCACTACAAACATTTTTTAACCCTGATGGTAAAACAGCAATAGTTTTTCCTGCACTCTTCAAACATGATTTATGTGCAATCGTATCTATTCCAAATGCAAGTCCACTAATTATCTTTATGTCAAATTCAACCAGACCTTTGACAAATTTTTTACACATTTTCTCCCCATAGGGTGTATTGGTACGTGAACCAACTACTGCTATTCCAATTTGGCTTAATATTTTCGCATCTCCTAAAACATACAGTCTTGATGGTGGTTTTTCTATATTTTTTAACCTTTCTGGATATAATTTATCAGCATATTCTACAATAATATGTTTCAATTTAATATTTCTCCTCTCAAAACATTTTAATTTGTAAATTTATCTAGCCCTCTATACTGTATTGATTCTGCAACATGTTTGAATTCTATATTATCTTTGCCATCTAAATCTGCAACTGTTCTTGCAACTTTTAAAATTCTTTCATATGTTCTAGCACTAAATTTAAATTTTTCAAATGCTTTTTGTAATAATTCTTCGCTTTTTGAATCTAATTTACAAAATCTAATAATCATCTTAGGATTAAGCTCTGCATTTGAATGAATTCCATAATCTTTATATCTTTTTAATTGAATTTGCCTCGCCTTATCAACTCTTTTACGTATATCTGCAGATGTTTCTGAAATTTCCTTTGAAGTAAGTTTATCAAATTTGGGTCTTTTTACTTCTATTTGTATATCTATTCTATCTAATAATGGACCACTTATCTTTCTTAAATACCTATGTCTTTCTTGTGATGTACATTTACATTCTTTTTCATTATCTCCATAATATCCGCAAGGGCATGGGTTCATACTTGCTACAAACATAAAATTACAAGGATAGTGAAATTTCCCACTTAACCTATTTATAGTAACTTCTCTATTTTCTAATGGTTCTCTTAATGATTCTAAAACACTTCTATTAAATTCAGTTAATTCATCAAAAAATAATACTCCATAATGTGCAAGACTTATCTCTCCTGGTTTTGGTATTCTTCCACCTCCAATTATGGTACTTATAGGAACACTGTGATGTGGCATTCTAAATGGTCTATTCATTATTAGTCCATCTCTTCTTAATTCTCCTGATATACTATGAATTTTAGTAATTTCCATAGCTTCATCAAGCGTTAATTCTGGTAAGATTGTTACTAATCTTTTAGCCATCATAGTTTTTCCTGAGCCAGGACTGCCTATCATAATACAGTTATGTCCTCCCACTGCTGCTATCTCTAAAGCCCTTTTTACATTTTCTTGTCCTTTTACTTCTGCAAAATCAATATTATATTTTTCCTTAAAATTAGGATTTCTTATTTCAAATCTATTAATATTTTTCTCCATATTTAGGTGGTCAACTACTTCTTTTAAATTAGAAACTGGTATAATATCAAGGTCTGCTATTATAGCTGCTTCATTTGCATTTGCTTTAGGTAATACGATTGTTTTTATACCAAGCTCTTTTGCTTCAATACACATAGGCAGTACTCCATTTGACCTATTTATTTTTCCATCTAAAGAAAGTTCTCCTATAAATATTGTACTTGCTAGTTTATTTATATCTATTTGTGGTATACAGCCTATTGCAATTAATATTCCGATAGCCATCGCCAAATCAAAGCTACTTCCTTCTTTTCTTATATTAGCTGGTGCTAAATTAATTAAAATTTTTTTACTTGGAAACTCTATATTTGAATTTTTTATTGCTGCTTGAATTCTTTTTTTGGCTTCTTTTACTGTAGCATCTGGTAATCCAACAATTTCAAACTCTGGAATTCCATTGCTTATATCTGTTTGTATTTCTACTAGATTTCCATCTAACCCATTTAGTACTATTGATTTTATTTTTGATAACATGTTTTCCCTCCTAAAATTTTAGTTTTTTATTGATTTTTATACATATTTATTATAAAATGTACTTAAATTTTTAACAAAAGAACGGTGAAATTATGAATAAGAAAAAAAATATAAAATCTAAAAGAAAAACGGAAAAAACAAAAAGCAATATAAATGTTGTCAATAAAATACCTAAATCAAAAATAATTTTAATCTTAGTCTTAGTCATTATATTTATGATAGCATTGATTGCACGTGTAGGATACTTACAATTTATTGATGGAGAACATTTGCAAACTCTTGCAACATCTCAACAAACACTTACAGAAACAATTTCCGCAAAACGAGGAAATATATATGATTCTAATGGTAATGAATTAGCAATTAGCTATGATACAGATAAAGTATATATTGATCCATCACTTATAAAAGATTCTTCTAATAAAAATATTATTGCTCAAGGGCTAGCCTCTATTTTGGAAATAGATTCAAATGAACTACTATCAAAACTAGACTCTTCAAATAGTAAATTTCTTATAGCCTCTGAAGTAGAACAAAATAAAGTTGATGAAATCAATAATTGGAAAAGCAAATTAAAATTTTCTGCTGGAATTAGTTTTGAAGAATCCACCTCACGTTCTTATCCCCGTAAGACATTAGCTTCAACTGTAATAGGGTTTGTTGGAACAGATAATCAAGGGTTAGCTGGCATTGAATCTTCTTGGGATTCATTTCTTAGTGGAACTGCTGGTAAATCTGTTAGTTTAAAAGATGCTTCTCAATCTGAAATAGCAAATTCTAATCAAACATATATTGCTGCTGAAAATGGTTATGATATTACTTTAACAATAGATGCAAACATTCAAAGTATAGTTGAAAAATATTTAGCTGAAGCAGTTGATGAATATAAATGTGAAAGTGGTATAACAATCGCAATGGATCCATCTTCTGGAAAAATCTTGGCAATGGCAGATTATCCAAATTATGACTGCAATTCCCCTAACTCTCCTAATGCTCAGATTCAAAAAACATGGGATTCGCTATCTTCTGCCGATAAAAATAATGCACTATACAGAATGTGGTCTCCAAAAGCTGTTACTGATACCTATGAACCAGGTTCTGTTTTTAAAATCATTACTTCTTCAATAGCTTTAGAAGAAAATATTGTTGACACAGATACTATAACTTTTAATTGTACTGGTTCATATTCTATTGAAGGTGAGCCTAGACCAATACAATGTCATAAATATCCTTATTCACATGGTGCTCAATCTTTAAGAAATGCATTAGAAAACTCATGTAATCCTGCTTTTGTAGATTTAGGATTAAGAATAGGTGCAGAACGTTCATATAAATATTATGAAGCTCTTGGTTTTTTTGGTAAAACTGGAATTTCTCTTTCTGGTGAACCAAAAAATGGTGGAATTTTTTATGATGTAAATAAAATTAAACCTCATGAACTTGGGACAGCATCATTTGGTCAACGTTTTAATATTACTCCTATACAAATGATTACAGCCGCAGCAGCTATCGCTAATGATGGAGTATTAGTCCAACCTCAAATTGTAGACCATATTACAAATACTGATACTGGCGAAATTACAACTTTTAATACTCAGGAAATCCGTCAAGTATTTTCTAAAGAAACTGCTGACAAAGTTGCTTCTATGATGGAATCAGTTGTAGAAGTTGGTACTGGGAAAAAAGTAAAATATGATGATAGTATTAAAGATAGTATGTCTGGATATTCTATTGGTGGAAAAACAGGTACTTCTGAGCCAATTAATCCTTCTACAGATGGTTATGTTGCTTCATTCTTAGCAATGTCTCCTGTTGAAAATACAAAAATAGTTTTACTTGTTATTCTTGATACCCCTGGTGAAGGCGTTAACCATAATGGTGGACAAATTGCTGCTCCTACTGCTGGAAAAATGTTTTCTGAAATTTTGCCTTATCTTGGAATAAAATCTGGAAATAAAGATTCTGAAAATAATACAAATATATCTGAAAAAGATTTATATTAAAATATTTGTTTTAATAGATGCACTTTAAGCAGTGCATCTATTTAGTTTTCTTATATTCTTCTAAAGCTACTGCTACTTGATCTGGACAAGAAGTTCCTCTTCCACCACATGGTATACCTTTTAGCATTTCAATTACTTCATCAACGCTTTTTCCAACTACTAATCTTGATACCCCTATTGTGTTTCCAGGACATCCTCCAATAATTTTTAAACTTTTTATTACATTATCTTCAATTTCAAAGATCATTTGCATTGAGCAAACTCCTTGAGGTGTATATTTATATTCCATTTTATTCACTCCTTTTTCAATAAACTCTTTTTTATTATACTAAGGTTTATTGAAAAAATCAATACCACAATTTTTTACATTTTTACTTTTTTTTCATTTTTATTCCAACCAATAATACATCCTCTTCGTCTTTATTAATGTATTTATATATTTTTTCAAATTGTGTTTTTTCATTTTTCATCTCTTCAATATAACTTACAATATCAATAAAATTAACTTCTGTTCCCGTTTCTAAAATTTGTGTTTTATTATTTTCAATCATTAAAAATACCTTACTCTTATATTTAGTCTTTTCTAATTCTGAAATTAGAACTTTATTTACCATATTTTCTATTTCTTTTGTTTGAAATAATTCTTCTTCATAAATTGTACACCAATAGCAAAATATTGATTCTTTTATTTTACTATTTTTTATCATTTTTAAATACATTTCCATTTCTTCATCTGATTGTAAAATTGCTTTAACTTTTACTAATTCAAATTCATATTCTGAAATATTAGATAATTGCATATTTTTATCGTATTTTATTTCTTTTATTTCTAAACTCAATATATTACCAATAATATCTTGCATTATTTTTTTATCTTCACAATTAACTAACTGTTTTAATTTTAATACTTTGTTTTCTATACTTATTCCTCCTCTATTTTTGAATTTAACAAATAACAATAATAGATAAAACTATTATTTTAATTTTAATTTGAATTTAATTTAAAAGATTCCAAGTTATAACTTTCTGATACAATGTAACTGATTTAAATTTTATAGAAAAAAATTTATGTTACTTAAATTATATAATTTACCAAAATTATAATTTCTTTTTTTTATTTTGTCAATACTTTTAACAGTTTTTTCCAAACTTTCTTTCGACAAAATTCGACATGTTCGTTATACTCCCCCATCTTTAAGACAATAAAAAACTAAGAGTTGGGGATAAAATTGTGTGCTCTCTAAAACAAAAAAAGAAGTATCCAATTTTGAAACTCACTTCTTTTTTGTTATTCACTATTTACTAGGAATATAATATCCTACACCTCTTTTAGTTATTAATATTTGTGGATTTGATGTATCTTTTTCTATTCTCTCTCTAATTCTTCTAACTGTTACATCTACGGTACGAATATCTCCATAATACTCATATCCCCATACTCTTTCAAGCAAAGCCTCTCTAGTTACCACTTGCCCTGGTTGTTGAGCTAAAAATTTTAAAACCTCAAATTCTCTTAATGTCAAATTTATTACTTTTCCATCTATATGAACTTCGTATTTTTCTAAATCCAATACAAGTGAACCCACTTTTATTGTGCTCTCTTTTTTCTTTTCTTTTGCCTCTTCTTCTTTTTGTGCAGTGGCCTGTGCTTCAATATTTGCTTCAACCTTTCTTAAGTTGGCTTTTACACGTGCCACAACCTCTCGTACACTAAATGGCTTAGTAATATAATCGTCAGCACCCAGTTCAAGCCCAACTATTTTATCCAATTCAGCATCCTTTGCCGATACCATTAGTATAGGAACATTATATATATTCTTTATTTTTTTACACACTGATAGTCCATCAACTCTAGGAAGCATTACATCCAGTAAAATAATAAGCAAAGCATTTTCCATCATAACCGCTACACCTCCTTCGTTCCTTCCACTTTTTTGTTATATGCTTTCAAATCTTTTGTAACCTGAATCACATCACGGATTGCATAAATCAGCATCAGCACAAAACCAACTGTCATTGCCAGGTTCGCGAAGAACAGTGGTGCATATGTAATATCTGCTACTTTCCAAGTCGTCAGTGAATAATAAAAATAATAGAAAGACCAATAAGTAATCCATGCAAGTATTACTACGCAGATAATCCGTTTTACAAGGTTAAATATAAGCATTGAATGTTCTTTTTTAATATAAAGAGTTAAAATTCCACATTCAATATGGCTTTTTTCATAAGAAGCATTGGCTCCACCGAGCATATACAGCCAGATGATTGGAAATACCATAACTTCTTCTACTCCCATCAAAGATGATTTAAAAACATAACGCATAACAACTTCATAGCCGATCATAGCAAGAAGCAACAGCGCCATCACGATCGATAAACCATATTGGAAATTCACAAAGTATTTTGCAATCTTTGCAATTCCTTTTTTCTCATCCATAAGCTACCTCCTTCATCCTTTATTGCCATGTTACTTTTGAAATGCATTTCATCATTCTTAAGATACGAATATAGTACATTTTTCTATTTATCATGTCAATATTCGCAGTCTTTTTATAGATTTTCTATATTATTTTTTCATTTTCCCTTTATTTTCAGGACTTTTTAAGATTTTTATATTTTGTTAATTATCTAAATCATCATTTAACAATAATGATTTCTTCACAATAAGCGCGCTTGCATTTGAATTTACTCAAAATAAGTACTATAATCAATTGTGAAAAAAAACATAATCTTTGTAAAAATTTGATATTCTTTATATTTTCGGGAGGTTTTAAGTGAAAAACAGTATACAAAATCCAGAAAAAGGAATCGCACTGTATTATCAGGTCGAAAACTCGATTCGCGAAAAAATAGAAAACGGTGAATGGAAAGTCGGTCAGAAACTTCCGACAGAGCCAGAGCTCTGTCAGTTTTTCGGCGTCAGCCGCACAACCATCCGTCAGGCAGTCGACAGTCTTGTCTCTGCCGGTCTATTGGCAAAAAAACAGGGCTCCGGTACATACGTTACCCAAGCCACAACAGCCAGAAACCACTTAAATTTTCAACCAAGCAATATTGTCTGCCAGTACATTTATTCTCCATTCCTGCAAAGCGATATGGAGCATTGTTACAAAAATCTTCTTCTGACCAATATCGCCCACATTACCATGCTGCACAAACAGAGACTTCTTGCCAAAGACGAGGCCCGTTCTCTTTTGCAGTTCATCATTCCGCTTATGGACATGCACCCACAGACAATCGGATATAATCCAGTAAATGAAGATTATCTATTAAATTTCGAAGAATATATTACTCGTAATCTCAGTGCAGAATTAAACGGCAAAATGCAAGTAGCACGTAGCCGCAACGACATGACTCCTACCATTCTTCGTATGAGTATCCGTGATGAGCTTCTTATACTCCTTGATCGTCTGCTTTATTTTATGCAACAGTTAAGAACTCTTGCCGAACAAAACCAAGGAAAAATATTTACCGGCTATACTCACTGCATGCCAGCCCAGCCTATTACACTGGATTTTTATTTTCTTGCCATAGCAGAAGCAGTAGACCGAGATTTTAATCGAATTCTTTCTGCCTATCCGACATTGAACCAATCTCCTCTTGGTTCCTGTGCACTGGCTGGAACTTCATTTTCTATCGACCGCGAATATACCGCTTCACTTCTTGGATTCGATGGTATTATCGTCAATGCCCTGGATGCAGTTGCATCCAGAGATTACTTACTAGAGCTTGCCTCTCATTTTTCTACTCTGGGTTCAACACTTTCACGGTTTGCACAGGACCTTTATACCTGGTCATCCGCAGAATGCAGCTACCTCTCCATCTCTGATGCATATTCCTGTTGCAGCAGCATTATGCCCCAAAAGAAAAATGCATTGTCTTTGGAACACATCCGAAGCAAAACATCTCATCTGACCAGCTCATATATGGATATACTTATGTGTTTAAAAGGCACCTCTTTCAGTCACTCTCGCGATCTGTTTGAATGCATGACACCATACTGGCAGATGACAAATGAATTAAGGGGAATTTTAGAACTATTTATTGGGACATTGGACAACATAACATTCCACTATGACCGCATGGAAGTTTTTACTGCACACAACGATTCTGTCCTTACTGACATTGCTGATTTTCTTGTTCAGAAAGATCACATTTCTTTCCGAAGCGCACACAACATCATTTCTAACATTTCTAAAAGCCGTAACGGAATTGCAGATGCTCCGATCAGCCTACGTATTTTGAACAATGCAAGTATTAAAATTTCCGGCAAAAAGACTTCCCTTACCCATGAGGAACTGATGAAACTTCAGTCTCCAATCGTATCTATCCAGCGAAAACAAAGCTCCGGTTCACCGTCATCCCAGGCATGTCAGGCAATGCTGCAATCTGCACAGATTGCTTTACAAAAGGATACCGACCAGTTAAACACAATCCGAACATCATTGCGCACTTCCAGAAATTACCGTCAAGAGCAGATTAATCAAATTTTAAACATAGATTAAATTCAAAAATTTGTCAGTGAAACATACTTTGTGTATTCGGTCAGAACCTTTTTTTGTTATATAATTGACATTAAAAAAGTGAGTATCGGGGTTTCCCTGTACTCACTTCTTTTCTATAATCTCTTGTGTTACTTTTCTCTACTCTCATGCGAACATTTTCTATTGTTTTTTGTTGTCTCCCGCTCAATAAGCTTCACGTCAAATACATATTTCTTCTCGTAAGGTTCCCCATTCACAGCTTTCAGAATAATCTCAGCTCCCAAATGCCCCATCTCTTTAATCGGCTGATGTATGGTCGTAAGCTCCGGGATAAATAATTCGCCGAACCCAACATCATCAAATCCTACAAGCTGAACTTCCTGCGGTATTTTCTTTCCGTGTCTTGTGAACACCTTATATACCGACATTGCTACAATATCATTTCCCGCAACTACCCCATCAACTTCCGGATACTTCTTAAGGATCTCTTCTGCTGCCCGAAGTCCACTCTCATAATTATAACGACAGTCCACACTCTGTTCTTTGAGATTGTATTTTTTACACACATCCAGATAACCTTCGTATCGTCTGCGCCCGCTGGAATACCCGGTCGGTTCTTTCATACAGACAATATTCTTGCAGCCACATTTTGCAAGATGTTCTGCCGCCATAAAACCACCGCGGTAATTGTCTGACTCAATCAATGCATTTTCTTTAAATCCATCAAGCTTGCGGTCAACAAGGACGACCGGTATCGGACAGTCCGCCAACACTTTCCCTGTCTCTGCGCAGTTCGTCATCACAACGATTCCATCTGCTCGGAGCTGATTGAACATCTGAATGTTTACAGCCTCCTTCTCTTCGTCTCCACCCGAACTGCAAAGAAGAATCCGGTATCCGTTCTGATATGCTGTATCTTCCACCGCTTTCGCAAGCTCACTAAAAAACGGGTTTTCAATATCCGGCACGATCATCCCGATCATCTTCGATGACTTCTTATACAAAGCTCTCGCCAGTTCATTTGGTTGAAATCCTGTCTCCTTAATCGCTGCCTCCACGCGTTTTTTCTTCTCTTCATTTACGTTGGCCGTCCCATTCATC
>ENA-ORLY01001492-ORLY01001492.1-human-gut-metagenome-genome-assembly--contig:-NODE-1492-length-27435-cov-9.276921_pt1 | contig 27435 bp, 29 predicted proteins | sample MGYA00243071_ERZ508832 | MGnify/ENA primary metagenome ERZ508832 (study PRJEB26277, sample SAMN04329777) | human gut metagenome | biome: human-associated habitat | host: Homo sapiens | place: USA... | reverse complement strand
GCAGGGAACGGCGAAAAAGACCCTCTGCGGGGGATAAAAAATTGCAAGCCAGCAGATCGCCGGCTTGCAATTTTTTTCAGGCTGCAAAAAAACTCTTGTAGGGGCGAGCATTGCTCGTCCGTGCCCGTTTGTCTGTGAAAAACCTTCCCGGAAAACGCGCTGCTGCGCCAAGCCGGCGGGCGGCCAATGGCCGCCCCTACACATTCAACAGGCCAGGAATGTGATTTTTTGGAGGAAAGAAATCCGTCAAAGCACCTTGCTGCCCAGCGCCTGGCTGGTGCGGGAGAGCGAGAGGTTGGCAAGCTCCTGATTGTCAAGGGTGTAGCGCAGGACCAGCACATTCATATTTCTCAGTGAGACCAATGCTGCGCATTTATTTGAGCGGTGCAAGTCAGGATCCGTCTCACGAATTTGCCCCCAAAACTGCCCCAAAAGGGTTTGAAACGGTTCAGCACGGTGCAGCACCTTTTTGTACACATGGGACAAAATCTATTCCGAGCCTTGGTACACAACACCACCAAACCCAACAAAACCGCACTGTAACGAACAAATTTTAGACTTCTCATAACCCGGAGGTCGCAGGTTCAAGTCCTGTCCCCGCAACCATGGCGAGTATTCTTACAGCATTTGAAAGGCTGTTAAGAACGCTCGCTTTTTCTCATACAGCAAGTTGACCTGGGGCGTAGTTGACAACTACGCCTTTTCTTGTATTTACCGACACCTGCGGTGCCGGAAGTAGAAACACATCGGGGATGAAGATGGCTCCCACACAGTTGTAATGGATCGCAAGATGCTGCTCCCATATCCCGTCGATTTTCTCCGCCTGATTGACTTCGATGTGATCGATCAGCTCATTGAGCATCCTGGGGGTCAGAACCTTGGCTCTTGTGTATTTGCGGACGGTGGAGATAGACATATCCGCCGTTACAGACTTGCTGCTGAGCTTGTCCATTTCAGCACGGAGGGCCTCGATCTTCTCGGATATCTCCTTTTGTTCATCCTCATACCTGCGGGACATTTTGGCGAAGCGGTCATCCGAGAGCTTGCCGGAAACATTGTCCTCATAGATACGCTCAAATAATCCATCCAGTTCTTCTCCTGTTTTATGTTCTTTTGCCGCTATGGGTTAGTCGCATCCACATAATCGATGAGTTCTGTGCCAGACAATGTCGGATCAAAACTTCCATAGATCGCTGGCAAAGTTCGCGTATTCAATACGAAATTTTTCGGCAATTCTTTTGGTGTATAACCCGTGATGCGCCTGAATTCGCGATTGAAATTGCGAATCGTTGTGAACCCACAGCTTGCACAAATCTCCGTGATTTTTGTGTTTGGTTCCGAATGGATCAACTGAACAGCCTTTTCTACGCGTACGGTGCTGAGATACTGCGAAAATGTCATACCTGCCTGCTTTTTAAAGTATCGCGAAAAGTACGCCGGAGAGAAGTTCATGAATTCAACCGCATCGTCAAAGGTGATGCTGGAATAATCTGTATCGACACGGTTCAATAGCTGCTTATATCGGTTCACCTGTTCATTTTCTTGTTGGCAGTCTATCAATGGTTGTGCCCGATAAATATCTACAAGAATCAGAATCATTAACGCCAGTGTTCTCTGTTCAAAGAAAGGCTGCTTTTCATAAAGCTCACGACGAATTTCCATCAGCTGGTTTTGAATATGCCCATCGTCATGAAAAAGCGATTGAGTCGGCATACGGCCACATGTGAGCGATGTTGTTGTTCGCTCATCGATCAATGATACAAAAAGAACACAGTCTTGCCCTGCATTAATTGAATGGATGTTGCCACTGTAGCAGAGTAACCCCTTTCCCGGTGTTAGGCTGTACTCGTGTTCATTGAGAGTTATATGTGCAGTTCCAGTCTTGCATAGAATCAATTCATGCTCCATGTGCCAGTGGGATATGTTATGCAGATTTTTGTACTCTCCAACCCACACACGTTCGTTCCCTGCATAGTATCTTTTTTCGAGTTTTGCTATCACAATTCGTTCCCTCTCTCGCCAGAACAATAAATGTCCACATCTTGCCAAAGGTTGTCTTTTAATTCATCAATTTATATGTTAATATTACCACAAATCAACGAATTAGTAAATAATTTATGTGCAACATTGACCATTTAGGCAGAATCCTAATCAAAAGTGGTATTCTACCTGCAACGGCACGAAGTCAATACACAGCAAGAAAAGGAGGCTATTTGTCGAAAAAACGCATTTAACGCAACCAATTTAATGAAAGGAAACGGATTACGATGAAAAAGCAAAAAAGCTTGATTGCCTTACTGATATGTCTGGCGTTTTGCCTGATCAGTATGTTTGGAACTTGGTCTATGTTGACTTGCAACGGAACGGTTGAAGTAAATGATTTGAAGATTTCGACCTCCAAGGGTGACTTGGTTCGCTTCCTGGAGTATCGTCCTAAAACAGCTACTGCAGATAACCCTGTTCCTGCGATCGTTTATAGCCCTGGTAATGATAGCACCGCCGAAAGCGTTCGCCTTTGCTCTTCGGAACTGGCGCGTCGTGGTTATGCCGTGTATGTTCTGGATCTGCTCTCCGCAGGTCACTCCTCCGAAGGCATTGGTAATTCGCCCACCTTTGGTTTTGAAGAGCTGATTGACTACGTCTACAGCAACCTCGACTATGTAGACAATGCTCATATCGGCATCGCAGGTTATTCAAAGGGCGGTGGAAATGTTATCCGCGTCATGACTACTCTTGGCGATCAGCAACGTGAAGATCCTGACAACTATGTCCGCAAAGTTGACGCAGCTCTGATCCTTGCTCCGCCGTTCCAGCCTCTGGATGCTCTGGCTACCGGCGTCAACCTTGGTTTTGGTGCTGGCCTGTACGATCCTTATTCTCGCATCGGTTTCAAACCAGTAGAAGGTTACTGGCCAGGCGACCTGAGCGTAAAACGCGAAATGAAGGAAACCATTAACCTTGGTGTGCCTGGCACTTTTGCCGAAGATGAGCTGGACGACCCGAATGTTAAGGTTGAAATCGGTCATGTATACGGTAGCTTTGCTGAGAACAACGCTCGCGTCGTTTACAATCCTGCTGACTCTACCCACGGTTCTGGTATGATCAGCCGCGGCTTTATTCATGATACTGTGGACTTCTTTATGCAGGCTATTCCTGCACCGAATCCCATTGATGCCAACGACCTGGTGTATCCTGCGTTGATGCTGTTCTCTGCACTCGGTTTGATCGCTCTGTTGGCGATGACGGTTCCTGTTGCTCTTCTGCTCCTCGAGACGCCTATCTTTGCTGCGCTTCACCGTCCGGCCGGCGCTCCTGTTTCCGGTTTGAACACCAAAAAAGACTGGACCATCTTTATTGTAGCTTCTCTGATTGCTGGCTTTGTTCCTCCGATCATGGCTCCTGTCATCATTCAGCAAACCAGCAAGATCTTCTCTCTGACTGGGCAGGGAACCACTGGCAGTGTCTTTGTTTATGGTGTCGCAAACAACGTCGTTGTATGGATGATGTTCAGTGCTTTGTTCCTGTTGGCAATGTTCTTCCTGTTCTATAATGTTATTCACAAGAAGAATGGCGTAAAACTTTCTGATTATGGATTGGCAATTTCTCTGGCTGATATTGGCCGCATCATTCTTCTGGCTATTGCCGTTATCCTGACCTGCCGCAGCGTTGTCTGGTTTGCAGATTACTTCTTCAAGGTTGATTTCCGTCTTGTTGATTTGTCCATGGCTACAATGGACTGGAATCATCTGCGTGTATCCCTTTGCTACGCTCCGTTCTTTATCCTGTACTGGTGCATCAACTCTCTTACAATGAACGGCTGCAACCGCTTTAAAAACATGAGCGAAGGCAAAAACCTTCTAATCTGCGTGCTTTGCAACACTTTCGGAACGATTGTTGTAGTGCTGGTCTACTATATTATGCTGTATCGCACTGGCTGCGGTATTGGTGCATTCTCCAACTGGAAAGCATATATGATGCTCAGCTACATGATTCTTTCCGCTACTGCAGGTACAATTATCAATCGTAAGATTTATAACGCAACCAGCAGCCTTTACCTTGGTCCTGTGATTTTCGGTACGCTGATTGCCATCATTAACACCACAGTTTATACGTTGCCCGCAGCTTAACTGCAAGCAGACCATTTGGGCTAAAGTAAATTGGACAAAATATTTACCTGAAATGCCGAGAAGGAAATAACAGATCCCCCCTAGTGGATTACGCAAGCTAACTAGGGGGGATTTCTCTGGATTATTTAGAAAAGAAAACCAAGGCGGTGATAAGAGTATTATGGCAACGAAACAAAAGTTGACCACTTTGGGCATCGAATTAGGCTCAACACGCATCAAAGCAGTTTTGACGAGTTTTGATGGTACAATACTAGCCAGTGGTATGCATGACTGGGAGAACCGTTTTGAAGACGGTTATTGGACTTACCATCTAGATGATGTATGGGCAGGCATTCGAGATGCCTATCGTGACTTAGCACTGAACTATGAAAACACCTATGGGGAAGTTCTTCAGACCGTTGGCGCTATTGGCGTTTCAGCCATGATGCATGGCTATCTTCCATTTGATTGTAATGGACAACAGCTGACAGCATTCCGTACCTGGCGTAACACTACAACTCAACCGGCAGCAAATGCTTTGACAGGGCGTTTTCATTTCAACATTCCTCAGCGATGGAGCATAGCTCACTTTTATCAGGCCATTCTTAATGGAGAGGCACACGTTAATAATGTTGCGTTTCTGACAACTCTTGCCGGTTATGTCCATTGGCAGCTAACTGGTAATAAGGTTCTGGGTATCGGGGACGCATCCGGCATGTTTCCTATCGACAGCAACACCTGTGATTATAATGCTTCCATGCTCGATTCCTTCGATGCTTTGCTCAAAGAAGCAAAGTTACCATTTCACCTGCGTGATTTGCTTCCCAAGGTACTGTGTGCGGGGGAAGATGCCGGTTATTTAACAGAAGCAGGTTCCAAACTCCTCGATTCCACGGGAACACTATCTCCCGGAATTCCATTTTGTCCACCAGAAGGTGATGCTGGAACCGGCATGGTGGCTACTAACAGCGTTGCACAGCGCACCGGTAATGTCAGCGCCGGCACAAGCGTTTTTGCTATGATCGTGCTTGATAAGCCGCTGAAACAAGTTCATCCAGAGATAGATATGGTCACCACTCCACAAGGTGCTCCTGTTGCTATGGTTCACTGTAATACTTGTACATCTGATCTGGATGGCTGGGTGAATTTGATGGGAGAAATGACCGAGGCTGCCGGGACCACACTGACCAAATCTCAGCTGTATAATCTTTTCTACCAGAAAGCATTACAAGGCGATGCTGATTGCGGTGGGTTGATCAATTTCAACTACTTCTCCGGCGAGCCAGTCACGGGCATATCAGATGGACGGCCAACATTTATTCGTCGCCCCAATGCAAAATTTTATCTTGCCAACTTCGCACGAGCCCAATTGTATTCCTGCATTGCGACTTTGAAGTATGGTTTGGACATTTTGTTCGAGCAAGAGCAGGTAACAGTCGACAATCTACTTGGCCATGGTGGTCTATTCAAGGTCCCCGTAGTTGGGCAGAAATTACTGGCCGGGGCGTTGGGTGTTCCGGTATCTGTAATGAAAACAGCTGGAGAGGGCGGACCGTGGGGTATGGCACTTTTGGCTGGCTATCGTTTGAATCGGAATAAGGATGAGAACTTGGAAAACTATTTACAGAACCATATCTTTATCCATTCCGAAGGAAATACCCAGACACCCGATAAAGCTGATCAGTTCGGATTTTCCGCATTCATGAAAGAGTATATACGTTGCTTGCCGGTCGAACGCGCCGCCGTAGATGCTCTTCGCTAAATTAGGAGGCTATTAATAATGCGTATGCAAGACTATGAATTTTGGTTTGTAGTAGGAAGCCAGTTCCTGTATGGTCCCGAAGTGCTCGAAACCGTAGCTGCTCGTGCTTCCGAAATGGCCGATGTGTTAAATGCTTCTGGCAACTTGCCTTGCAAATTGGTATACAAGGTCACCGCAAAAACCAATAAAGAAATTGCTGATGTTGTACGTGAAGCCAACTATGACCCGCACTGCGCTGGCATTATCACATGGTGCCACACTTTCAGCCCAAGCAAAATGTGGATCAATGGATTCGTTGACCTGCAAAAACCTTATTGCCACTTTGCCACTCAGTATAATCGCGAAATCCCAAATGAAGAAATCGATATGGACTTTATGAACCTGAACCAAGCTGCTCACGGCGACAGGGAACATGGATTCATTGCCGCAAGACTGCGGATGCCTCGCAAAATCATTTTTGGTTATTGGCAAGACGAGGAAATTCAAAAGCGTCTCGGTCGTTGGATGCGTGCCGCTGTAGGTGTAGCAGTTTCGCGGAATCTAAAAGTCATGCGTTTTGGTGACAATATGCGTGAGGTTGCAGTAACTGAAGGCGATAAGGTTGAAGTTCAGGCTAAACTCGGATGGCAGGTAAATACCTGGGCAGTAGGTGACCTTGTGAAAGTAATGAACGAGGTCACCGATGCTGAAGTCGATGCTTTAATGGACACTTATCGTTCCAGCTACGACTTTGCTACTGATAATATCGATGCTATTCGCTATCAGGCCAGAGAAGAAATTGCCATCAAAAAAATGCTGGATGACGAAGGATGTCAGGCATTTTCTAATACATTCCAAGATTTGTATGGCATGGAGCAGCTGCCCGGCCTGGCCAGTCAACATTTGATGGCTCAAGGATACGGCTACGGCGGCGAAGGGGACTGGAAAGTTGCTGCCATGACTGCCATCATGAAATCAATGGGCGATAACGGCAATGGATGCTCGCTCTTCATGGAAGACTATACTTACAATCTGGTTCCAGGTGCAGAATATAGCCTTGGTGCTCATATGTTGGAAGTTTGCCCTTGCTGCGCAGCAGAAAAGCCCCGTATCGAGACCCACCCCCTGGGTATCGGGATGAATGAAAAAGACCCGGCACGTCTTGTGTTTGAAGGTAAAGCCGGCCCGGCTATTGTAGTCAGCCTGATTGATATGGGTGGTCGTTTGCGACTGATCTGCCAGGATATAGAGTGCGTAAAACCCATTCTGCCAATGCCTAATCTCCCCGTTGCCCGTGTCATGTGGAAGGCACTGCCGAGCTTGGCAACTGGCGTAGAATGTTGGATCACTGCTGGCGGTGCCCATCATACAGTACTGAGCTATGACGTAACTGCTGAGCAAATGCACGACTGGGCCAACATGATGGATATAGAATTCGTCCACATCGGTAAGGATACCACTCCTGAAAGTCTGGAGCACGATCTGTTTCTTGCTGACCTTGCCTGGAAGCTGAAGTGAGGATCATGATACTGGAATATCTTCGACAACAGGTCTACGAGGCAAACATGGAATTGCCTCGCCACGGTCTTGTAACCTATACTTGGGGAAATGTTTCCGCCATCGACCATGAAAAAGGTCTAATCGTTATTAAGCCATCTGGTGTGGATTATAACGAATTGGCTCCTGACAATCTTGTAATAGTAGATATGGATGGCAATGTGGTAGAAGGCAGCTTGAAACCTAGCAGTGATACAAAAACTCATCTGGAATTGTACAATGCATTTCCTGCATTGGGCGGCATTGTCCACCCCCATAGCACTTATGCTGTAGCATGGGCACAGGCGTGCAAGGATATTCCTGCCTTTGGTACAACACATGCTGATTATTTCTACGGTGCAGTGCCATGTACCCGCAAGTTGACCCAGGAAGAGGTTGATTCAGATTATGAGCGGAACACCGGTAAGGTAATCGTTGAAACCTTTTGTGATCACAATATCGATCCCATGCATGTACCAGGTGTCCTGTGTGCGAACCATGGTCCATTCACTTGGGGAAAGGATGCTGCTCAGGCAGTATACCATGCCGTTGTACTAGAAGAAGTTGCAAAAATGGCATTACTGACCAATCAAATCAATCCTAATACAGCACCAGCTCCACAATATGTATTGGACAAACACTATCACCGCAAACATGGCTCCACTGCGTATTATGGCCAATAATAAGACCTCCTTAACATACCAGCAGAGAGCCGTAAACACAGGTTGGCGTGAAACAGGTTATCTGATACTGAAAGTGGATTCTCTCCCGGTCGGTAAAAAATCAGTTTTCACCAGCGAGGAAATCCATCTAGCAAGAACAGCCGTAAATCAGCTGCGAAACGAGAAAATCCAACAAGGCCAGTACACCGACGCGACCGATGATATGCTGCTGAAATTGGTCTGAAAGAACAAATTATGCATGAACAGAAATTGCCCTGCAAGGTGCCTTGCAGGGTAGTTTTCTATAATTACAACGAATACTTTTATCAAAAGGTCAATCTCATCTGATACCACGTCACATCACCGTGGGTGGAGCCGGAAATACCCTCGCTGACAAAGCCGAACTTGGCGTAATAATGTACAAGACGGTCCTTGCAGGTCAGCACAAGCCCCTTGCGGCCCTGACGGCGCGCCTCGGCAATGACATATTCCAGCAGCATGGCGGCACAGCCGCGGCGACGGTAAGCGGGGATTGTATCCACGCCGAAAATCATCTGCCACGCGCCGTTTTCGTTATGCAGGGCCGCGTCATCGTACATCTCGTCCCGCAGGTCCGGCTCGTCCGTAGCCATGCCATTCACAAAGCCCACCAGCTGTTTGCCGTCCATCAACACCCAAAAATGGTTCGGATACAGCGCCAGCCGTCTGGCAAGGCTCAATTCTGTGGCGGCTTCGGCAGCGGGGAAGCACTCGGCTTCAATTTGTACCACAGCTGCCAAATCGGCGGAAGTCGCGGTTCTGATTTGCATAACAATTCTCCTTATTTTCTCAATGCTTCGGTTTTCTTCTATTTTGCCTTTCCTGCGGGCTGCTGTCAAGATTCCTGCAGCATGATCTTTACGATTTCCTTGTCGGTTTCGCGCATACCCTCGCGGCCGAGCTGGCTTACATTGCGGATTGTGTTTTCCACGCCCTTGGTGACAATGCCGTCGCCGCCGCGGAACTGCTGGCCGTTCTGGTACATATGGTAGCCCATGATACCGGCCTGCACGCTGGACGCAATTTTGGCCGCACAGCTCGGCTTGGCACCGTCGCAGATAATGCCGGACACGATTGCCAGCGAGTTTACCAGTGTGTGGGAAATAGCCTTGAGGTCTGCGCCCTGCAGATAGGCAATACCACACCCGGCCGCACAGCCGGCGCTGACTGCACCGCAGTATGCGGACAGCCGCCCGATACCCGTTTTTTCGTGAATGGCAATCAGGTTGGAGAGTGCCAAAGCGCGGTAAAGTCTATCTTTCGGCACCGCCAGTGCTTTGGCGTACTCGATAACCGGCACGGACACCGTAATCCCCTGGTTGCCGCTGCCGGAATTGATAACCACCGGCAGTTCGCAGCCGCTCATGCGCGCGTCGGACCCCGCCGCCGCCTTGGCAATGGCGCGGTTGCGCACATCGTCCCCATAAAATTTGAGCATGGTAGAACCGATGTTGGCACCGTAATCACCCAGCAAGCCTTCCTCGGAAATCTGGGTGTTGTACTGAATCTGGGTATCCAGCACCGGGCAGACGTCTGCCGTATCACAGGTGTTGGCAAAGTCGAAAATATCCGCGATTGTCAGCAGGTTCCTGTCGGACAGGCCGTCCTCGGCGGGATTATCGCCGCCGCAGGCCGGTTTGCTTTCTGCCGCGGTATTGTCCAACAGAATGTCATTGTTTTTCTGGATAAACACAATGTTTGTGTGATACCGGCAAATGCGCACCACCGCAGAATCCGCGCCGTGATACAGTGCCACGATAATATCAAAGATAAAGCCGTTGTCGATGGCCTCCACCGAAATCGGGACTTCTTTCATAAAACTGCGCATGGAGCCTTTCTGCTCTGCCGTCACTTCCGAGATAACTTCCAGTGCCTTGTCGGCATGGCCGCCCACAATGCCCGCCGCGGCTGCGGCCTCAATGCCTTTCATGCCATCGGTGTTGGGAACAACCACGCTCTTGACATTTTTAATGATATTGTTGCTGACACCGATTTTTACCATATCCGGCGTACAGCCCAGAACCTCCCGCGCTTTGGCGGCCGCGTAGGCAATGGAAATCGGCTCGGTGCAGCCCATTGCCGGAATAAGTTCCTCTTTCAGAATCTGTAAGTAAGTCCGATAGACCTTGCTCTGCTTTTCCATGCTGTGTTACTCCTTTGCTTGTTTATCCTGCAAAATCTCCACAATCGTCTTTTCCGTTCCCACCATACCGGGGGAGGCAATCAGCCCCATGTTGCGCATGGTCTGTTCCGGTGTTGCGCCGTTGATTCCGTGGACATTGTAAATATACGCCTGCTTTTCGGCCAGTGATACTGCCTGCCACGCGGCGTCCACGGCAACAATGCCTTTCATGGTACAGCCCTGGTTGCCGCCGTCGCATATCATGCCGGTAATACTGGAAGCTAAATTGTTGATGGTATGCGCCATAGTTTTGGTACTGCCGCCCCGCAGCAACACCAGCCCGCAGGCCATGCCGGTACCCGCCGCAATGGCACAGCCGCAGAATGCGGACAGCTTACCGGAATATTCCTTGATGTACATACAGACAAGATAGCTCAATGCCGTGGCGCGCAGCAGCATTTCCTCGGAATAGCCGCGCACCTTGTAGGCCGCATAGAGCGGCATGGTGGCGATGATGCCGTGTGCCCCGGAGCCGGTAATGCTCATAGCCGGTTCCGGCAGGCCCAGAACCCGTGCTTCAATGGCCGCATTGCAGAGCAGGGACGCCGTTTTTTGCTCATCGTCGGAAATCATTTGGCCGTCGTTTGCCTCCAGCAGGCAGCGGGCGTAGGTCGTTTTGGGGCTGGCAATTCCTGCCTGACAGAGTGCATACTGCCAACAGAAGAAGCAATTGACACAAAGACCATCGGCACCACGATGGTGAACATCAGATTCAGGAAAATCTGCCCGATGGGTTCCAGCGCGGTAGCTTTCTCGCCCATGACAACGCCAATCAGCGCACCGACAAAGATACCCAAAAGCAGGGTAAATGAGAATTTGTAATTCTCCCAGAACTTTTTCATCGTATTTCACTCCGTTTTATTTGTTTTATTTGTAGGCGGGTGGTAGTTTCCCGCCCTGCTCTGTTTTACAGGGAATCGACTGCGACTTTCAACTGTGCCATGGCCTTTTCCAGCGTGGCACGCGGGCAGGCTGCGTTCAGGCGCATATAGCCGCTCAGGCTGCGGCCGAACGTATAGCCCTCATTCAGGCCAAGTTTTGCCTTGTGGATAAAGAAGTCCCGCAGTTCCTCGTTGCTCATACCCAGTGCACGGCAATCCAGCCACATCAGATAGGTGGCGTCCGGACAGTTGGGCTTAATCTGCGGAATGTTTTTGGCGCAGTAGTCGCAGACATAGTCAAAGTTGGCGGAAATGTACGGCAGAAGCTGCTCCAGCCATTCCTCACCCTCGCGGTAGGCCGCCTCCATCGCAACCGAGCTGAACGCATTATTGCGGTGAATGTCCATGCCGCCCCAGAACTTGTCGAATACGGCTTTCATCTCTGCATTGGGGAAAATCGTCGTGGACGCCTGCAGACCGGCCAGATTGAACGTCTTTGTGGCTGAAACACAGGTGATAATGTGCGCTGCAATCTCCGGGGAGAGCGTAGCGGTGGGGGTGTGGTGTTTGCCGTGGAAAATCAAGTCGGAGTGAATTTCATCGGAAACCAGCAGGGTGTTGTTGGCAATGCAAATCTCGGCCATGCGGCGCAGGTCGGCGGGGTCCCAGACAATACCCAGCGGGTTGTGCGGGTTGCACAGCAGGAAAATGCTACATTCCTTGACTTTCGCCTCAAAATCGGCAAAGTCAATATGCCAATGGTCGTTTTCCTCTACCATTTTATTTTCCACCACGGTGCGGTCCCATGCCTCGACAACATCGTAAAACTCCGAGTAGACAGGGGTCTGAATCAGCACCTTGTCGCCATCATTGCTGAACAACTTGACAATGGCGGACAGGGCCGGCACAACGCCGAGACTCCAGCTCATCAGGGCAGTATCGGGCTTCCAGTGGTTGCGGCGCACTTCCCAGTCCTGCACAGCCTGAAAATAGCTGTCCGGGCGGGAGGTGTAGCCCCAAATGCCTTCCTCGGCCTTTGCCTTGCAGGCGTCAATAATGGGCTGTGCCGTGCGAAAGTCCATATCCGCAACCCACAAAGGAATCACATCGGCCGTTCCGAATTTCTTGACGCGCTCGTCATACTTTGAACTGCGGTTGCTGCTACGGTCAATGACTTCATCAAAGTTGTACTTCATTACGCTGCTCCTTTTTTGAAAATTCTTCGGCAGGGTGTCGCGGCCGCTTACCCTTGTTGTGCCTTAACTATACAGATTCCGGCAGCGAATTACAAATCCATGCGTGTTTCCCGAAAGTACACAATTTGTCTGGTTTTGTTTCCTGCAAGTGGAATTTTTCTTGCATTTCCGGGCCGGTAAAACTATAATAGTCTTAGGCCGACACATTTTCACCGATTTGTGTATTTGTAGGAAACTATACAATATATACAGGAAAGTTGTGTTTATTCTATGAATGTTGCACAAGAAACAGGGGCGCTTATCCGCTATTACCGCAAGGAACGGCAGATGACCGTGGAGCAGCTTGCCGCGGCCATCTGCAAAAGCAAGTCATGCGTATCCAAATATGAAACCGGGCAGATTGCCGTTGACCTGCCCGCACTGTACGATATTGCCGCTGCACTGGACGTGCGGGTGACGCAGCTTTTGTATCTGCCTCCGGTGGCGTCCTCCACCGCGCCATTCGGCGTTGTCCCCGCCTTTTTTGCGGGACTGAGCCAGTTCTTTCTGTATTATTACGATGGGCGCAGCAATCAGATCACCCGCTGTGTGGTGGACATTATCAACGAGAACGAGCGCGGTGTTTACCGCGTGCAGATGTTCATGAATGTAAAAGACTACAACCGCTATCATCTGTGCGAGAATGTCTACTACGGCACCATGACCCATTATAATACGCTGACCATGCTGGTGTTGCAGAACCAGAACATGGAGATGGACCACTATCAGGTCGGCATTCCCAGCCCTTATATGAACGCCCCTGTCAAGTGGGGGTTGGCTTTCGGCATTTCCAGCCGCCCGCTTATGCCTACCTCCACCAAAGTGCTGTTAAGCAAGAATATTCAGGAAGAAACCGCCGAATTTGAAAAAGACCTCCGCTTTTCCAAAGAGGACATTCGCCTGATGAAGCTGTACAATATGCTGACGATATTGTGAGAAGGCCCGATTTCACCGATAACAGAGTATTGAAATTGCTTTGAAAAGCAGACGACAATATAAAAAAAATCACCTTGCAAAGTACATTGCAAGGTGATTTTTTGGTGCGACCAGGAGGATTCGAACCTCTGGCCTTCCGGGTCAGAGAACTACGACAGGGCGGGATGAATCAACGATGAAGTGCGAAACTTGTTGGTTCTGCACAGCGGCTCCCAAAACAGGAAAAAAGCCCGTTGTTGGTTGTCACAACAGGTTTTTTCAATGTTTTATAGTGCGACTGCACAGTAGTGGTCAAACGGTGATCAGGAGTCTTCCATACGCAGCACGCGGCATTCCGGAAATATCTTGAAAAAATTGGGCGATTCGCTCGTAAAAGGTTGACGCGTCTGCGTTCGGGGGTATATCATACTTGTATAGATCCTTGCTCGGAGGGAGGGACGCACGGTGATCCGAATCGGCATTGTGGACGATGAAAAACAAGAAAGAGACCAACTGAAACAGGCGCTGGCGCGGTTTAGCGCGGAGAACGGCACAGAACTGAACGTACAGGAGTTTGACTGTGCGGCGGTCTATCTGGCGGCGCAAGACCGTGATTTTGACATTTTATATCTCGACATTGATATGCCGCAGATGTCCGGCATGGAATTGGCCGAAAAAATCAGGGAGACAGATCAAGACGTCATTCTCATTTTCTGCACGAATTTGCAGCAATTCGCGCTGAACGGGTACAGCGTCGGCGCGCTGGGCTTTATTGTAAAGCCGATACAGTGGTACTCCTTCCATATGTATCTGACGCGGGCGCTGAAGGCGCTGCAAAAGCGCGCCGGTCAAAAGACGGCGCCGCCGCACATTGTCGTCAAGGACGGCACCGTGACGCGGCTGCTGGATGCAGCGGAAATCGCCTATGTGGAGGTGCGCCAGCACGACCTGCTGTACAACCTGTGCGGCGGGGACGGTAAGACCGAGATCATCAAAAACCGCGGTTCGATGCAGGAAATCGCGGCGCAGCTGACGCCCTACGGCTTTGTGCGATGCAGCGCCAGTTATCTTGTGAACCTGCGCTGTATCACGGCGGTAAGCCGTATGAATGTCTATATCGGCGGGGCGGCACTGCCCATCGGGCGCACCTACAAGGACGCCTTCACCGAAGCATTCTCCCGATATATGGCAAAAAAGGAGTGGGAAGACCCGTGCCGGTCATAAATTGGATACTGATCCAGCAAGTCCAGCTGGGTATGATTCTATGCGCCTGCCTGTTTGTCCCGTGGGGGCAGCGCCGCAGCTGCTTCGTTCCGCGGCTGGCGGCGGGTGTATGGGGCTTTCTTGCGCTGACGGACACCCTGACATTCCTGCCGCAGTGGGCAAAATTGCTGCTGTATACGACGCTGCTGTTTGGTCTGATATGGTTCAGCTTTGACTGCAGCCCGCTGCACGCCCTGTTTTATACAACCTGTGCCTACGCGGTGCAGCACATTGCCAGCAAGCTGGCGTATATGCCTATTATTTGGCTGATTCAGCATGGGCACACGGACAGGCGCGTTACCTTTATCATTCTGCTTTTCAGCAACCTTGTGGTCTGTCTGGTCATCTACCGGCTGCTCACCCTGCGCATCCGGCGCGGGCGCCTGCTGTTTGACAATGTCAAGACTGTGCTTTACTCCGGCTTTTTCCTGATTGCCGCGGTCTACCTGAGTGTTGTCATAGCCTGCTTGCTGCGCGATCTCCGTAACAGACTTCCCGCTGCGAACCAGCTCCACTGCCGCCTGCTCCAGGCGGTATTCCTTGATATATCGGTAGATCGGCACGCCATAGACCTGCTTGAAGAGCTTTTGCAGATGCGATACCGATATCTCATGCTCCGCCGCAAGGCTGGCGAGGGATATGTATCCCTCCCGGTTTGTCAGCAAGTGATCCCGGAGATGGTGCGCAAGAACCGTCTGCTCGGACGAGCAATATAACCCCGCCGTATTCTCCTGTGGAATACGCCCAAGCAGCATCAGAAGTTCCAGCGTCTTGAGCTGCAAAAAGCCGGTATCTTCATAGAACGCACTTTCGTAAAGTTCCCGGAATACATGCTCACAGCGCGGCCCCGCAGCGCCGACCATATACCATTTACAGCCCAGAAGATTTTGCTTCCATGCGGCAAAATCCACTGAAAACGCAGGTGCGTTCTGCTTTATCCAATTTCCCGCGGCGGCCGGTTCGATCTCCAGACAGATTCCCTCGTAGTAGCCCAGCGGAAAGCAGGACTCCGAACTGCTTCCGTGAAAGCCATCGTAGCAACTGACCGCCATGTCGCCCGGCTTCAGAAGAACACGATCCCGCATGGAAAAGCTGGTTTCAAACCGTCCGTTCACGCAGAAATTGACTTCCAGCCTCCCGATCTGTGTCCGAATTTCTGTGTACGCCTCCATTTCCAGCCGCAGCAGCATGATTCCCACGCCGTCAAACAGCCGGTAGTAGTGGATTTCTCCGTTACCATCCGCATATTCAAAGCCATCTATTTGTCCGGGGAGGCCGGAAACCACGCCCGTTTTGTCATGAAAAAAGATGTCAATCATATTGTTTATACCAAAATTCTCATGATCATTTTCTCCTTAACGGTTTCTGCGGTATCCCGCCTCATCCCGGTATTCGGGATGGTCGTTTAAGTATGGGTCTTTGTCGCCGCAGATGGTATAGTCACACTTGCAGCCGTCCACGCAGGTGCCCTTCCGCACCAAGCGGGCGTGAAGCAGTTCCATGGAGGCAAAGTCCACATTGCACAGGGCAGGCATAATGTCCGTCAGACCGTGCTTTACGGCAAACTCCGCCGCCGGGCAGGCGGTAAATTCGTAATAGATGGGTTTGTCCTTGTCGTAGGGCGCAACGTGCATCTCGTAATCGTGCCACTTGCCGCACTGCTTTTCGGCGTTCTGAAAGGCCCAATACATCAGTCTCTTAAAAAAAGGTTTGTTGCAGTCCACGAATCTGGAGAACTTGCGGAAGGCAGGCAGGATCAGATTTTCCTCGATTTCCTCGATCTCCCGAAATGAAACAACATCCCGGCACACGGCATAACAGCTCATAATGGCGATGCAGTCGTAGGTGCCGCCCGCGCCGTTGTGGAAGTTTTTGCTGCCGCCGAGGTCGGTGCGCCAGTCCGAGAGAAATTCTACATACTGCAGCTGCACCCGTTCCCAAACGGCCTCCCGCTCCGTTTCCGGGTAATGCAGGGCGATTTTCGCCTGTATCTCCTTTTTACACGCCCCGGAATACAACACATGGCAGCTGCGGTCAAATTGTAGTTTGCTGTCTTTCATACCTTTTCCTTTTGCAGGCTGCACTGATGTGCCGCCTGTCCGAATTCAAAGTATTTCAATGCTACTCCGCCTCATACTCGTTTCTTTTGGTACCCGCAGTCGCAGTAAGGGCCGCCGGAGGCAAGGGTATACTGCCGCACAAAGTTCGTCACGCCGCCCGCCTCGCTCATGGCGTAGTCCAAATGGCACATGGCGGGCGTCAGGTCATAAATCCCCAACTCCTGCATCAGCGTGCAGATGCCGCATTTCGTGAAGCGCCCCTCATAACCGCTGCCGTCGGGATACTCGTAAAAGTCCATGTTCCACGAGTAGGGGTTGCGGTCAGCCGCCCTCCGGGCGGCGGTGGCTTTCATTCCGGCAATATCCTTGGGCGTGAACTTCGACTTGCCGCTTTGGCGGCAAAACCACTTCATCAGCGGCGTCATCTGAGCGTTCTCATAGTATACCGTCAGCAACTCCGTATCCGGCCGCCTCGGCATACAGAGAACGAACGCCCCCAGCATGGCGCAGCCAATGATGTTCATGCTGAACCGATCACCTTTTTCAAATTCGGGCAGCTTTGCGATGATCTCTTTGTACTTCAGTTTTGCGGTCTTTCGAATTGCTTTTGCGGTTTTAGTATCATAACCAAGCACCTCTGTCAGTTGCTTTTCAAATGACTTTGCAAACACTGCCCACATTGCCATGGGCATTCCATTCCGGCGCATCTCACTTCTCTCCTTTCCATTCCGCAAGAGTCCGGCACATCCGTTTCTCGATGTCTATCCGGGTCTGGCGGCATTCCTTGGGATATTTCTTTGCCGCCTGAAACGCCAACTGCACAAACAGGCCGGAGCCAACCGGCAGCATGGTTTTCAGCATCCCCTCCGGAAAGACAAAGTGGGTGCCGTGAGCATAAACCATTGTTTCAATCTCGCATTCATGCGGCTTTTCCGCAAGGCGCTTTTCCATACGGCGGATATACTTTGCGGTATCCCACAGCGCATCGTCCTCCGCGCCGATCAGCAGCAGCTTTCCCCGGATGTTTTCAACAGGAATATATTCTTCCGGCTCGATCGGATGCGCCGCCTCGGAATCGTCAAACAGCTTGCGGGAGTTGACCATATCGCCGGTGCGCTTGCTCTCTGCGGCGATGCAGTGCCAATAGTCGGGATGCTGATAGCAAAACGGCATATAGGGCAGCGGCTTGCCCCGGTAGGAGAACAGCGACTCGCCCTCGACCGGCCATTCCTTGCAGCCGTCCCTTTTGCCCTGCATGAAACCCTGCCACACAAAATCGCTGGGCGTCATAGCAATGGTCAGGGTAACATCCGGGAACATGGCAGCCGCTGTCAGCGCGAGCGTTCCCGTAGTCGATGCACCGGCAATGCCAATTTTATGGTTGCCGTTGGCTTTCAGCCACGAAATAGCCGTCTCCACGCGCTCCAGCGGATAATTATGATGGCCGTAATCCTTTTTCGCGGGCGACATGGTGAGCACATTTACGCCCCGCCCGCAGAGCCATTTCACGGCTGAGCGCGCAAGCCGATCCTCCGGATCGTCACCAATCATCGCAATGACCGCGCAGTCCGATCCGCCGGCACACGCCCAGTACGCGCCGTAAAAGCCGGCGGTTTCCACATCAAAGTGCTGATGCTTCATTGCTTTTCCCTCCAAATCCGATCTTTATGATCTGCATGTTCATCATCCCGTCGCCGACTCGGGCAAGAAAGCGGAAAAAGCCGCTGACTGACGGGTCTTTCAAATCGTTGTAGCCCAGCATATAGCCCCGGCTGGAGACCCGCAAACTGCTGTCCCACGCGCCGATCTCGCTTTTCGCGTCCGAAACAGCAAAGTATGCGCCCACATCCTTAATCTCGGCATCCTTCAGCCATGTTTTCAGCATCAGTTTCACCGCCTTTTCGTTGGCGGCGTCAAACACAAGTACGCCGCCTTGAAAGGCGCCTGCCATAGCACGTACCAGTGTTTTTACCTGCTCCTTTAGGAAATAGTAGAACACTCCCGCCGCAAAAAAGACCGCGCCGCCGGAGGCGTCGATTCTCTCAAACCACGATGTATCGTTGAGGTCGCAGGGGATATTTTCCTCCCGATCCCCGGCTGGGAGCAACTCGTTACGCACCGCGATGACATCCGGAAAGTCCAGATTGTAGATTTTGCAGTGTCCGTTGTCGCAGGCGCGGCCGGTGCAGTCCAGCCCACAGCCGAGGTTTACCACTGCTGCCGTGGGGTGCGTTTTCAGATAATCCCGCACCTCGTAGGCAAGGTCGTTCTGCCGCATGGCAGCCTCTAAAAAGCCAAACTGCTGCATGAGTTTGTGGGATTTCTTCTGAAGCGCCGAAAAATCATAGTCCACCGCGTTCATCAGCCGCCGCGCCGCCTCATCCCGGTACAAATTGGGGTACAGCTCGGAGCACATTTTCCGTGCGTACAGCGGAATGATCAGCGTCTCCTGCACCGTGTTCTTTTCAATTTTATAGCGCACAGTCATCCTCCTTTATCGCCCCACAGCCTGAAGATACCCGGCCCTCGCCACTTCCTCCGTGTCGTCCGATTCGTCATAAGCGTCATAAGGCGCGGTGGGGTCGGGAACCCGCTTTTTGAACGGTGAGCAAAGCTTGTCCTTATGGGCAAAGGCGAACTCGAAGTTGTCCGTCCAGCCGGTGTGACCGGTGAGAAACAGCGGATGCAGGTCACGGCTTTGCAGTTTCTGCTCCAGCGCCGCCAGCGACTTTACCGCCAGTTTGTTGCTTTCTGCCAGAGAGGAAATGAAACTGTAGCCGCCGTCCGCGCCGAACCAGATAGTGTCGCCGGTGAAGAGATATTTGTCGTCAATGAGATAGACCATATGCCCCCATGTATGGCCGGGGACGAGAAAGCACTCAATTTTGATGCCGTCAATCTCGAAAGTTTCGCCGTCATGCAGCAGCACCTTTTCGTTGTTAATTGCGACCTGCGGCAATTTATAGAGATGATATATGACTTTTCGCCGCACCTCGCCGGTGAGATACCGGTTTTCAATCTCGCCGATATAGAGCTTTGCGCTCCGGAACAAACCGGGGCTGTCTGCCTCCACCGCGCCCACGTGGTCGGTGTCCTGATGAGTGATGAGGATGTGCCGGATGGACTGCGGGTCGATGCCCAGCCAGCCCATTTTTTCTGCCAGCCGGTCGTAGTTGTACCCGGCATCGATCATGATGGTGGTGTCGCCCTTGCGGTAGAAGAAGATGTTCGCCACCCACTCCCGCACGCAGGCCACGCGCTCATCCACCCAACCGGTGTTCAGCGGCTTGAAGATTTCCTTGCCGCGGTACATCTTGCTCATTTCTCTTTTCTGAAATTCGGTCGCTTTCTTTGACATCGGTATTTCCTCCTTACAGCAGTAGCCCGAGTCCCGCAAGGAGCAGGGAAATCATGGCCATTCCCAGTGTTCCGAACAGCCATTTCTTTTGCTTGTCTGATTTCGAGATGTACGGCATCAGATCCTCTGTCCCCGGTATCACCCACGCCTTGGTGTGTCCGACCCAATAGCCATCGATGCCAAGCCGGTCGATGAGATTCATCACAGACAGGATTACAAAGCACTGCCAGAAACCGCCCCAAAATGTCTGCGCACCGTTGACGGCATACACGCAAATCAGCACATAAGCAAGATATCCCGGAACGCAGATCAGCTTGAAGCGCAGCGAGTTTTGCTTGATCTTTTCCTTTGTGGTCAGACCCAGCGCAACGCACCGTTCCTGTACCTTCGAGTCATACAAATGCGCCATGCCGACAGCGCCCTTGTGGATGCCGATGGCGCACACCAAGACCAGCAGCGCCCCCAGCCCCAGTCCTTCCAGAATCGCTTGCAGCAGCATTCCTTATTCCTCCCGCTTCTGTCCTGTCACGCAGAGCCAGCCCATTTTGTTTTTATGAATTTGAACATTGCAGAATCCGGCGTTTTCCAGAAATGTTTTCAGCTCATCGCCGCTGTATATGGTCATGCCGCCGATAATCTCCGTCCACTTCTCATCCTTGTCCGTATCGCCACTGCTCTCGTTGCAGATGAGAAAGGTTCCGCCGGGCTTCAGGACCCGATAAACCTCCCGAAAACACTGCGGCAGATTCGGCCAGAAGTAGACCGTTTCAAAAGCGGTCACGGCGTCAAACCAGTCCGAGGCAAAAATAATCCGCTCTACGCTGCCCTGCCATATGGCGCAGCGTCCACTACCGATTGCCGCTGCGTTGTGCCTGCGTGCCTTTTCCACGCTGACGGGCGAATAATCGACGCCCTTCACCACACCCTGCGGGCATTTTTTCAGCAGCTTCCGGATATTGGCCCCGCCGCCGCAGCCGCAGTCCAGCACCTTGGCATTTGATGAAAGCGGCAAGAACTTCATGCCCCAATCTGCAAGGGGCGCATGGAACAGATTCATCATGTTCAGCATGACTTTCCCACCAAAGCCGGTAGGCTTGCGGGTGTTTTCGAAAAACGACATCCTTCGTCACTCCTTTTCCAGAACGATGATCTTATTGGAAATATTCCGCACGGCGGGCAGCCTGTCCAGCAGCTTGTAAATTGGCGCAAACGCCGCCATACCCTCGGTTAAGCTGTGTTCCTCCACAAACCGAAAATCCGGCAGCAGTTCGGCAAGTGCTTTCCCATTCTTGATTCCCCAGTTGAATTTTGCGTTGCTTGCGTCAATGGATTTTTCCTTGAAGTGCCGCACCATCGTAGGATTCATGGTTTCCACAAATATAGTAGCTTGGGAAAAGCGGCTGGAAATCACTGCGAAAATTTGTTGCACATCTTTTGCGTTCAGATACATGGTCAGCCCTTCAATGAGAATCAGCACCGGCACATTCTGCTCGCTGATTTCTCCGCCCCAATCTTCCATGGCGGACATGGCAATCTGCGAAATCGTGCCGCTTTCCGGCAGAAGCTTTTCCCGCACCGCCATCGTTTCCGGCAGGTCGAGGTTATACCAATGCGCATAACCCGACATCCGATAGCAGCGGGTATCCAGCCCGCAGGCGATATTGACGACCACCGCACCTGAATGCGCCGCAAGCCACGATTTTGTCAGTTTATCCAGCACAATGGTGCGGGCAATGACGCCGCTTCGCATGGCCGTATCCTTGTCCGCAAGGGCAAAATCGTAGTCCAGCTTTTCGATGAGTTCTTCCGCTTTTGCGTCGTGGATCGCACCTCTGCCGTTGCTCTCTTTCGCCCTTGCATAAACGGTTTGCAGCATGGTCTCTGGCACGCCGGAGAGTTTGATCTTTTCTCTCATATCATCTTTCCTCCGCTTGCATAGTCAGAAATTTTTCCGCATACCGGCAGAATTTTTCCGGGTGTACCATCACCAGTTCCGCATGGGCCATCTTGGGGATGCCATGGATGCGCGCCTTAGGAAAATAGCGCTTGATGAACCGGATATCCCGCCTGCGATCCTTCTTTTCGTCGTCGCCGTACCAGTAGGTGATTTTCGCACCGATTTTAGCGGAGCGCTTCGGAAGCGCATAGTTGTTGGCAGACCAGAATACATTGCGGATCGTCCGATCGGAAAAGGTTTTGAGATAGGCTTCCATGGCGTCGTACTCCTTTTTGGGGTCGTGCCCTGCGGGGGTGAACCGTTCCGGCGGAAAAGCCGCTTCCAGAATTTTTCGGCTGTTCGCCGCCATTTTAAAGGACACAATATCCCGCCAAAGCAGCAGCTTTCGCACCGGGTAGAGCAGCTGATAGGGCGTGATCCCGCCGTCGATGATGGCCCGGTCGATGGGCATTTCCCCCAATGCCAGCATACGGGTCAGGCAGGCACCGCCCATGGAGCAGCCATAGGCCCCACCCAGACGGGAGACGCCGTGGCTCTTCAAATAGGAGATCACCTCGTCCACGGTCTGCTCGACTGAGGTGAAATCCCCGGGGTACTCCGGCCGATGGCCGTCATACACCACCTGAAAAACATGCCATCTCTGAGAAAGCAGCGTGATCGTGTCGGCAAAAGCCCATACAGGCTCTGCCGTGCAGGGGAAAAACAGCAGCGTCCGCTCCTGCGCCTGCCCGTGTTCCAATATCTGCATGGCTCACCCCTCCGATTTCACGCACTCTGCGTAAGCCAGCGGGAACGAGGCTTTCAGCACGGTGCTTTTCTGCACCGTCCAGCCGTTTTCCCTAAGAAATGCCAGATATTCGTGGCTTGTCCACTTGCTGTGCAGCGGAAAGCCTGCCAGCTTCATAAAAAATGCTTTGACCTTTCCAAAGAAAGCGTTATCTGCGTGGGTAAAGGTCGGCGCAACCAACACGCCGTCGTCCTTCAGCACGCGACGAATTTCAGAGAGGGCTTTCTCCGGTTCCGGTACAATGTGCAGCGCATTGACCACGATCACCACATCGAAAGACTGGTCAGCATAGGGCAGATGGAACATATCCTGCACCGAAAAATAGAGTTTCGCAGATTTCACGCCCTGTTTCGCCTGCTCGATCATCTCTTGGGAAGCGTCGGTAGCTTCAATATGGTCAGCAGAGTGGACGATATGTTTGGCGATCAGCCCTGTGCCGGTCGCCAGCTCCAGCACGGTTTTTTGCCGTACCACAGGGCGCAGCAGCCTGTACAGCCGCTCGTAAGCCGCTGCATCCTTGCGCATGAAACGGTCGTACCGCCCGGCGTTTTTGTCCCAGAAATTTTGACTGTTTCTCATGATTTCGCCCTCACAACGAGATGTTAAATTTCTCTATCTCATATAGATGGTGCGAATAAGTTAGAAGATGCTAACTATATCCCTTTTGAAAAGCCGCATCACTGCGGCTTTTCCGCTTATGCAAATAGCTCCCGGCAGGCACCCCGCACCAGCGTTTCCAGTACCTGCGGATAGAGCACCCCAATCTGCTCCTGATGGGAGACGGTTAAAATCAACCCCCGCACTGTGGCGGCAGCCAGCGCCATACCGCCCTTGGGCTGCAAGCCGCCCAATTCCAGTAGGGTACGGATGTGCGTCTCGTCATCGTGGTAGTGGGCGGTTTTCACTTCCTCCGGCAGGCGGTGCAGAAGAAAATCTGCGTCATTTTCGATGAACACAAAGGCTTTTGTCTTGGAGAGCCAACGGCAGGCAGCCAAGATCGCCGCTGCCGCGCGTTCGGCAGGAAGCAGAGTTGCGTTCTCTTGCAAGGACTTCTGCGCTGCCGCGAAGCACTCGGTATGGATGTCCTCCAGTACAGCGAAAAACAGCAGTTCCTTGGATTCAAAGAATTTGTAAAATGACCCCTTGGAAATCCCAACAGCCTCCGTCAGCTGCCCCACAGAGGTTTTCCGCATCCCGATGGTAATGCCGCAGCGTCGGGCCGCTCGGATCAGGTCATTGCGGATTTGTTCATTCTGCTCGTCTGTAAAAGCCACTGCGCACGCTCCTTGGATTTATGACCACATTTACTATTTCAGTCAAATTGTAGCATAATTCGAAGATGTTGTCAACGACGTCGTTTTGCTTTCCATCTCAAACGGCGCAACAGCACCTTTTCGAGTCAAGATTTTTGGATGAATCATAGGTGATTCACTCTTGGGCTATTGGCAGGATTCAAGGAGAATTTCGCTTTTGTGGGCAAGGTGAATCAACGGTAGATTCTCTATCGCCGCAAATAAGCTGTACAATAAGGGGTATGGGGTGCAAGCCCCATATTGGCGGCAAGACCCGCCGCAGAACCTCGCCCAGACATCCCCCACGGGCGGGTCGCGGCAGTGCAGGACTTTTCCGTGCCTGCGTGTTTCTATTCTATCAGCTAAACCCTCGCCCCTCGGAGAGGGCAGGGCGGGCCGAACAGGACCCGCCCGTTTCCCTGGCTCATCCTCGCCCACCTGCGGCGGACGTCAAAAAAATATGTAAGACGAAAACTGCCGTTGCGCGGCCCAAAGGGACGCGGCGGCAGTTTTTGCGTAGAGGTGAACAGCTATGTATGAAACCCCACGAAAGAAAGGCCGACCATTGACCGAGAATGAGCGCAATCTGATTTCGCATTTATGTATCATTATTTTGATGGGTGCAAGCATATCGGGGCACGGAAGGATTTTAGCTGCATCAAGTATGTTTCCCTGACTGGAAAATGTCTTAAAATAGTCGTTTACAAGAGAACATATTAAAAGCCATTCGGCATAAGGCGTTGCGTCGTAACGCCTTGATTGGTAAATAATTGGGAACAATTCACATCGAGTGGGCAACTCACTGTTTCCTTCACCTACAGAATCAACACATGGAAACCCTCGAAAGTTATATCCAATGGAAAATCCTGTACTTGAGGATGCATAATGTCCCCACATATTTGCAGATGTAATCGTATCAGAGAAACAGGCGAATTTTAATGTATTTTGCGTTAAAACCGAAATTTTCGGAGAGTATGCTTTAATAGCATTTTGAGAAAATGCTTCAAAGTGTCGTAAATAAGTTTCCATATCCTTTGCAGTAATATGCGCAACGGATTCTCTCATCTGGCAAAGAACTTCACGCGGGAAAAAGCGTTGTACTACCTGCGGAAGTTCTTCCCAAGAAACTTTTCCCGAAGTGAACCGTGAAAATTCGTTTATAGCCTGTAAAACGTGCGCGGTGATTTTTGCTTTATCAAAATACAGCAACGCATCATAATCATCATTCATGACATTTCCCTTGGAAAGCCAGATTTTATCATCCCAAAGGGCTTGAAGAGAAAGTTCATTACAGGAACGATAGCGAAATAGCATTGGCGGAATCATCGATTGAATGCCGTCCAATAGGGGTTTATACAGACGATTATATTCCTCATTCGAAAGATTGCCTTGAAGTGCGGTATCATTCATCAGCTTCGCGTATTCTCTGAGAGTCACTACATTCACCACCTTTTATAGATCGCGTTATAAATTAACGAATCCTGCGGTGCCTATTATGCGCCAAATTGTAGCTGAGCAGTTTTGTGAAGCGGATAGGCATTGATTGGTATTTCATTACTGTATGTTCCGAAATGCAATCACTGTACTCATGTTTTCAGCCGATATTTACGCGCACGTCCGGCGCCTTCTGCAACAACAGCCTCTTGTCCAATCAATTCTGCCAAATACATTTTCGTGCGGGAAACCTGTAGTCCAACCGCCTCGGCGATTTCTTTGCTTGCCGCTTCAGGAGTGTCTGTCAGGTACTGTAAAATGTCCGCTTTGCGATGTTCAGCAATGCCGCCACTTTTTTACCGCCACTTTTTACCGCCATTTTTGCGGCGGAAAGCGGTAGTGTCAGCGTTGTCCGATCCGGATTAAACGCTTCTACAATCTCTGGCACCTGCCACCCCTGCTTTTGCCAAACGGAGCGAATACTTGGCAATCCGCTTCCTGCACGCTCGCCAACATTTATCAGGTTGAACATTTTAATGAGCGACTCGTTTCGCGGGTCGGATACACCACCGACAAGAGCCTCCTGCACATTGATACGGAAAGCGCCCGGATTGGCGATACGAATTTTATCCGGCCATTTTTGAATCACCAGACCGCGCCGGTCATAGTAGTCGGCATGAATCAAGGCGTTTGCTAAAGCCTCGCGCAAAGCCTTATGCAGAGGGGTGTCGTCAATGCGATCAGCACCATTCAGTTTGAACGGAACTTTTATGTCCTGCGCAATGCGGTTATAAACGCGGAAATAAAAGTCACAGATATTACCACTCCAATCGCCTGAACTGGACACGATTCTGTCCGTCCAGCGCTCATCTTCTGTGGAACTGCGATCATGTTCCTGATAGTCCAGAAAATAATGCGGAAATTCCCGCACGATTTCGTATTCATGTCCGAACATCAATAATCCCGCTGCAGTAGGGCGCAGTTTACCGTCCGTATCTCGTGCCATAGCGCCGATGCGATGCAGAAAATCCTCCACAGCTACTTTTTTTCTTTAAAGTCTTTCGTAACAGTGTTCATTTGAACAGGTATTCCAAAGTGATTTGCCACATGAGAAATCAAAACGCTGTCGATATTATTTCTCAGGCGAAGGCTTTCAGCATCTGATAAAGAAAAAACATATTTCTTATCAAATGTGCCTTTGCTATGAATTGTTGTTATAACCATTTCATATTCGTCGGCCTTCCAAAAGAAATGGTCGTTTAATGCGATTTTTGCTAAAGCATATTCAGGCAGTGCACGTACCGCGCCATCGACAATAGGCAAGGTTGCATTTGGTTGAGAAAATATTGGCATCGTTGCACACACAACCGGATATAAAATGTTATTGGATACTTCATCCATATTAACGCATTTATCCACAAATTCTACAAATGCAGGTGCCAATGTATCCGCTTCTACTTTAAAGGGATGTGCAGTTTCAAAAGAAGTTTCAAAATTTCCTGCAACTCTGCGACAAATAGGAGAAGGAAAGGTTGACCATATCAGAGAAAGAGTTGCATTATCTGACTGACGGATAACCTTAGCTGTAATTTCCTTGATTGTTGTCGACTTGTTCTTTACCTCATAGACACCTCCAAGGGAAGTGTACGATCCGCTCCTGTTGTGAAATAGTGTAATCATACCAGAAGGCAAGAAATCAACTTTTAGCTTTTTAATAAAATGATTATAAATGTATTTTATAAGTGGAATGATTAATGCAATTGTAGACAGTGCAATTGCAATCAGTTCATATACTGTTATTGGTTGTGTCCAATTTATATTCATATACGCGTCTTCCTTGTTTTGACATTGAAAAAGTATATTTTCCAAATTCTATACTCATTAGACAACCATCTCATCAAACAGAACCATCAAAAAATCATCCACGCCGCCTGCAGCCTGAATTGTGGCAATCATTAAATCATCCGGGTCAACACGGGCAAAATCA
>ENA-ORLY01001481-ORLY01001481.1-human-gut-metagenome-genome-assembly--contig:-NODE-1481-length-27649-cov-2.943566_pt1 | contig 27649 bp, 28 predicted proteins | sample MGYA00243071_ERZ508832 | MGnify/ENA primary metagenome ERZ508832 (study PRJEB26277, sample SAMN04329777) | human gut metagenome | biome: human-associated habitat | host: Homo sapiens | place: USA... | reverse complement strand
AACATCACCGTATGGGTCGATAAATAATGTATCAAAAGACATATCGCAAGGCAGTAATCTGTTTTGACCATATATATAATTAATTAATCCGTGATTAAAATATGCTCTGAACCATTTCTTTGGACTATTGGATTTCAAAAGTTCATTTACGAGATTTTCGAAATTTTTTGCAACCATCGGTCTGTCATTAATAATATTTTTAGCTTCAACAAAATAAAAAGAATTATGAAGAGATGCTGTAGCAAACTCCATACCCATCTCATTCGAAATATTATAAAGTGGCACAAGATCAGGGGCATTTTTATCCTGAACTGTCATTCCAAATCCGACATCTTTCATTCCCATTTCTCTTAATTTTTTTTATGTCTGATATCCTCTTTGGTATCCATTTTCAAGACCGCGTAGTTCATTGTTTGTATCCTCTAATCCTATCTGACTTTTTATATAATTCTCTTACAATATCTTTTAAGTCTGTTCTTATGAAAGGTTCTCCACCTGTTATATTTGTAAAATACATTTTGGGAAGCCTTTTAATTGTTTCAATAGAAATTTCTTCATCTGGTTTTGATGGTGCTTTATATCTATTACACATAGAACATCTCGCATTGCATCGATAAGTAACTATTACCGTTCCATTTAATTTCTGTTCTTTTGACATTTTAATTCTCCTTTTTTTCATATAAATCTGTAGTCTGTCTAACTACATCATCCCAGCTGTATTTACTACATATATAATCAGCTGCTTCATTTTTATATTTTTTTACTATATCACTATTTTCAATAAGCCACTGTAACTTAATTGTTAAATCTTCAATGTTACTTTTCCTGAAAATAGCTGCCTTATCTTCCACAACCTCTGAACACTCATCTATATCCGATACAAGGCAACAATTACCATAGCTCATAGCCTCCAGCAGACTCAACGGCATACCTTCAAGGTCAGAAGGTAATGTATATACATATGAATTACTGTATAATTCCTCTAATATTTTTCCCTGAACAAATCCTGTAAATATTATTCGGTCATCACCTTTAGCAAGCTCTTTTAATTTATTTGCATATTCATCTGTGTCACTTGCACCACCTGCAATAACAAGTTTTTTATCTGTTTTAACTTTCTTAAATGCCTCTATCAGATAATGAATTCCCTTTTCCGGTACAAGTCTGCCAAGGAATAAAATATAAGAATCTTTGGTTAATCCATATTTTTCAGTTATAATATCTGCATTACATATCTCCGGACGATTAACACCATTTGGTATAAATCTGGTTTCTCTTCCATATGTATTTTTAAAATAATCCTGTACACCTTTACTTAATACAATTATTTCATCAGCATATTTAACTGCGTTTTTTTCTCCCTGTTTTATGAACTTTGACCCAAAACCTGATTTCCATTTTTCTCTCTGCCAGTCTATTCCGTGAATCGTAACAATTACTCTTTTTCCAAACATTTTGGGTAGCCACGTAAAAAACGCCGGACCTTCAGCGTGGATATGAACGGTATCATATTTTCCAAAAGCACAGCATAAGGCAGCAAAAAAAGAAGAACTAACCGCAGCTAGTCCTTTTTTTTCAATCGTTGGAACATATTTCTGACATATTCCAGCATATTCTGTTTTTTCTTTACTATCATATTCCGAACCACTTACATGATGCCCAGACCTGTTATAACAAGTGACGGAATATCCATCCCTTGCCATTCTTGTACAAAGCTCTTTTACTACTATTTCAACTCCGCCTTCTCTTGTAAGTCTTTTCTGCCCAAACATTGAAACTGAATATTTATTTTCCATAATTCCTCTATGTTTTATTTGCCATATATAATTTATGGTATTTTTATTTTTTATACTTTTCTATAATTTCAAGCCCTATCCTTATATCAACATCCTGTTCAAACATCTGTGCATTTAAAACTGCAACTCTCTTATGTCTGTCTATTTTCTTGATTAACCCTTCCATTCCCAACAATGGGCCTTCTTTAACTATTACTTTGTCACCTTCAATTATTCCTAGCGAAAGTGGAATTTCATAATTATCATTAACCATTGCTTTAAACATAGCTTCCTTACCTGCTTCAATCGGTGTGAATTCATTTTTATCACGACCAAGCATTTTGGTTAATTCTGGTACATTTTTAAGATGTTCATATATCTGCTGCGGATTGTTAGAATCAATAAATATATATCCCGGAAACATAATTTCTTTTTCTTTATGCCATGTGCCATAGTATCTTTTGGCTTTATCAAATCTAATTACAAATATGTCATTATATTGTTTTTTATCTATAAGTCTTTTACACATATCCTTTACAGTTTGTTCTCTTCCTGTCATAACCTGAACTGCATACCACATATTTCTCATTCCTCTCTTTCAGACTTCCTGTCGATATAAGCATTTACAATACAATCTTGTAAGCTTACCGCAGGGCAGGCTCCGCCACTCCACAACAAAAAGCACATTATATGCTCTTTGTTCCGGATTTACTGATACTATGTCCGCCCATCCTTATACCGTGTCAAAGCAACGTGTATTCAGATAAAGTTTCTTATTTTTATGTTTCTGGTTATATATCTTTTGGCTATTTTTTTGCATTATCACAAAGCTTAATCTCAATATGCTTATCCAGCGCCGAAGCATACTTCTCCAGCACCACAAGCGTAGGAATTCTTGTTCCTGTTTCAAACCTTGCAAGATTATAAGGAAGTATCCCAGTCATATCCGCCACATCTTTCTGTGTAAGGTTCTGACGTTCCCTTTCATCGACAAGCTCTCCGATTATCTCTGTCGATAACCCTCGCAGGCTCTCTTGAATAGCCTCCTGAAATTCTTCAAGTCTTTTCTTTCTGTAATCGCGTTCGATTATGTAATCTTCTCTATTGATTTGCATAACATCACCTACAATCATTTATTTGGTTTGCTGTTAATACCCATACCCGTTTAATCTAGCCAATCTATGAATTCTGTAAATTGTAAGATTAAGCCGGTTAGTAAACAGCAAACGGACTTATATTTACAAACGCACCTTGAGCTTAAAGCCAGTATTTATGCGCTTTAGGTTCTTTATTACTAATCTGTGATATATACAACGTAATAAATATTATGTTGTATTATCATAAACCTTAACAGATGATAGCACATCATTAATGATAAAACAAGAGAATAATACATATTTCTGTATAAAAAACAATAATTCGACACGGAAAACTAGTAAAAATCAGCCGTAAGGACATATATTGTCATATAAGAAATAATTAAAATCTAATCATTCCAGTTTATATAACCTATTAAATATAATAATTCTATTGGCATCTGGAAGGCATATCTTATATAAACAAATAAAATTGTAATTTGCAGAAAGATTAATTAATTGCTGCAAGTTCAGAAGTAAATAAAAAGCAAGAATAATCATAAAAATCAGATATTCATACCTAATCAGGTAATTATCCCATAAGGACAAAGGCATATACAACATAATATTTATTATGTAATCTGCCTATTATTTTCACCTCTAATCATTTGCATTTTCTATTATCATATTTAATTCTTTATACTTCATCTTTCCTACATCGCATTCCACCCCTCTCTCAACTTAGTCCCAAGCACCATTTTCATCTTATTAAGCTGTCTTTTATGTTCTTTACCTGTTGTCTTTATATATATTCTCGTGGTGTCGATACTGCTGTGTCCTAAGACATCGGCAAGCTTTGCTATGTCATTTTTTATTTTGTAGAAGCTTCTTGCAAATAGGTGGCGCATACTGTGCGGATACACTTTTTCTTCACTGACTCCTGCATCGCGGCACAGATTTTTCATCATTCGCCAGACGTTACTGCGGTTTATCGGATTACCCTTTGACGTTATAAATATGCTGCCACTACAAATATGCTTTTCCTTTACATATTCCCTGAGTATCCTTAGCAGCTCGCTCGGATACAGTATCCGTCTTACTTTCCCTTTATTATGAAGGTCTGCCATTCCATACTTTAACGACTCAACTGTTATGTGCCTCAGCTCACTTATTCGTATTCCTGTACTTCCAAGTGTTTCTATTATAAGTGCCAGTCGTTTATCGCCTTTTTTGTACGCTGTCTTTACAAGTTTTTCGTATTCGTGCATTGTTATTTCTTTATTTTCAGGTACAAATGTTTCTCTCTGGACTTTTATCATCTTGACTCTTATATCCGTCCACCCCATCACTTCACAGAAATGATTGACTGCTGCCAGATATGAGTTAATGCTCGATATTTTATATTTACCGCATTTTTGAAGATATTCTTTATACTTAAGCAGCATTTCTTTACTTATGCTCTGTCCTCTGGCATACGTCATAAGTTTTTTAATATCCCTTACATATTTATCAATCGTCTGTATTTCTTTTTCCGCCATTATCAGCATTTTCCTAAAGTATTCAAGAGTGCTGCTGGTTATTATACGTTTCTGACACTCATAATTATCACTTATACCCTTTCCTCTTATATCCTTATTTTCTACCATTCCAAACATATCTTATTAACTCCATTCAATGATTAATTTAATATCCTGATGTACACTTATATTAGTTTGTCAGTATATCTGCCTTTTAAACAAAAACATATCCATCAGATATATGACAACCAGAATACATCAATGTATTTAATTATAAGATAGTTGTGTTTTATATGATATATAATAAATGATACATTATATATGATTAGATAATGAAATTTATTTACTTAATACTCATATTTCTTTATATGAAGAAGGAAATAGATTTAATCATGATGAAGATAGAACTAGGAAACTACTATTACATAAAAAAGAAATACTTAAATTAAAAGATAAATTAGAAATAGAAGGATATACATTAGTACCACTTAAAATATATTTTGTTAAGAATAAGGCTAAGGTTTTAATTGGAGTAGCTAAAGGTAAGAAGAATTATAATAAAAAAGAGACAATTAAAGAGAGAGATATTCAAAGAGAAATGGAAAAGAGTTTGAAATATAGATAATGGATAGAGTAATAGATAAAACGAAACTACTTATTAAGGCTTTTGAAGATAGTGATATTATAAGAAATTTAGATCATTATAAAACTTTAGTAGTTAATAATAAGAAACTGTTAGAATTAATAGATAAGTATAATAATAGTACTGATGACTATGAAAAGATATCTCTTAAAAAGGAAATATATACATATCCAGAATATAAGGAATATATGAAATATTATAATGAACTTTTTTACTATGTTATGAATATAAATAATAGATTTAAAAAATATACTGATGTAAGATGGTGCACTAAATGAGAGTAATAAGTGGCTATTTAAAAGGTAGAAATATTGATGGTTATGATACTATAGGTACTAGACCTACGATGAATAGGGTAAAAGAATCTATGTTTGCAAGTATTCAAGAATATATAAATGATAGCTTAGTACTTGATTTATTTTCTGGTAGTGGCAGCCTTGGAATTGAAGCTATATCTATGGGAGCTAAGAAGTGTTATTTTGTTGATAATGGTATGGAGATATTAAATATATTAAGGAAAAATATTAATAATCTTAATATTGAAGAGAAGTCCACTATTATTAATAGGGATTATAGAGAAGCTTTATTATATTTTAAAAATAATAATATTAAGTTTAATATTATTTTAGTGGATGCTCCTTATAAAATGGAAGCTATGAATGAAGTTATAGAATTAGTAAATAAATATAATCTACTAGAAGATGATGGAATATTGGTATTAGAATATAGTACTGATATATTAAAAGATAATTATAGTAATCTTAGATTACTTAAAAGTAAAAAATATGGTGATAAATATGTAAATATTTATCTTAAGGTAACCAATAAATTATCAAAGTATTGATATAATTTATTTGTAATTTAAATTACATTAAGAAGGCATTCCCATTCCGTTTGAAGGCGGATGCCTTCTTATTTTCTTTAAAAAAAGTATAAATATTTATCTTGATATAATTGACTAATATTTTATTTTATGTTAATATTATCTTATAGGATAGAGGAGGATTAATATATATGAAAAAATTAAATAGAAAAGGATTTACTTTAATAGAACTACTAGCAGTTATCGTAATACTTGCTGTAGTATTAGTAGTAACTATACCATCAGTAATATCTTCAATGAATAAAGCAAAAGAAAGTCAACTTCAAAATGCTGCGGATACTGCAACAGAATGGTTTACTAAGCAATATGAATTAGCTACTTTGGGTCCTAATGCTGGTGATGTATCTAGCGTATATACTGCTTGGACTAGTGCTACTGGAAAAGGTAAGAATTGGACTACAGCTGATAGCGAATTGACAGCAACTGAATTAAAAGCTGCTGGTATTACTGATACTACTGGTTTGATTGGAACTGCTAAATTAACGAATGGTAAAGTTTGTATTAGGCTTACTGCTGGTACTACTGATGATGGAAAAACAAGTCCATTTTATGTTAATGGTGGTACTAACAAAGCTAATGGTTCAGGATGTTAACGATTAATTAAGAGGAGAAATCCTCTTTTTATTTTTGGTAAAATATAGTATAATATATTTAGGGTGATAAGAATGAGTTTGATAATAGGAAGTCATGTTTCTTATAAGAGTAATAATCAGTTAGTGGGAAGTGTTCGTGAGGCTATTGGGTATGGGGCTAATACGTTTATGTTTTATACTGGTGCTCCACAAAATACTAATAGGGGAGATATTAGGTCTGAATTTACGGATGAGGCTAAGAAGTTAATGGAAGATAATGGGATTGATATTAATAATGTTATTGTTCATGCTCCTTATATTGTTAATTTGGCTAATATGAATAATTTTAATTTTTCTGTTTCTTTCTTAAAAGAAGAGGTAAAAAGATGTAGTACTTTGGGAATTAAATATATGGTTCTTCATCCTGGATCAGCGGTTAATGTATCTAGAATAGAGGCTATTGAAAATATATCTAAGGGTCTTAATTTGATACTTGATAATGATTATGATGTTAAAATATTACTTGAGACTATGGCTGGTAAAGGTAATGAAATTGGTAAATCTTTTGAGGAGATTAGGGATATTATTGATAAAATTAACTTTCCTGATAAAATAGGGGTATGTTTGGATACTTGTCATCTTAATGATGCGGGATATGATATTGGTAATTTTGATAATGTTCTTGATTTATTTGATAATATTGTTGGTATTGATAAAATATATTGTGTACATATTAATGATAGTATGAATGTTATTAATAGTCATAAGGATAGACATGCTAATATAGGTTTTGGTACTATTGGTTTTGATAATTTACTTAATGTTATTTATAATAAGAGACTTAGTGATATACCTATGATATTAGAGACTCCTTATGTTACTAAGGACGATAATTCTAAAGAGAAGATATATCCTCCTTATAAATATGAAATTGAAATGATAAGAAATAAGAAATTTGATAGTGAAATGATAAATAAGATAAGAGAAGGTTAATCTTCTCTTATCTTATTTGTAAAATTATCTATTATGTTTTTATATTTTGTTATTAGTTCTTCTATTTTGCTATATGTTAATGGTTTTACTTTGTATTTTATTTCAGATAGTGTTTTCTCTATGGGGTAATAGATAATATTTTTATAGTTTGTTTTGATATAATTATATACTATGTCTAACTCTTCTTTATCTAATTTTATTCCTTGTTTTTGGGCATAGTTATTAATATCTTCTTTTTTTAATTTGTTTATGTATTCTGTTATCATATAAATATTCATTATTTCACCTAATTAACTATATGTATATTTTTACTTTTTATGATATAATAATAAATGGAGGCTTTGTATGGGTAGAAAGTTTGGAAAAAAGGTGTTTTCTTTAGGTGATATATTTACATTTAGAAGTAAGAAAATTAATAAAACTAGTAAGAAAAGAAAGAAAAGTAAACTTGAAATTAAGAAAAAAACAGGACCTATTAATAAGAAACATAAGTGTAATGATAAACATCTTGATGAGATTATGAATAGGAGATTTGGTTTGATTATTGTGTTACTTATTTCTATATATTTAGTTATTGGATGTAGACTTTTTAATCTTCAGATACTTAAGAATAGTGAGTATAATGATAAACTTGCTATGGCTACTGAAAAGACGATTGAAAGCACTAGTGCTCCAAGGGGTAGAATTTATGATAGGAATCATAAGTTACTTGTAGATAATGAGGGTATTAAAACTATTTATTATAAGAAACAAAATGGTATTACTACTAAGGAAGAGATTGAACTTGCTTATGAGGTTTCTAATAATATTGATATTGATTATTCTAAAATAGATGATAATAAACTTAAAGATTTTTATTATAAGTCTCATTATAAGGAATGTAGAAAAAAGATTACTGATGAGGAATGGGATTTATATAATAAGAGAAAACTTAATGATAAGGATATTGATAAACTTATATATGAGAGACTTGATGATGAGATTAGTGAATATACTGATAGTGATAAGAAGGCTGCGTATATTTATTATTTGATGAATAAGGGTTATTCTTATGCAGAGAAGGTTATTAAGAATAGTGATGTTACTGATGCTGAGTATGCTTATATTAGTGAGAATATTGATAATTTAAAGGGATTTAATACTAAACTTGATTGGGAAAGGGTTTATTTGTATGGTGATACTTTTAAATCTATTCTTGGAAATGTTTCTTCTAATACGCAGGGTATTCCTTCGGAATTATCTAAGGAGTATTTGAAGAGGGGATATACTTTAGATGATAGGGTTGGTATTTCTTATCTTGAATATCAATATGAGGATTATTTGAGAGGAACTAAGGCTAAGTATAGGTTGCTATCGGATAATAGTTATGAGCTTGTTAGTGAAGGTAAGAGGGGTAATGATATTGTTCTTACTATTGATATTGAACTTCAAAAGTACTTAGAAGAGGTTCTTAGTAATGAGGTATTAAATGCTAAGGGTGAACCTGGTACTCAGTATTATAATCGCTCTTTTGCTATTGTATCTGATCCTAATACTGGAGAGATATTAGCTATGGCAGGTAAACAAGCTGTTTTGAAAGATGGTTATTATCAAATTGTTGATTATACTCCGGGTATTGTTACTCTTCCTGTTACTCCTGGTAGTGTTGTTAAGGGTGCTTCGATGATGGTAGGATATAAGTATGGGGCAATTGATATTGGTACTGTACTTAATGATGAATGTATTAAGATTAAGGATACGCCTCTTAAGTGTTCTTGGCAGACTATGGGACCTATTGATGATGTTTATGCATTGCAAAATTCTTCGAATGTATATCAATATAAGATTGCTATTAAGGTTGGTAACGGTAGTTATGAATATAATCAAGGATTAGTATTAGATGAGAGTGCATTTGATAAATATAGAGAAATGTATGCTGAGTTTGGTTTGGGAGAAAAAACGGGAATTGATCTTCCGGTAGAAAGTTTGGGATTCATGGGTAAGAGTAGACTTCCTGGTCATTTACTTGATTTCTCTATTGGACAGTATGATACTTATACACCAATACAGTTATCGCAATATATTAATACTATTGCAAACAATGGTGTTAGACTTAAACCTTATTTATTAAAAGAGGTATATAAACCTAGCGATAGTGGTGATACTTTTGGCTCTCTAATATATAAGGCTAATGTTACGGAACTTGGTAAATTATCTGTAGAGAAGAAATATATAGATAGGGTAAGAGAAGGATTTTCTGCGGTTGTTACTAGAGGACTTGGTTATGGATATATGGGTAATTATACTAATTCTGCTGGTAAGACTGGTACTAGTCAAAGCTTTATTGATACTGATGGTGATGGTAAAGTAGACACTGAAACTATTACTTCTTCGTTTGTCGGATATTCTCCTAGTGATAATCCTAAAATGAGTATAGTAGTGGTATCTCCTGATATTAGTGTTCCGGATTCTACTACTTATGGTGTTACTAGAAATATATCTGCACAAGTTGTAAATAAATATTTTGAACTTAATGGTTAGAAATCAATTGATAAATATTTAAATTTATGTTATTATTTATATGTAAGGTAAATAGATGTGGTTTACTGATTACTGACACGGTGTCTGAATTAATCTCAAATAATTTGTAAATTACAAGAAAGGAAGTGCCCCTTTTATGAAAAAAGCAGTATTCAAAAACGTTAACAAGTCGTTAATTAGGGGGGGGGGCTTGTAAATACTTATAATATAATAATATATGTAAATAATAAAGACTATGAAATAGCTAATAGAAATATTAGTAATTTTTCATAGCCTTTTTGGTGGTGATGACATGAATAAAAAGAAGATTATGATTATATCAGTACTTATAATCATACTAATAGTGGGTATATATTTACTTTATAATACTTTTGCTATTAATACTATTGTTAATAATGATAATGATACTTATACTATAAATTTGACTGAAAATAATAATACTAGTTTTAATATAAAAGGTAATAGCAGTAAGACTATATTCTATCATATTAAGAATACCAGTGGTGGTACTATTAGATATGGTGTTGGATATATTGGTAGTAATATTGATGTGAAAGTGTATAGTGATTCTAATGATAATACAGTAGATACTATTTCTTATGGGGAAAATAAATTTGTTAAGTTATATATTAAAAATAATAATATTACTGATAGTACTGTTACTATTAAAACTATATTAGGTTATGAACATGGTGGTGATTTGATTATTCCTAGTAATATTACTATGGTTAATGAGACGTATATTAAACCTGTTAATTTAGTACGTTATATTTCAGAACTATATAATAATAGTTCTAAAACTATTGTAACAAATAATGATATTGACTATAACTATGCTACATCTGTATATTTGATGAATGATAGATTGGGGGGAATAACTTCTTCACTAGATGGTGGCAATATAAGGTATTATGGTAGTAATCCGAGTAATTATATATATTTTAATTGTTCTGATTATTCTAATCAAACTTCTAATAATTGCGAGTTATGGAGAATAATAGGAGTATTTGATGGCAAGGTAAAGATTGTTAGAAATAGTATTATAGGTAATTTATCTTGGGATTCATCTGCAAGTACAGTTAATGCTGGACATGGGGTTAATGAATGGAATGATGCTGATTTGATGAAGGTATTAAATCCAGGATATGAATCTTTAACTATTGGTGGTAGTTTATATTACAATGGAAAAGATGGACAATATTATTTTGGTAATAATAATGGTACTAATAATAATATTAATTTTATTAATCTTGGTATTAAAAATGATATTACTAGAAATATGATTGCTAATGTTAATTGGTCTTTAGGGGGCTTTTCCAGTAGTTCTATATATTCTAATCAGGTATATCAATATGAGAGAGGAACGAATGTATATAGTGGCAGGAAAATTAATTGGACAGGAAAGGTAGCACTTATGTATCTTAGTGATTATGGTTATGCTACTGATTTTAATAATTGTAATAAAATGTTAAATGCGTATAACGATGTTGGTTGTACAAGTAATAATTGGTTATTTGTTAATGGTTATTATTTTCATCTTCTCAGTCCTAATTCTAATTTTTCTGATTTAGTATGGGGTATTAATTATACTGGTAGAAGTAGCACAGATGGATATACATGTTCTAATACTATAAGCGTTAGACCGGTATTATATTTAAAGAACGACATAAGTAAATTTGATGGTGATGGTAGTAAGAACAATCCGTATAGGATAAAACTATAAGAAAAGAGACTAGTAAATAGTCTTTTTTCTTTATATTTGCATATATTATGGTTGTATGTAAAGAAATGTTTAAAAAGTACTTGACTAATTTATATAAAAATGTTATTATTAATTCGTTCGTGAATTTAGGTTTTACTATGGGTAAAACTTATATTTAAGATTGAAAATGAAACACCAGGATATGTGTAAGAAAGGAGTGATATAATGCCTACAATTAATCAGTTAACTAGAAAACCTAGAACTAAGAAAGTAAGAAAGAGTAAATCTCCAGTATTATTAGTAGGAAAGAATAGTATCCAAAAGAAACAAACTGTACAAGTTTCACCTCAAAAGAGAGGAGTTTGTACTAGGGTTGGTACTACTACACCTAAGAAACCTAACTCAGCTTTAAGAAAATTTGCGAGAGTAAGATTATCTAATGGTATGGAAGTTACTTGTTATATTCCAGGTATCGGACACAACTTACAAGAACATAGTGTTGTTCTTATAAGAGGCGGAAGAGTTAAAGACTTAATCGGTGTTAGATACCATATTATTAGAGGTACTTTAGATACTGCTGGAGTTCAAAACAGAAAGCAAGGTAGAAGTAAGTACGGTGCTAAAAAAGATAAGAAATAATAATTATTAATAATATTGGAAGGAGGATAAACTATGAGAAAGAGACAAGCTACTAAAAGAGATGTTTTAGCAGATCCTATTTATAATTCTAAGGTGGTTACTAAGTTAGTTAATCATATTATGAAAGATGGTAAAAAAGGTACTGCTCAAAAGATTATATATAATGCTTTTGATATAGTTAAAGAAAAAACTGGTGAAGATCCTATGGTAGTATTTAATAAAGCTATGGATAATATTAAACCAGGTCTTGAAGTTAAGTCTAGAAGAGTTGGTGGAGCTACTTATCAAGTACCAGTTGAAGTTAAACCTGAAAGAGCTCAAGCTTTAGCTTTTAGATGGTTAGCTCAATATGCAAGATTAAGAGGAGGTCATTCAATGGCTGAAAATCTTGCTAATGAAATTATTGATGCATCTAATGGAACTGGTGCATCTGTTAAGAAGAAAGATGATACTCATAAGATGGCAGAAGCTAATAAGGCATTTGCTCATTATAGATGGTAATAGAAAGGAAAAAAGAATTATGGCTCGTGAAATAAGCTTAGATCATACAAGAAATATTGGAATTATGGCTCATATTGATGCTGGTAAGACTACTTGTACTGAGAGAATTTTGTTCCATACTCATAAGATTCATAAGATTGGTGAAACTCATGATGGTGAATCACAAATGGACTGGATGGCTCAAGAGCAAGAGAGAGGTATTACTATTACTAGTGCCGCTACTACTGCATTTTGGAAGGGTTATAGATTTAATATTATTGATACTCCAGGACACGTTGACTTTACTATTGAAGTTCAAAGAAGTTTAAGAGTACTTGATGGTGCTGTTTTACTTATTGATGCTCAAGCAGGTGTTGAACCTCAAAGTGAAACTGTATGGAGACAAGCAAATGAATATGCTGTACCTAGAATTATCTTTGCTAATAAGATGGATAAAATGGGAGCTGACTTCTATTTTAGTTTAGGTACTATTAAAGATAGATTAGGGGCTAATAGTGCTGCTATGCAATTGCCTATTGGTGCTGAATCTGATTTTAATGGTGTAATTGATCTTGTTACTATGAAAGCATACCATTTTGATGGTAAACAAGAAGAAAATTATACTGAAATTGATATTCCAGAGGATATGAAAGATAAGGCTTTGGAATATAGAAATATGTTAATTGAAGCTGCTGCTGATTTTGATGAAGAATTAATGATGAAATATCTTGATGGTGAGGAAATTGGCGTAGATGAACTTAAGAAAGCTATCAGAAAAGGTGTATTAAAAGCAGAATTCTTCCCTGTTATGTGTGGAACTGCTTTGGGTAATATGGGCGTTAAGTTATTACTTGATGCTGTAGTTGATTATTTACCTGCTCCTACAGATGTTGCTTCTATTGAATGTACTGATCCTAAGGGTAATGTTGTTCTTAGACATCCATCTGATTCTGAACCTTTTACTGCTTTAGCATTTAAGATTGCTACTGATCCATTTGTAGGAAGACTTACTTTCTTTAGAGTATATTCTGGTACTTTAAAGAGTGGTTCTTATGTACTTAACTCTACTAAGAATGTTAAGGAAAGAATTGGTAGAATACTACTTATGCATGCTAATCACAGAGAAGAGATTCCTGAGATTTATGCTGGTGAAATTGGTGCTGCTGTAGGTCTTAAGAATACTACTACTGCTGATACTTTATGTGATGAAAAGAAACCTGTAATAATGAAAGGTATGGAATTTCCTGAACCTGTTATTACTCAGGCTGTTGAACCTAAGACTAAGGCTGACCAAGAAAAGATGGGTATTGCTCTTCAAAAACTTGCTGAAGAGGATCCTACATTTAGAATGCATACTGATCCAGAAACTGGTCAAACTACTATCTCTGGTATGGGTGAATTACACCTTGATATCATTGTAGATAGAATGAGAAGAGAATTTAATGTTGAAGCTACTGTTGGTGCTCCAATGGTTGCTTATAGAGAAACTATTACTCAAATGGGTGAGTGTGAAGGTAAGCATATTAAACAATCTGGTGGACGTGGTCAATATGGTCATGTTTGGATTAGATTTGAACCAAATCCTGAAAAAGGTTATGAATTTGTTGATAATATTGTTGGTGGTGTTGTTCCTCGTGAATACATCTCTGTTATTGATAAAGGATTACAAGATGCTATGCAAACTGGTATTCTAGCTGGATATCCTATGGTAGACGTTAAGGCTACATTATTTGATGGTTCTTACCATGATGTAGACTCATCTGAAATGGCATTTAAGATTGCGGCTTCCCTTGCTTTAAAAGAAGCTAAAAATAAATGTAAACCAGTATTACTTGAACCAATAATGAAAGTAGTAGTTACTGCTCCTGATGAATATACTGGTGCGGTAATTGGTGACTTAACTGCTAGACGTGGTAAACCACAAGGACAAGAATCAAGAGGTAATGCTATTGCATTTACTGCGATGGTACCACTTGCTGAAATGTTTGGTTATGCTACTAGTTTAAGAAGCTCTACTCAAGGTAGAGGTAACTATGTAATGGAACTTGATCATTACGAAGAAGTTCCTAAATCAATCGCTGATGAAATCATCAAAAAAAATGGTGGAAATTAGTAAAAATACTTGAAAAAATATCATAATATGATAAAATAGAATATGTAATATTAAGAAAGAGAGGAAATTATAATGGCAAAAGAAAAATTTGATCGTTCAAAACCACACGTTAACATTGGTACTATTGGACATGTTGACCATGGTAAAACTACTTTAACAGCTGCTATTACTAAAGTATTAGCTGCTAAAGGTGGAGCTGAATTTATGGATTATGCTAATATCGATAAAGCTCCAGAAGAAAGAGAAAGAGGAATCACAATCAACACTGCACACGTTGAATATCAAACTGCAAAGAGACACTATGCTCACGTTGACTGTCCAGGACATGCTGACTATGTTAAAAACATGATCACTGGTGCTGCTCAAATGGATGGTGCTATCCTTGTTATTGCTGCAACTGATGGTCCTATGGCTCAAACTAGAGAGCACATCTTACTTGCTAGACAAGTTGGTGTACCTAGAATGGTTGTATTCTTAAACAAATGTGATATGGTTGATGATGAGGAATTATTAGACCTAGTTGAAATGGAAGTAAGAGAATTACTTACTGAATATGGATTTGATGGAGATAATACTCCAATTATTAGAGGTTCTGCTCTTAAAGCTCTTGAAGGAGATCCTAAGTATGTTAAGGCTATTGAAGACTTAATGGATGCTGTTGATGAATGGATTCCAACTCCAGAAAGAGATAATGACAAACCATTCTTAATGTCTATTGAAGACGTATTTACTATTACTGGTAGAGGAACAGTTGTTACTGGTAGAGTTGAAAGAGGACAATTAAAACTTAATGATGAAGTTGAAATCGTTGGATTAAAACCTACTAAGAAGACAGTTGTTACTGGTATTGAAATGTTTAGAAAACAACTTGATTTCGCTGAAGCTGGAGATAATGCTGGTGTATTATTAAGAGGTATTGATAGAAGTGAAGTTGAAAGAGGACAAGTTCTTGCTAAACCTGGAACAGTTCATCCACATAAGAAATTTGAAGCACAAGTATATGTACTTTCTAAAGAAGAAGGTGGAAGACATACTCCATTCTTTACAAACTACAGACCTCAATTCTATTTCAGAACTACTGATGTTACTGGTGTAGTTACATTACCAGAAGGAACTGAAATGGTTATGCCTGGTGATAACGTTACTATGACAGTTGAATTAATTGCTCCAATCGCAGTTGAAAATGGTACTAAATTCTCTATTAGAGAAGGTGGACACACTGTTGGTGCTGGATCAGTTACTGAAATTATTGAATAATTGAATTAAGGATACTCAAATGAGTATCTTTTTTTTGACTTTATTTAGTTATTTTGTTATAATATTATGATGAAAAAGAGGAGGTATTGTATGAAAGTTAAATATACTTTGTTACATAATGATAAGAATACTAAAGCTAGATATGGAACTCTTGAGACTAATTATGGTAAGTTTGAAACTCCTATGTTTATGCCAGTTGGAACACAAGCTACTGTTAAAACTTTAGATACGTCAGAACTTAAGGAAATTGGATCTGCGGTAATTTTGTCTAATACTTATCATTTATGGCTTAGACCGGGTGCTGATATTGTTAAAAAGGCTGGAGGATTACATAAATTTATGAACTATGATGGGCCTATATTAACTGATAGTGGTGGCTTTCAAGTATTTAGTTTGGCTAAGAAGAAAGATATTAGTGAAGAAGGAGTTATTTTTAAGAGTCATTTGAATGGTGAAAAGTTATTTTTGACTCCAGAAAAGAGTATTGAAATTCAGAATAAACTTGATAGTGATATTGCTATGAGTTTTGATGAATGTCCTCCTTATCCTGCTACTTATGAATATATGAAGAATAGTGTTGAAAGAACTCTTAGATGGGCTAAGAGAGGTAAAGATGTTTTTGATAATCCTAATCAGAGTTTATTTGGTATTGTTCAAGGCGGGGAATTTGAAGATTTAAGAGAATGGTCTTGTAAGGAGACGGTTAAGCTTGGTTTTGATGGTTATTCTATAGGTGGTACTTCAGTTGGTGAAGATAAACCTACGATGTATAAGATGATTGAATATGGTATTAAGTATTTACCTGATAATAAACCTAGATATTTAATGGGTGTAGGAGAACCTACTGATTTGTTTGAAGGAGTAGAAAGAGGCGTTGATATGTTTGATTGTGTTCTTCCTACTAGACTTGCTAGACATGGACATGCTTTTACTAAATATGGTAAGATTAATTTGAAAAATGCTAAATATAAAGAAGATTTTACACCAGTAGATAGTGATTGTGATTGTAAATGTTGTAAGAATTATACTAAAGCTTATATTAGACATTTATTAGTGGCTAATGAGACTTTAGGTCAAAGACTTTTATCTATTCATAATTTGAGATTTTTAATTAGAATAATGGAGAATATTAGAGAGGCTATAAAGGAAGATAGATTCCTAGAATTAAAAGAAGATTTTTATAAGAACTATAAGGGTGATAATAATGAAAAATAATGAATGCTTTGTTAAATTAATACCTATGGATAATATTAATTTTCTTGATTTAAGAAAATTTGCTAAGAATTATTATGAAAATGGTGATTTATTGACTTCTAGTAAAGATTTTTCAGTGCTTAATTTTTGCTTTTCTGATGGTATTAATGTATGTGCTATAGAGAAAGATGATAGAATGTATGAAAAGATGAATAATAGGGAAATATCTTTAAATGGTATTGATAGTATTAAAGATGGCTTTATTGCTATTAAAAGTAGTCCTTTAGCTGTCAGTAATGAAAAGAATGGTATTATTGCCTTCTTGGAAATGTGTAAAAATAGAAAAAATAATGTTGACCGTCAAGTTAAAGAATATACTTTTGATGTTATGAGCAATGATTCACTTGTTATTAAGTATATGAATGATATATTGGATAAAGATAAAGCTATTTCTTTTAGAAGAGTATATATTTATAATAATGACTTAGAAGAAATTAAAAGTTATATTATGCCTTTAAAGAAAATTGATAATATAGATAAAACTATATATACTGATATTACTTTTGGTTATGAATTTGATAAGGATAATGAATATATAATGGTTTCTGATATGAATATTATACCTGATATTAATGATTTTGATATTATATCTGGTGTATATGATTTTATTAATGATAGGGATTGTGTTTGCAGAGAATTTGATGATGTTCTTGGTACTAAGAATAATAAGGTTAGAATATATAATAAGTAATATAAATATTTATTTTTGATGGATTTAGAGGTGGATATAGTGAAAAATAAGAAGATTAATGTTCAAAAAGCAATTAAAATGACTTATAAGGAAAATAAGAGAAGTTCTTTGGTTATTTATTTGGTTTTGAGATTTTTGGTTATTATATGTATGATATTACAAATATTAAGAGGAGATTTGAATAATGCTTTATTATGTTTGTTGTCTCTTATATTATTGTTTGCTCCTTTATTTATTCAAAATAAGTTTGAGATTACTTTGCCTAATGATTTAGAAATTGCTATTTATTTATTTATTTTTTCTGCTGAAATATTAGGGGAAATTGATAATTTTTTTGGTATAATTCCTTATTGGGATATTATATTACATACTATTAATGGTTTTTTAGCTACTGCAGTTGGTTTTTCTTTAGTTGATTTATTAAATAAAAATAGTAAGAATATTAATTTGTCACCATTTTATTTGTGCTTGGTTGCTTTTTGTTTTTCTATGACTATTGGTGTGTTATGGGAATTTTTTGAATATGGTTGTGATAAGTTTTTAAATGTTGATATGCAAAAGGATACGGTTATACAGAAGATTTCTTCGGTTGCTTTGAATCCTGATGGTGAGAATAAGGCTGTTGTGGTTGATGATATTGGTAAAACTATTATTTATGATACTAATGGTGATGTGCTTCAGGTAATTGATAATGGTTATTTAGATATTGGTTTAAATGATACGATTGAAGATTTATTTGTTAATTTTATTGGTGCTATTGTATTTAGTTGTTTTGCTTTTTTTGATTTGAAACATAATAGAAGTAATTCTTTTATTAATAGATTTGTTCCTACTAAGGGTAATAATAAGCTTATTAAATCTATTTAATTTGTTATATTATGGTGAATATGGTGAGTAGATAATTAACTTGTAGTAAATTTATTCTGTTTTATAACTGAAAAATGATGTACACAAATGGTACATTCTTTTTTGTTTATCTATATGCTATTATTTATGTATAGGAGGTTTATTATGAATAAAGAAATAACAATGGCATGTAGAGATGGACAACTTAGACCAGAATATGGAATAACAGAGTTGGAACGCAAAAATGAAAAACCAAAAATTTACAAGAAAGTTGCTTAATGCAACTTTTTTAGAGGTGTTGTTATGATTAATAGAAAAATTAATAATATTGACGTTATGATAGATGAACGTAATGCTGCATTATATATAGATACTCAAAATAAAGTTGATTTTAAATATGGAAATATAGATGAAATATTAAATTTTTTTTATAATAAAACTTATTCTCCATTGTCTGTTTATTTTGAATTAACTAATTGTTGTAATTTTAATTGTCCTTTTTGCTATATAAATATACCGAAAGAAAAGAAAGTTTTTCTTGATACAAAGTCTCTTTTGGAAAATATAGATTATTTAACTGATAATGGGATGTTATTTGCTACATTATCAGGTGGAGAATGTTTGCTACATAAGGATTTTAATATAATATATGAGTATTTGTGTAAAAAAGGAATTTTAGTTAATATTTTAACTAATGGTTCATTAATTGACAATGAAAAAATCAAATTATTTAAAAAATACAAACCGTTTAAAGTTGAAATTTCTATTTATGGAAAAGATAATGTTACGTACTATAATAATACTATACAAGATCATATTGGATTTGAAAATATTATTAATAATTGTAAAAAATTACAAGATAATAACATTAATGTGATTTGCAAAATGCCTATTAATAATATTACTTTTAATAGTTTTTTTGATGTATTATATTTTACAAAAAAAAATGATATACCATTTTACTATTCCGATGAATTGTTTAATAAATATTCAGGTGAAGATAACAAACAATATCTAATTAAGGGAAGTTCGAAAGTAAAAGACTTTATTAAAAATAATAATCTTTCATATATGAGTAATTTAGATTTGAATTATTGTGGTGAGAAAAAATGTTTTGATTGTAAGGCTGGTAAATATTCAATGATTATATCATATGATAATTATATTTATCCGTGCTTTGAATTTAGACAAATCAAAAATGCTAGATTTAAAATTGATGGAAATTTTAAACAGGCTTTAGCAAAAATGATAGAATATATTAATTTATATAAGAATAACATAATTTCAAAATGTGATAATTGTTTAAATTACTCAATATGTCAAGATTGTGTTATTAATTTTATTAAAAATGAATTTAATTGTGATATATATACCGAATTGAGAAATAATATTTTAGATTATAAAAAGGAGACTAAATTAAATATGAAAAATAAATACGATACTAAAGAATTAGAATGTGAAAGATTGGTTTTAAAAAAAGGTACTAGTGAAGATTGTATTAAAGTATATGAATATGATATGTTAAAGTGTAGGGGAGTAGGAGGTATTAATGTATTAGAAAAGTCTTTAAACAAAATAGATTTTATTGGTAGTGATAGTGAGAAATATTATGATGAATGTATTAAGAATAGGATGTATGATTGGTATGTTTATTTAAAAGACGGTACTCCTATTGGAAATGTAGTAGCGGACAGAGAAGATAATAGTATTAATTCAATAGAGTTATCTTTTAATATGCATCCTAACTATTGGAGAAAAGGGTATATGACTGAAGCGGTTAAGTGTATTATTAATTATTTATTAGATAATTATTATGATAATATTATTATTGGTTATGATACTGGTAATGTTAGGAGTAAGTCATTTATAGAAAAACTGGGTTTTAATTATTATAAAACTATTAAGAATGTTTATGAAAAAAATGGTATTATGATTGATACTACTTTGTTAATTATGAATAAAAATGATTGGAATTTATAATGTCTCAATACTTTTTATTTTGTAATATATTTTTAATAAGCTTATTAAATCTATTTAATTTGTTATTATGATAGACTTTTTTATATAAATTTGATACAATTATTATTGTAAGGAAAGTGATGGTATGTATTGTATTAATTGTGGTAATAAATTAGATGATGGGGCTATATTTTGTTCTAAATGTGGTATTTATACTGATGATTATATTAAAAATAAAGATGATAAACCTAGTTTTATATTAGAATTCTTTTCTTTCTTTGTTCCTTTATTTGGTCTTATTATGTATTTGTCTTTGAATAATAGTAAGCCTAATAGGGCATGTTTATGTGGTAAATTTGCTTTGTTTGGTTTTATTGTGAATATTCTTATATTTGTGATTACTTTTATAGGAATTGTTATTCATGGGGGTAGTATTCCTGGTGTTAATGTTTAAGTCTTGTATTTTTATTGATTTTATGTTAGAATATTAGTTGTAAAAAAAAGGAGATTTTATGGAAGATATTATATTAAGTACTGAAGAGAAGATGATGTTATCGATTGAGGCATTAGAGAATAGATTTTTAAATGTTAGAGCGGGTAGAGCTAATCCTAGTATGCTTGATGGGGTTATGGTAGAGTATTATGGTACTCCTACTCCTATTAAGAGTTTAGCAAATATCTCTATACCGGAGGCTAGACAATTATCTATTAAACCTTTTGATAGATCTTGTTTGGGTGCTATTGAGAAGGCTATTTTTGAGGCTAATTTAGGTGTTACTCCTAATAATAATGGAGAGGTTATATTTATTGTTATTCCTCCTCTTACTGAGGATAGAAGACGTGAACTTGTTAAACAGGTTAAACAAATTGCTGAAGAGGGTAAGATTGCTCTTAGAAATATTAGGCAGGATGCTAATAAGGCACTTGAAAACTTAGAATTACCTGAAGATGAAGAAAAAAGGGGTAATGAAAAGGTACAAGAGTTGATTAATGAATATAATAAAATTATTTATGAGAAATTAAAGGAAAAAGAAAAAGATTTGATGACTATATAGTTATGTGGGGGTGTTTGGTTATGAAGAAGATTTTTATTCCTTCAATGGATGATTTATATAAAATGCAGGATATGCATATAAATATATTACCATATTTATATGCTAAGGCTATTGAAAGATTATGTATTGAGTATAATAATTATCCTAAGATGGGGAGTATACTAAGAAATGAATATAAATATTTACGTGAAGATCCAGTTATTGCTAAGGCTATATGTATGATGTATCCTAGTGAGATTATGTATTCTGATATTGTTAAATATGATGCTGGTTTAGCTATGAAATTAATTAGTGAACCTAAGAATAATGATATTTATAGATTGGATAATATTTCTTATTTTGGTAATAATTTGGATAGTAATTTATTAATTCAAAAAGAAGTTATAAGAATATTATATAATGAGATTTATAGTAATCCTAAGTATCGTTTTGAGTATAAGAATAGTAATATTTTAGATGATATTTTTATGGGAAGATTTAATACAACATTATTTTTAGATGATATTACTAAAAAGCAGCTTGGTTATATTGAACCATATTATGGTTTAGATAGTGATATGTTATCTAATATGATGGAACGTTATGTGAATAGATATGGTATTGATTATACGTCTAATAATAATGATATATTAACTAATCAAACTATAGAGGTTAAAAGATTATTTAGATGTATTGATAGAAAATAAGACGATGATAAGGAAATAGTAATATTAAAGATGCTTTATAGAGAGTTAAGAATGGTGGAAGCTTGACATGATATTTAATATGAATTCACCCTTTAGTTTTAACCGTTTATCTGGTTATAGATTTGAGTGTATAACAATTGTTATAAAGAAAGGTGGTACCACGGATATTATTCGTCCTTTTATGGTACTATCTTTTTATTTTTAGGAGGAATATGGGATATAATATTGATTATTTACTTAGATATGTATCTATGGATACATATAATAAAATTATAAATAGTAATAATGATTATGTATTAGGATTACTTAGTGATAATTATATTGATGTTAATCTTAATATTAAATATTTAATTAAATATGGGGTATCTAATATAGATAAGATTGTTTATAATAATATTAATGATTTTATTGTTAGTCATAGTGAATTTATTAATGTTATTAAGAATTATGAGAAGAGTTTATCTAAAGATGAAATTATAATGTTATATGAAAATAAATAGGAGGATATGATGAATAAGATTGATGATGTTAAAAAATTAATTGAAGAGAAGTTAATTGGTATTAATAGTATGGAAGAATTAAATGCTATTAAGAGTGAGTTTTTGGGTAAGAAGGGATTTATCACTGAACTTCAGGGTTTGATTAAAGAAGTAGAAAATGATAAGAAAAAGGAATTTGGTATGAAATTAAATGAGGTTAAATCTTTATTTAATTCTAAGTATGAAGAAATTAAAAGTAAAATAGAAGAGGATATTATTAATAAGAGATTGGAAGAAGAGGCTATTGATGTTACTCTTCCTAGTGATGGTATTTGTACTGGTTCTTTACATCCTTTTAATAGAATTATTGAAGAAGTAGAGGATTTGTTTGTTTCTATGGGATATGATGTGGTTGATGGTCCTGAACTTGAGACTGATGAGTATTGTTTTAAGAGGCTTAATGTTCCGGAGGGACATCCCGCTAGGGATATGCAAGATACTTTTTATATTACTAATGAGTATTTACTTAGAACACAGACTAGTTCTAGTCAGGCTCATACTATGGAAGATAGTATTTCTAAAGAACCTATTAGAATGATATGTCCTGGTAAGGTATATAGAAGAGATGATGATGCTACGCATTCTCATCAATTTGGACAGGTTGAAGGACTTGTAGTTGATAAGGATATTTCTCTTGCTGATCTTAAGGGAACACTTGAAATATTTGCTAAGAAATTAATAGGAGAGAATACTAAAGTAAGATTTAGACCTAGTTATTTTCCTTTTACTGAGCCTAGTGTTGAGGTTGATTTATCATGCTTTAAATGTGGTGGTAAGGGATGTAATTTATGTAAGGGGACTGGCTTTATTGAGGTATTAGGAGCTGGTATGGTTCATCCTGATGTACTTAGAATGGGTGGTTATGATCCTAAGGTATATACTGGGTTTGCTTTTGGTACTGGTCTTGATAGGCTTGCTATGTTTAAATATAATATTCCTGATATTAGGTATTTATATACTAATGATATTAGAATGCTTAAACAATTTGATAGAAAGGATGAGGAATAATGTTATTAAGTAGAAAGTTTGTAAGTGATTATATTGATTTGCCCAAAGATGAGAATATTCATGATATTGCTGAAAAGATGACTAGTATAGGTAATGAATATGATTATGAAGGTAAGTTAATACCTTGTAGTGGTTTGGTTATTGGTAAGATTATTGAGTGTGAGATGCATCCTGATTCTACTAAATTACATATATGTAAGGTTGATGTTGGTAATAAGGTACTTCAGATTGTATGTGGGGCTCCTAATGCTAGATGTGGTATTAAGGTAATAGTAGCAATGGATGGGGCAACTCTTCCTGATAAAACTATTAGGAAATCTCTTTTAGCGGGATATGAGAGTAATGGTATGTTATGTTCTTTAGGAGAACTTGGACTTGATCATAAGTATTTAAAACAAAGTGATTTGGATGGTATTTGTGAACTTGATAATGATGCTCCTATTGGGGAGGATCCTATTAAGTATTTGAAACTTGATGATGAAGTTATTGATTTTGAACTTACTTCTAATAGGGGTGATTTACTTAGTATATTAGGTATGGCATATGAACTTGGTGCTATATATAATACTAAGGTTAAAGATATTGATTTATCTTATAAAGAGAATAATAATAATATTAAAGATTTATTATCTTTGAATGTTAAAACTAATGAATGCTCTTTATTCTTAGTTAAAAAGGCTATTAATGTTACTATTGGTGAGAGTCCTGATTTTATTAAGAATAGGCTTATTGCTTCTGGTATTAGACCTATTAATAATGTTGTAGATATTTCTAATTATGTAATGCTTGAAACTGGACAAGCGCTTCGTTTTTATGATGCTGATAAGCTTGGTAGTTCTATTGGGGTAAGAATGGCAAATAATGATGAGGAAATAACTACTTTAGATGGTGAAAAGAGAATTCTTAATGATAATGATTTGGTTATTATTAATGATATGAATACTCCTATTGGATTGGCGGGAGTTATGGGTGGTTTATCTACTGAAGTAGAGAGTGATACTAAGAATATAGTAATAGAGAGTGCTATATTTAATCCGACATTAATTAGAAAGACTTCGAAGAAGATACTTAGAAGTGAAGCTTCTAATAGATTTGAAAAGGGTCTTGATCCTAATAGAACTTATATGGCTATTGAAAGAAGTATGCATTTACTTGAGAAATATGCTGGTGCCACTATTATTGGAGGATTATTAGAATATAAGGATATAGATATTAATGATAAGGAAATAACTATTACTTATGATAAGATTAATAAAGTACTTGGTACTGATTTGGATAAAGATACAATACTTGATACTTTAGATAGATTAGAATTTACTTATATAACTAATAAAGAAGAAGTAACTATTAGAGTTCCTTCTAGAAGAATTGACGTTAATATTGAAGAGGATATTATTGAAGAAGTTGGAAGGATATATGGTATTGATAATATTCAAGGTAGAAGCATGAATCTTTCGGTAAGAAGTGGTCATGTAGATAAAACTAATAGAAGTATTAGACATTTGCTTTGTGATTTAGGGCTTAATGAGACTCTTACTTATACTCTTATTAAAGAAGATGATGTATATAAATATACTACTGATAGTTTTGATATGGTTAAGATATTGGATCCTATGACTTTAGATAGATGTACTTTAAGATATAGTCTTATTCCTTCACTTTTATCTGTATATGATTATAATATTAAAAGGGGTATTACTGATATTAATTTATTTGAAATAGGTAAGGGCTTTTATAATAAGAATAATATATATGGGGAAGAAGAGAGATTATCTATTCTTATGAGTGGTAATTATTATCATACTTTGGGTAATATTAGGAAAGTAGATTTTTATGTTATTAAGGGAATAGTAGAAAGATTACTTAATTATTTAGGCTATAATGGTAGATATTATTTTAAAGTAATGGATCTTCCTAGTGAATTACATCCCGGTGTTAGTGCTTCTATATATATTGATAATAAAAAAATAGGAATTATTGGTAAGATACATCCTAATGTGACTAAAGATAATATTTTTGTTAGTGAGATTAATTTATCATTACTTAAGAGTATTAGAACTTCTAAAATGAAATATAAAGAGATTAGTAAATATCCTTCTATATCTAAAGATGTTGCTTTCTTACTTAAAGATGATATTACTTCAGAAGAAGTAATTAAGGCTATTAAGAAAGCTGGAGGTAGATTACTTACTAAGATAGAGGTATTTGATTTATATAAGGGTATAGGTACTCCTGAAAATATGAAATCTTTAGCATTTAAGTTATATTTTGAAGATCCTAATAAGACTTTGACTTTAGATGAGGTTATGCCTATATTTGAAAAGATTATTACTGAGATTGAAAAGAAATATAATGCTAGTGTAAGAAGTAGTTAAGTCTGCTTCTTTTTATTGACACAGATAGTTATTAATGATAAAATTATAATGTAATATAAAGTAGGTGACATTATGAGTACTAGGAAAAATATTAAGGAAATAATGAGTAAAAGATATATTCAAATTGGTATATTGATTGTATTAATATCTTTAGTAGGTTTAATGGGTACTTATGCTTGGTTTACTTGGAAAAGTTCTAGTAATACTAATGTTACTTTATCGATAGGTAATTTAGCTGATGTAACTTTTACTAGTGGTCCAGATATTAATATATCTAATTTAGCCCCTGTATATAATTATACTGATGGAGTAAGTACTACTTTTACTGTAAGAAATACTAATAGTACTGATTCATTATTATATAAAGTAAAATTAGAAATAACTAGTATTGCTAATGAATTAAAAGATGAATCATTTAAATATACTTTATTAAAAGATAATAAAGAAGTAAAGACTGGTAATCTTAAAGATGCAGTAAATGGTAATACTTTAATATTAAATACTAGTTCATTAGATAAAGGTAGTACTTCTAGCCCTAAAATATCTACTTTTAAGTTATATTTTTGGTTAGATGGTAATATGGAAAATAATTCTAATATGATGAATAAATCTTTAGTAGGTAAAATAGATGTAGGAGTAGAAACTAATGTATTAACTAATACTGAATCAAGTATAAGTTCTACATCTAAATTCTTAAATACGGAAGTACCAAGACAAAATATAAAAACATTAAAATATGTAGATAATTTAAATATACCAGAAGGAGCTACAGTAGTAGATGTATCTAAGAATGGTGATAATACAATAAAAATGTGGTATAATGAAGCAGATGCAAATGGTAATTATGATATAACTATAGGTAGTAATAATATTATATATGCTAATCCATCAGGATCTAATTTATTTTCTAATCTAACTAATGTTACATCAATTGATTTATCTAATTTAGATACATCAGGAATAGCTGGAATGAATGGTATGTTTGAAAATGATAAAGTGCTTACTAATATAGTTTTTGGTGATAATTTTAATACATCTAATGCTACCAATATGACTGCAATGTTTA
>ENA-ORLY01001476-ORLY01001476.1-human-gut-metagenome-genome-assembly--contig:-NODE-1476-length-27756-cov-5.879548_pt1 | contig 27756 bp, 24 predicted proteins | sample MGYA00243071_ERZ508832 | MGnify/ENA primary metagenome ERZ508832 (study PRJEB26277, sample SAMN04329777) | human gut metagenome | biome: human-associated habitat | host: Homo sapiens | place: USA... | reverse complement strand
GTTCCTGCTCACGTGGAAATGATGGGATTCCCGGGTATCGGTAACAACCCGATGGTAGGATGTACAGTGGCTTGTGCTGTAGACGTAGCTACTGCTTTGGCTAAGTAAGTAATTTAAGTTACTTTTATATAAGGAGAGCGCTTCTTTGGGAGCACTCTCCTATTTTAGTTTAAAACAATAAACATTTGGAAAAGCGTTTCCATTCCTATACTTATAAAAAAGATATTTGAGCTTTTAGCTCTTATTCTCTCAATCTGAAAATCGCCAATTTGAAGTCCTGAGAATAAGTAGATGAAGGTTCACGCTCTATCGGGCGTGAACTGCTCGTACTTATTTATGGACGAAGGTGCTTGGCGGTTCCCAACTAACTACATACAGACAAAAGCAATATGTATAAGATATTGCGTAAATCTCATATTGATACCGAGTTATTATGCCGTATATCCCAAATATTGAATCATAACTTTTGTCATTCATTTATTTCACTTATGGCAAGACGATATTATGCCTATTTCTAAATATATACGGATGGTATAAGTTCATCGGATTAGACATCCGAAAGTATAATTAACCGAAAAGAATTATGTATCTATAAATAAAAACGAATAGACTTTAACATCCGTATAGTTCGTTACAGTAAGAGCCAGCTCCTTGTTCATGGCGATAGGCGTAAACTCTGTTTCAAGAATGTACGTGATTGCCGAAATCCGGCAAGGAGAAAAATTCGGCTGCTCCTTGCCGTTGTCCAGACGGAAGAAACTCAGCAGGGTGTTGAGCATTTCGCGCATACGGCCGGAAGATTACCGGATATTACGGACATATCGCTCTTTTTTATCCGTATCATTCTCTTTTCCCATCAACGCGGTATAACCGATTATTGCGTTTAAAGGTGTGCGTAGCTCGTGGGTGATGGTATGTACCGCTTTCTTGCGGGAGGTTATCAGTGCCTCGTTTTTCTCTACCGCTTGTTATAGCTGTTTGATTAAATTTGTCGTTTCCCGTTTGTACCGCTTGATACGGTTAGTATTTCGGTGAATTATGATATATGAAATGACCAATAACAAGAAGACAAATCCTGTCAAGCCGCCGATTTGTATAAATGACTGCTCACGCATGGCGGCTATCTCAGCTTTTCGCTTTTGCAGGTCGGCTTGTACCTTACTATCTATCTGGCGAATCAAGCCTTGTAATTGTCGGTTAAGTTCTGCATTCCGTGCAGCAAGGCTGTCAGCGTGTACTGAAAGACGGTGGCTTTGCCCCCTTTGCTCTGCTATCATATTCCGATTGAGGGAACGGAGCATCGTAGTGGTCACCGTAGGTTTCACTTCCTCCTTTTTGCCGAAGATTCCCAAGAATCCTTTTCGTTTCGGTTTCTTGGGCTGTTCCTGTACGCTTTTCTGCACGATTGCAGGTACTTGGTGGGCAATTTTCTCATTAAAGGCTTGCTGTTCATCAAGTAGCTTAACTATACCGCGCATCTGCTGTTCCTTGTCTTCGAGAAGATGGCGTACACTGTCAATATGCTCCGCCGGATAGATAGCCTTGAAACGGCAGAGCATACTGTCCATTGCCATACGTCTAACGCGGTAATGTTCCAAATCTTCATCATCCCATTCCAACACCGTTTCACCCAATAGAGAAAACTCTATTAGCCGAATGTAGATATTATTTATATCCTTCCAGAATGCATCAGTTTACAGGTTATAGAATTCTAAGGTTTCCATCTCCTGCCATTCATTATACCAAATATAAACGATACAGCTAATTAATAACGTAATTAATAGATAACCGGAAGCTATTATTCTTCGAATTAATATCATTTATTTTGTTGATTTACAAGCATGACTCATTTTTTTATAATTACAAAATACTCTAAACATTATAACAATTACAAAAAGAAAATCATCGAATTGCCCCTAAATACTATTGGAAAGATTACGTATGTAACCATTGAAGATTTTTTATAAAATCCACAAAACACTTCAAACCTTCTGTCAGTGTGTTACGCGGGCAGGCGATATTCCAGCGCATGAACCCTTCACCCTCCGCGCCGTACATCGTTCCGGCATTGAGCCACAATCCGGCTTCGGCAACCAATCGCCGTTCGAGTTCCTCCGAGGACATACAAAGTTTGCGACAGTCCATCCAGACGAGGTAGGTTCCCTCCAATACCGTAACAGGAAATTCCGGCAGATGCTCACGGCAAAACTCCCGCATATAGAGATAATTGGCGTGCAGATATTCAATAAGTTGGTCCAACCATTCTTCCCCTTCATTATAAGCTGCTTGTGTAGCGATTACCCCGAACGGATTGACATCGCATACCTCATTGTCGTTGATGGCCCGGTCGATTTTCGCCCGACAGCCGGCATCGGCGCAGACGATGTTTGCAATTTGTAATCCGGCGATATTGAACGCCTTGCTGGGAGATATGCAGGTGACGGAATGCCGCAGGAAATCTTCTGAGACAGAAGCAAACGGCGTGTAACGGTGTTCCGGAAAAACCAGTTCGCAATGGATCTCATCCGAAACGACCGTAACGCCATGACGGATACAGATTTCTCCGATACGTACCAGTTCTTCGTGCCTCCACACCCTTCCGGCAGGGTTATGGGGATTGCACAGCAGCATCACCTTCACTTTCGGATCAGCGGCCTTACGCTCCAGGTCTTCGTACTCAATCGTGTAAGTATTGTCGGCAAAGCGCAAAGGGGATGACACCATTTCACACCCGTTATTGCGGATGGACGAAAAGAAACAGTTATAGACGGGTGTCTGCACCAGCACCTTGTCACCCGGCACGGTCAACGCCTTGATGATTGCCGATACCGCAGGCACTACGCCCGATGTGTAAATTATCCATTCACGGTCAATCTTCCAACCGTGACGTTGCGCGAACCAGCCCGTAACAGCCTCATAGTAGCTGTCGGGCACACGGGTATAACCGAATATGCCGTGTTCCACCCGTCGGCGCAAAGCATCGACGATGGCGGGGGCTGTACGGAAATCCATATCAGCCACCCACATCGGCAATACATGTTCACTCTCGGCACTGTCCCATTTGTAGGAACCGGTTCCCCGTCGCGAAATCTGTTTATCGAAGTCGTATTTCATATCTTCGCCTTAATCCGTAAAACAGGTCCGTTCGTCCCGGAGTCGGATTTCACAATCGGCGGGAGCCTTGATATTCTCGTCTATGGTTATTGAACCGAACTCGTCGGCCACGATGCGTCCCGACATCGGGTTCTTGATATTCGTGATGGCTCCGCGAATATCGGCTTGCAAGGTGCTGTACTCGAATGCCCGGTCACAATCCGGTCCGAAGGTGCAGTTCTCCAATATGAGGTCGTGAGCGTAGCAGAGCGGCTGTTCACCGGTGATATGACAGTTGACCAGACGCAGGTTCTTCGAATGCCAGCCGAGGTACTCTCCGTTGAGTTCGGAATCATAGATAGTCACATTCTCCACTTCCCAGAACGCATCCTTCGTTGTAATCTTGGCGTTATGAATTTCCACGTTCTTCACGTACTGGAATACATATTTGCTGTCACTTTCCAGTCCGTCCACATAAATGTCGTTGCTGAACATGAAAGGATAAGTGCCGCCATGCAGTTTGAGGTTCTTGATGCGGATGCCGTTGCAACGCCAGAACACCTCATCGGCATCGTTCATCGTTACGTTCTCGATGTCTATTTCGTTCATCTCGCGGAACATCTTCGGCGCGTCGATAACCGTATCGGTCATTTTCAGGTGGTCGCAATACCACAGGGCCGAGCGGCCTCCGACATCGAAATAACAACGGTCGATTTTGAAGCCGTGTACATGCCAGAAAGGATAATTACCCTCGAAACGGCATTCGAACGCTTCGATGTTGCTGCACTCTTTGATGGCCGATTCTCCGGCACGGATAACCACATTCTCCAAACGGAGGTCATGGGATTCGAACAAGGGACGTTCGCCCCCGAACTCAGTATCTTTAATAAGTTTCATTTGAGATATTGTTTTAGTTATTACTGGTTTCAAAAGTTACGGTCACATTGCCTCGTCCAAGAGCCGAAGCCAGCCCTGACGGATTATCAAGCCGTCCTAAACGGGTGTAGCTGTAAGACGAAGAGAACGTTTCATAGAAAAGAACGAGACAATTGAAACCGTAGAGCATCAAATCCCCGTTCCGGATTGTCCCCGGCCGGTTACTGTCTGTGGGCAGATTCTCTGACAGGTAATGGTATTTCTCGTTACCGTTCATCTCGTTCATCGTTACCGTCATCGGCAGCAGAGCGGTAAAGGCATGTGCCGTGGCATTGTCTTCAAGTGTTACGGCGAAGCTGCGACCGCCTACACGGACTGTAATGTTTCTGTTCATTTCGTTTTCTCCTTCATTATTTTCATGATTTCCATTGCCATTCCCGCTATCGTCATTTCCGTTTCCGGAATTGTCGTTGTTGCCCGGTTCTTCGAGATTAGGAACGGGAGTCACCGGATTTTCTGTTATAGGTTCATCGTCAGGACTGCAAGCAGTCAGTACGGATGTGGCTGTCACAAGCAGCAAGACCATAACAATAATACATCTGTTCATATCTTATTCTATTTTAAGATTTATAATTCCGATCCCCTTTTATAGGCTTTTTCAAGATGCTCAGGTACTATTTGACGGGCTATATTCTCACACCCCGTACAACCGCCTGCCAGATAAGTTCCGACCTCTTTTCCTCCCAACACGCCGCTGATGATATGGAAACAACTCAAAGCCTAGTCGAAAATATGCTCGTTATTGTCTCCTGCGGTCATAAGCAGCACGGTTTCGTTTACCTTATCGCTCTTCGGGAACGTCTTGTCCCATTCCTGTGTCAAATTCAGTTCTTCCATATTTCTGCTACTTTGATTGTTCTGTTCCGTGCTTTCCGTCAGACCGAAAAGGCAGAGGAAAGCGGCAGTTAAAATTGTTATGCGTTTCATAATCGCTGTGATTTTGATGTTTATTGTTTCTTGTTCTCTTTTTTCTTTGCAAAGTTACAGGAGATTACAGAGAGGCTTGGTAGATGGATTACAGATGTTATAACCCCAATTACAGAAGCTGGTCGTTTCATACCTTTTTCATCCACCGTTCCCGTTTCAGGCGGACAAGGAAAATCATGCCCCGGAAACACAACTCGACACACATGGCAATCCATACGCCTTTCAGTCCCAACGTAGGAGCGAGCAATGCGGCCAATGACAGACGCACCGCCCAGATGCTGAAAAAATTCATCAGGCATGGAACAAGCGTGTCAGCCGCCCCGACAAAGACACCGTAAGCGACAATCGAAGCTGCAAACATCGGCTCGGCGAACGCCTCGATGCGCAAGGCCATCACGCCCAATTCCCGGATCTCCCCAACGGGTGTCATCAATCCGATAATCTGGGGCGCGAACAGATACATGAGTACACCCATCAATCCCATAATACCCATTCCCATAAATACGGTGATGCGGGCGAAACTACGTGTCAGCTTCCGGCGACCGGCACCGATACTCTGTCCGACCAGTGTCGTGGCGGCATCCGCAATCCCGTAACCGGGCATATAGCAAAGGCTCTCGGCGGTGATGGCAAACGAGTTGGCAGCGATGGCGAAGACACCTAACGGTGCCACGATAACCGTCGTCATGATTTGCGCACCGCAAATGACGATATGCTCTATACCCATCGGAAGACCGATATGGACAGCCTTTTTCAAGGTCGCTGTTCTCGGCCGGAAACTCCCTTGCTCTCCCGTCAGTTTCAATTCATCGGAACGCATCCAAAGATACCGCAGCAATATCCCGGCAACCACCGCTTCGGCAGCAGCCGTACCCAACGCCGCACCTTCCACTCCCAATCCGGCACCCGGCATCGTGAAAGAGACTCCTGCCACGTGCCATTCGCGTGAAGGGAAAATCAGAAAAAAATTGAAAACGACATCCAGTATGCACATCGCCACACCTAACAAACTCGGCATGTGCATATTGCCACTACAACGCAACATACCGCCTGCAAGGAAATTCATCTGTAAGGCAGGAAGGAAGAGCGAAAAGATAAAGAAGTAGAGCGACGCATCCCGGTGGATGGAAACATCACCTCCTAACCAACCGGGAAGCATACCGCTGATTGCCGCACCAAGTACGGCTAATAACAGGCTGAAAACAAGTGTGGCGGTCAATGATTGCCGCAACACGGCACGCGCCCCCTGCATGTCGCCCGCTCCGATTCTGTGCGCCACCTGTACGGAGAATCCGGTGGCAGCCGCCACACACAGCCCCCAAAAGAGCCATGTGGTCGTCGATACCAGCCCGATGGAAGCCGAAGCCTCGGCTCCGAGGTGTCCCACCATCGCCGCATCGATATACTGCATGACAATGGAGGAAAGTTGTGCGATGACAGCAGGAACGCTGAGCAGCACGGTCAGGCGTAGCTGTTGCCGCAGCGTCATCGGTTTACCGTCACGGATTGACGCAAGCAGGGCGTTTGTTTTGTCAACCTGTGTCTTCACCCGTTCTCTTCTTTGATGAGTTTGAACACCTTTCCGTAAGTGAGCATCCGCCAAATCCATTCCAACGGACCGAATTGGCAGAAGTACAACCAGACACTACTGAACAGTGCCTGTACAATCCATACTCCGGCAGCAATCAGAACTACATAAACCAATCCCACACCGGCACCAAAGCCGAACCCGATGCCGTAGAAAAGCAACATACCGAATACCGACTGCCCGATATAATTGGTAAAGGCCATGCGTCCCGGCATGGCGGAGAAACGGAAACCTTTCCATTGCGGACGCCGAAGGTAACAAAGGCATATACCGGCCACGTAGGCGAAACCCAGCGGAAAAACGCTGGTGAAATAGAGTACGGCGTGCGTGCCCAATCCCCACGGACGACCATTCATCGCACTCCACGCATAGATGAACGACAGCGGCACCCCGACGATAAATCCGTAACAGGCGATGCGTTTCAGTTGCGGCATGAGGCCGGTCAAATCGGCATAAAGGCGGTTACGCCCAATACAAAAGCCCAACAGGAACAGTCCCGTCACTTTGAAGTAACGGTTCCCGTCGATAAAGATGTATTGCAGATAACGCACGATACGGTCGATTCCGGCCGTAGGCATGACATCCGCAGCTTCAACCGAAAGAAAGGAATACAACGAAAACTCAGGGAAATTGGCCAGCGCGATACCCAACAGGGCCAATCCGCGCAGCACGTCCAATATGACATACCGCTCGGATGACCTGACAGGGATGGCTGTATGGTTGGTTACTGATTCCGGTTCCATAGGCTATTGCTTTTCGTTCCTGTCAATGTTTCGGATATGCCTTGCCGGTACGCCTCCTACAACCGTGTTGGCCGCCACGTCTTTCGTCACCACCGATCCGGCGGCGATAATGGCGTTATCACCCACGGTCACACCCCGCAGGATGGTAGAGTTGGAGCCGACCCACACGTTTTTACCTAACCGGATAGGGGCCGGATACATCGCCCCCCGGTCTTCGGGAGCCGTGCCGTGGTTGAGCGTGGCGAACACCACATTATGCCCGATGAGACAACCGTCGCCCAATGTCACGCCGCCATGATCCTGAAAATGGCAACAGGCGTTGATGAAGACGTTGCGCCCGATGGTGATATTCTTGCCGAAATCGGTGTAGAACGGAGGAAACATCTTGAAGGTCTCGTCCACGGGTTTGCCGAGCAGACGCGACATCAACACACGCAACTCCTCCTGTGAATGGTACGAGTTGTTTATATCGCAGGTGATGCGCCGGGCTTCGTCGCTCATTTCGTCCATCAGCCGGTAAATTTCCGGCGTATTGAGCGCACCGCCGGCCTCGATATGATTCAGAAAATCGTCCAGTGTCATAATCCTCTCCTTTCCTTATACCAGTTTCCCCATTTCGTATGCCTCCTGCAATTTCGGGTTTCCTTTGATTTCTCCCACATGCCATACTCCGCCGCAAAACAGGGTCCCCTTCACAGTCGGATTTTCCAGGCAGTCAAGGAATCCCATGAAATTGGCAACAACGCGATCCATAATCGTTTCATCCTCTTCGGCGGCTGTGGCTATAAAATAGAATTTCTTGTTACTCATCTCGGTATAAGGTCCGCAGCAACGGTCTATCATCATTTTCATCTGTGCGCTCATGGCATAGAAATAGACCGGTGTGCCCATTACGATGACATCCGCCGCAAGCATCTTTCCGATGATTTCCGCAGCATCATCTTTCTGCGGACATGGCTTTTTATCCCGGCTGCATACGCCGCACCCCGTGCAGGGATGTATGTTACTGTCGCGCAGGAAAATCTTCTCTACCCGGTTTCCGCTCTCTATGGCTCCGCGCATGAATTCATCGCAGAGCGTGTCCGAATTGCCGCCACGACGGGGACTGGACGATAAAATCAAAATATTCTTCGACATGGTTTATCTGTTCATTTGTTTTTCAAGTGCAAAAATAGCGGGAACCATAAGACAGGACGGTAGATGAATTACAGATATTATAACCCCAATTACATAATTTCCGGGGAGAATGTGCGAAATCTGTATCTGAGGTTATATTATCAGTAATTGAGGTTATGGCAAAATCCGTATAATCCTCTAATTTTGTGTGATGAAAGAAAAGAGAAAATGAAAATACAGAGATATGGATAAAATACTCAATTTAGACAATGTGGACCAGTACAATCAACTGTACGGTATCGAAACCCTGCACCCGTTGGTCAGCGTGGTCAACCTCAATGAAGCGACATGCGGGGTGGATTTTATACGCCTGAACTATGGTCTATATGCCCTGTTCCTGAAATTGGAAAAGTCCTGCGACATCAGGTACGGCCGCCAGAAGTACGACTACGAAGAAGGAACCATTGTCTGTTTCGCCCCGGGACAAACGGCCGAAACGACTTCCACGGTCACAAACATTCAGACAAATGCCTACGGAATCCTGTTCCACCCCGACCTGCTTCGCGGCACATCATTGAGTAAAACGATAAAGAGCTACACGTTTTTCTCGTATGAGGTCAATGAAGCGTTGCACGTATCCGAAGAGGAGCAGACAATCATATTGGACTGCCTGAACATCATCCGGAAAGAGCTGGAGCGTGGCATAGACAAACACAGCAAAAAACTGATTGCCACTTATATCGAATTGCTGCTCGGTTACTGCATGCGTTTCTACGAACGCCAGTTTATCACGCGCAGCAAAAGCAACCGGGATGTACTGACCCGTTTCGAATATCTGCTGGATGAATATTTCGAGGGAGCTGCCGCCGAGCGTGACGGGCTTCCCTCAGTGAAATATTTCGCCGACAAATTATGTCTCTCGCCCAACTATTTCGGAGACATGCTAAAGAAAGAGACCGGTAAGACGCCGCAGGAATATATTCAGGAGAAAGTAATCGAAATAGCGAAAGACCGTATTGTCGGCACCCGAGATACTGTAAGCCAAATAGCATATTCATTGGGATTCCAATATCCGCAGCACCTGTGCCGTCTGTTCAAGAAACGGGAAGGATGCACACCGAATGAATACCGCGCAAGGATGATTAGCTGAAAGGGCAGATGAAAGAGGAGATGAAAGATACGTTGGACATAAAGAACGTGTGCGAATGCAACCGCCGTTTGGGATACAAGACACTGCATCCCCAAGCAAGCATCATCAATCTGGAACATCCGGATTTGGAACAGGAGGCCGTGAAATTCGAGTTTTACGCCGTGCTGCTTATCGAGGAATGTACGGACGGCTGTTATTGCTGCGGCCGCAAATATTACGACTACTCCAATGCCACGATGGTATTTCTCAAGCCCGGGTATGCGTAACCTTATACATACGTATGTGTAAAAACCGGCTTCCTCTCACACGGTTCCGTATTGTTCTGAAAATCTTTATTCTCTGCGAAAAAGACAAGTATGTAAAAAAAACAAGTCATCTCACTCAAAAGATACAGGGCGTGACACCAAAACTTGGTACAAGATTTTGTGGAACTTGATACAAGATCCAACAGAACTTGCATCAGGATTCCGAACACTTCGGGCGAAGAAAGGCGTAGCATTCTCATACCCTCACCTTTATCACCACTTCCTTGATAAATACACCGTTTCAAGGGTGAGAAATGAAGTGAGAGATACCTCAAAAGGTGAGAGCAACTGCTCTCACAAGACCCCAAAATGTCCTGTTCCGCATCCGGGAAAAATATTATTCACGGGTAAAGACAATAATTTTAATCTAAAACCATGAATTATAATCAAACTACTTTATATTCTATAACTGGTAAAGTGTTAATGCTTCCAGGTTGGCATGGATATTTCTATTGGAACTATGGTACTAAAGAGTTGAACTTTAGAGATGGAGATTATCATTTAGATGGTAAGTTATTGACAACATATTCCGCTAAAGTAGAAGAAACAGCATTTGAGGAAACTCTTATGCTGCTTTCTTTTATCTCTTCATTAATTTAATATCAAAATATCGCAGCTAAGCTATTACATTTTAACAAGAATGATTACCTTTGTCTTAAACTCATAATCAAACAAATTATGGAATACATCAACGAATTTCACAAAGAATGGATAGAACGTACTCGCCAATCAATAACCTCTTGGAGCAAGCAGCCTATATCGTTAGAAGCCAAAAGGAAGCAGCAGGAGAAACTGAACCAACAGAGGGCTATAAGAGAGGGCAAACAGAAGAACTGATAAAGTTTGCCAATGACAACAGTCTATGGATTGACTTATCACGCCTCAACATTACTTATATGGATAGAGGTGGTGAGAATGAAGTGTTCCATGATGGTAATGTGTCTGTTGTCAAGCTAAATAACTTTGAATACGCAGGGGATGATTTAGAGAACTTCTTCATCCGCATTGCTGCACATAATAAGTTCTTTGGCAATGTGCCTTATCAAATGATAGGCTTCGCTTATAACAGCCTACAAGAATTTTGTGCAGTTCTCGTACAACCTTATATATTAGCTGAACGAGAAGCTACGGAAGATGAAATTGCTACCTATATGCAAGCACTTGGCTTTGAAATGGACTATTACGACGAATATCATAATTCGGATTATGAAGTGTTTGATGCAGTTCCCAATAATGTGCTTTATGGCATAGACGGAGATTTATACTTCATTGACACGCAGATTAGATTACGGTCTTAACTCCATTAGGAGTACTCTCATCTAAAGGATAACGCACAGGCATTTGCCCATGATGCAGCCTTTTTGATAATTCGTTCTTTTTATTTACTAACAAGGAGTTTACCCATTGCTATTATAGCATTGATTAATAATAGTTTGCAAAGACTTACATGGATGCTGTGTCGCTGCTTCATACGGTATGACGGACACGATGGGACGTATGCACTCAGATGCTCAGTTCGCTGGTTCTTCATCCGTTCCCGCTCACGTAGAAATGATGGAATTCTTGGGAATTGGTAACAATCCTATGGTAGGTTGTACAGTGGCTTGTGCGTTTGACATAGCTCAGGCTTTAGCTAAGTAATTTAACTATTACAATATAATAAATCCCTGTAACTGATAATGTTATGGGGATTTTCATTATATATACTGCATGAACAGATAGTATTTCTTCATAACTTCTCGCTTACTATTCTCTCATAATCGGCCGTGATTAAATGACGAAATTGGAATGAATCATAGCACAAATTGAAATTGTTTATCTAAGGTTAAGCGTGACTTATTGTGATCATTCCACCAAATCTTAATAAGAACACTTATTCAACAGATCTGTAATGTCAAAAAATTAAAAGAAGAAAAAGAATCGTACACCAATAATTGACTATATTTGCATGTTTTTTAAAAGAAGCTTATACAAGTCAATAACATAAAAGAATTTATAAATATCTTAATGAACGCATTATCTAATCTTTACCATACTATAGAAGCAAAGCCGAAAACAGCTTTTGGCATTACATTTTTATTCCTTATCGCCTATCAACTAATTTCTGCTTTTATCGGATTCGAGTTATGTGACTCCGGGTTTTATATGGTTTTTTACGATAACATATTTCAAAATCCGGAATGCGTGGAATACAACTTTATGTATTACTTGAGCGGGGTCATTGGTGGTGCTTTTATGACACTGTTTCCTGATGCAGGGATATTCGATATGCGCATATTGGGAATAGTCAATAATATGATAATCATCTATCTATTATATAAACTATTTAGAAAACAGATTCCAATGTCGGCTATAATCATAGGTTGTGTCTTGGTCACGATATCTTATATAGCCATGCCGATGACTTTTTACAATGATCTTATAACCAGTCTCTTGTATACGACAGCTATCTTTTATATATTTAAAGGGCTAAACAGAAATAAATATCTATATTTCATCATAAGTGGTATCATAATAGGAATCAACTCTTTCTCACGCATTCCCAATATATTAGATTACGGAATCATATTATTGGTCATATTGCATGCTCTTTATTATAGAGAAACAGTTTGTCTCTGCATCAACAGATGCCTGGTATTTACAGTTTCGTTTATTATAGGAATAATGGGTATCATCAGTCTAATGAAAGTCTGGGGACATTATGAACCTTTCGTCAATAACATGCGTGAGTTGCTCTTTATAGCAGAAGATGATAGCGGTACGAGTTCCCATACCCTATCCAATATGATATTTGCACAAGTACGAATCTATTATTTAGTTCTCAAATTAGGAATAAAGATTGTTTTACTTTATATTATATTTTGGGGATCTGCTAAATATATAAAAAAGGAGGTGGTATTATTGCCTGTCCGGATCATCGTTTTCTCTTTACTTGCCATTCTCTTTTATAAAGAGAACGTAGTATTCACTTAGTGTGCTTTCAGTATGGTCGGGATATTGGGAAATATCGTTCTGAACAAAGATAAAGAGATAAAAATGCTATCATGGGCCGGACTCTCGATGATCATGATCATACCTCTCGGCAGTGATGGAGGCATGGTCAATAACGGAAGCATCATCTATTGGTTAGGGATGCCTATGGCAATCTCATTCTATCTATCGATTCAAAATATTCATATTCCAGCCATACCGCAATGGGCTGTCAGACAAACATTGCTGCTTACATTGGGGGTATATATCCTTGCATGTGGAGCAAAGGCCATATGTGACGGAGTATACTTTGATGGTGGTCCGCTTTTCGAAAAGCGATATTCTATTCAAAACGACAGAGTTAAACATATTTATACGAGCCGGGAAAGGGCACAGATTCTCAATGACTTGTTAATAGGAATAAAACCTTATATCAAACAAGGCGATCACCTATTTGCTTATGGCAGTATTCCAGCTATAAATTATATGACACGCACCAAACCTTTTATCGGATGCTCCTGGCCAGAATTATTAGGAGAACCTCTGTTTAGACACAAATTAAATAATTACAGTGGTCCGCTTCCTGCTATATTGCGACAAAAATTCAACAGTATAGGCAAAGAGTTCGGAGAACCAAGCGAAAACTACCTGATTGACTGTGGTATTGAGACAGGTCCTTTCAGAAGTAATAAAAAGCATAGGGTAATAAACGAATTTATAGAAAAAAACAAATATAAGACGGTATTCGAAAACCAATATTTTGTGCTATATCTGCCCGAAAAATAAGATGATAAAAGAAAAAATCTTATTTCAAATACCGAAATTGTTTTTTCATTGAAATACATCCATAGAATATAGACTTTTCATTATCTTTGTTCATTGAACGATAAATTCTTTGAACTATGAAACGGACAGTCATTATCCCGGTTCTTCTTTCTTGCCTTTCGATTATCATCATTGGCCTGAACTCATGTGCAGACAGTCAGAAAGAAATTATTCCTTCTTCGGAATTTGCTCCGTACATCAATGCCTACACAGGCGGAGTTATCTCACAATCGTCTCCCATACGGATAGAATTGACCCAAGATCAGCCTGTAGTAGACTTAAATAATGAACTGAAAGAGAACCCGTTCCGTTTCTCACCTTCACTGAAAGGAAAAGCGTATTGGGTAAGCAACAATACGATTGAATTTCTTCCGGAAGAAGGAGCTCTGAAACAAGGAACAATGTACGAAGGCTCATTCCAATTGGGAGAATTCGTCACTGTGGATAAACGATTGAAAGAATTCAACTTCTCCTTCCGCGTGCAGGAGAAGAATTTCTCATTGGCAATGGAACCGTTGGATATAACTGCTACAGCTCCCGATTATGCTTCGGTAAAAGGAGAGATTCGTTTCAGCGACAAAATAGACAACGCACAGGTAGAAAAAATCCTATCAGCCAGTGGTAACGGGACTTCTTCCTATAACATTTCAATAGAGGGGACCGGAAATCCGACACGATACACTTTCAGCATCGGCCGTATTCCGAGAGCAGAAAAAGATTATGAACTGGAAATTAAGCTGGATGGAAAAGCGGCCGGCATCGACCGGAAAATGGTAGAAAAGATCACAATACCTGCCAAAAACATCTTTCGCTTCATGTCTGCCCAACGAATCGAACAGCCCGAAAACGGAATACAGATCTCTTTCTCGGATCCGGTATCGGACACTCAGGACTTGAAAGGGCTGATCGAAATTCCGGAACTCTCTTCGTATACATTCCAAGTGATAAACGATAAGGTAAATGTGTACTTTGAACCTAACCGGGCCAACAAGTTGACATTAAGAATATACGAAGGAGTGAAAAATATGGAAGGGAAAAGGTTAGGTACCTCCCACTCTATCTCTTTCAGCCAGCCCAGCCTGAAACCACAAGTGGAACTGCGTACGGAAGCAGCGATCCTGCCCGACTCAAAGAATCTGATAGTACCTTTCCGGGCAGTCAGCCTGCATGCTGTAGATTTGAGCGTTATCCGTATCTACGAAAGTAATGTACTGATGTTTATGCAGAGTAATTCTTTAGCATCTTCCAACGAATTGAGACGCTCGGGGCGATTGGTTTATAAGCAGACTCTGCATCTGGACAGAGACCCTTCGAAAGATATTCGCAAATGGGAAGATTATTCGATCGACCTTTCCGGATTGATAAACCAGGAACCGGGTGCTATTTATCGCATCATACTTTCATTCAAACAAGCATATTCCGCCTATCCATGCGGAGAAGAGGATAAGGAACTCCAAATTTCCGAGGGTTCGGAAAGATTGACTAAAGTATCTTCGGACCAACTGTCGGAAGAGGATGAAGCAGAATGGGATACTCCGCAGGCCTACTATTATTATAACGGTTCGGAAAAGATGGACTGGCGGAAATACCGTTGGGAAGAGCGGGACAATCCCTGCCACATTTCTTATTACATGGGTTCGGACCGCACGGCATCCTGTAATGTACTCGCCTCCAACTTAGGCATGATTGTAAAACGGAACTCTGTTAACAAATTATGGGTAACAGTCAACAATATACTCGACACAGCTCCGGTAGAGAAAGCCAAAGTAACCGCTTATAGCTTTCAATTGCAACCGGTAGGTGAAGCAGAAACCGACAAAAACGGGTTTGCCGTTATTGACACGAAAGGAGTGCCTTTCATCGTAGTAGCGGAAACCGGAAAACAAAAGGCCTATGTAAGAGTAACCGATGGTGAAGAACAATCCGTAAGTCGTTTCGATGTCGGTGGCAAGGATATACAGAAAGGGCTGAAAGGCTTTATATATGGCGAAAGAGGGGTATGGCGCCCCGGAGATACCCTGCATATCTCGTTCATGCTCGAAGACCGTAACAAACGAATACCCGACAAGCATCCCGTAGCATTGGAAATTTACAACCCGAGAGGGCAATTCTACAATAAACTCATTTCTACAAACGGAATGAACGGACTCTATACATTTGCCGTACCGACAAAAACGGAAGACCCTACCGGATTATGGAATGCTTATGTAAAAGTGGGAGGAACCGCTTTCCATAAATCACTGCGGATAGAGACCGTAAAACCTAACCGATTGAAAATAAACCTGCAATTGCCGGGGAATATACTGAAAGCCACAGACGGAGAAGTACGAGCCACCTTGTCATCGGCATGGCTGACAGGTGCCAAAGCTTCACGGCTGAAAACCAAAGTAGAGATGTCGTTATCCAAAGTCAACACGCAATTCAAGAATTACGGACAGTATATCTTCAACAATCCGGCTACGGAATTTACCTCTTCACGGACAGATGTATTCAGTGGAATGCTGGATACAGAAGGAGACGCTTCGTTTACGCTCAAACTGCCGGAATCGGGAAATGCGTCCGGAATGTTACAGGCGAATATCACGGCCAGAGTATTCGAACCGGGCGGAGATGCAAGTATCTATACCATGAGTGTGCCCTACTCTCCTTTCAGCTCGTATGTAGGTATCAATCTGAATCAGCCTAAAGGCAAATATATCGAGACTGATAAAGATCATATTTTTGATATTGTGACTGTAACCCCGGAAGGGAAGCCGGTAAACCGTTCGGGACTGGAATATAAGATTTATCGTATCGACTGGAGCTGGTGGTGGGAAAACTCCCGCGAGTCTTTTGAGACGTACGTCAACAGTAGTTCCTACACGCCGGTAGCTACCGGAAAGATAAACACTGTGAATGGAAAAGGCAGTTTCAAATTCCGGATTGACTATCCGGGTTGGGGACGTTATCTGGTGTATGTCAAGGATACGGAAAGCGGACATGCCACCGGAGGCACGGTATACGTAGACTGGCCGGAGTGGCGTGGACGTTCGTCTAAAACCGATCCTAACGGTATCAAGATGCTGGCCTTCTCTATCGATAAAGACTCTTATGAAATAGGCGAAACAGTAACAGCTATTATCCCTGCATCGGCGGGAGGACGGGCACTTGCCACGTTGGAAAACGGTTCAACCGTACTGCAACGCGAATGGATAGACGTTTCGGGCAAGGAAGATACGAAATATCAGTTTAAGGTAACACCGGAAATGGCCCCGAACGTTTATCTGCACATCAGCCTGCTGCAACCTCATGCACAAACGATCAATGATTTACCGATCCGTATGTATGGAGTGATGCCGGTATTCGTAACCAATAGAGAGACTGTGCTCGAACCGCAGATTCAAATGCCGGACGTACTGCGCCCCGAAACGGAATTCAGCGTAACAGTAAGTGAGAAGAAGGGAAAAGCGATGACCTATACCTTGGCGATTGTGGACGACGGGTTACTGGATCTGACCAATTTCAAGACTCCCGACCCCTGGAATGACTTTTATGCCCGTGAGGCATTGGGCATCCGGACATGGGATATGTACGACGATGTGTTGGGCGCTTATACCGGCAGTTATAGTTCGCTATTCAGTACCGGAGGTGACGAAACCTTAAAACCCGCAGACACGAAAGCCAATCGTTTCAAACCGGTAGTACGCTTCATCGGCCCGTTCAGCCTAAGCAAGGGAAAGAGCCGGACGCACCGGATAACCCTTCCGATGTATGTAGGTTCGGTACGTACCATGGTGGTAGCCGGAGAAAACGGTGCTTACGGACATGTAGAGAAGACGACTCCGGTACGTACACCACTGATGATTCTTTCCACACTCCCACGTGTACTCAGTACCCAAGAAGAGATTTTGTTGCCGGTCAACATATTCGCCATGAAGAAAGAGGTGAAAAATGTAAAAGTATCCGTTGCTGTATCGGGCAGTGCACAAGTAAATGGCGAACATCAGCAATCCGTAACGTTTGCAGAACCCGGCGACCAGTTGGTCTATTTCAGACTAAAAACCGGTAGTAAACCGGGGAAAACCACTGTACGGCTGAAGGCTGAAGGAGCTGGCAAGAAAGTTTCGGAAACCATCGAAATAGAAGTGCATAATCCGAATCCGGCCATCACCCTGCGCGAAAGCAAATGGATAGAAAGCGGACAAAGCTGCGAACTCTCTTATAAGCCGGGTAGTAATTCACCCGAAAACAGCGTGAAATTAGAGGTGTCACGTATCCCATCGGTGGACATCAGCCGCCGGTTCGATTTTCTGTATAATTATCAACATTACTGCACAGAGCAGTTGACATCGAAAGCCCTTCCGTTGTTGTTTGTCGGCCAGTTCAAAGCAGTAGATGAAGCAGAAGCCGGTAAGATAAAAACGAATGTACAGGAAGCTATCAAGCAACTTTACAGCCGGCAGTTACCCAACGGAGGATTCGTATATTGGCCGGGCAATGCTTCTGCCAATGAATGGATCACCTCCTATGCCGGAATGTTCTTAGTGATGGCACAAGAAAAAGGATATGCCGTAAATGCCAATGTGCTGAATAAATGGAAACGATTCCAGCGTTCGGCTGCACAGAACTGGCGTACGCCTCAACAAGACACCGGCTATTATTGGCAATCGGATTTACAGCAGGCTTTCCGCTTATATACATTAGCGTTGGCAGGCGCACCGGAACACGGAGCGATGAACCGGATGAAAGAGATGCAGCAAGATCTTTCGTTGCAAGCCAAATGGAGACTGGCCGCCGCTTATGCGCTGAACGGAAAAACGAAAGCCGCCAATGAACTGGTATTTAATGCCAAGACAACGGTAGAGCCTTATTCGCCTTCGGCCGGAAGTTATGTGTACGGTTCGTACGATCGCGACGAAGCCATGATATTGGAGACCTTATTGCTCATGGGGCGTGAACGGGAAGCATTCACGCAGGCACAAAAGGTTTCAAAGAATTTGTCACGTGAAGATTGGTTCAGCACACAATCCACCGCATTTGCATTAATGGCAATGGGCCGGTTGGCAGAAAAATTATCGGGTACTCTCGACTTCACCTGGACGATATACGGCAAACAACAACCGGCGGTAAAATCGGCTAAGGCCGTATTTGAGAAAGCGTTGTCTGTTGCACCCGGTGGCGGCTCGGTTACTGTAAAAAACAATGGTAAGGGAGCTTTGAATGTGGACTTGATAACCAAAACACAACTACTGAACGATACTCTGCCAGCCTTGTCAAACAACCTGCGCCTTGACGTAAAGTATACGGATATGAACGGAACAGCTATTGCCCCCGAAGCCCTGAAACAAGGCAGCGACTTTATGGCAGTGGTCACCGTAGCCAACATCAGCGGCACTACCGACTATTCGGATATTGCCCTGACTCACATCATACCATCGGGTTGGGAAATATACAATGAGCGCATGACAGCCGATCCGGAAAAGGCCAACAGTGCAGATAGCAACAACAGTTATTCCTACCGGGATATCCGCGATGACCGTGTACTGACCTATTTCAATCTGAAACAAGGACAGTATAAAACATTCACCGTACGGCTGCAAGCCACCTATGCAGGTACATTCGTACTACCGGCTATCCAATGCGAAGCAATGTATGATGCCGGAGCACAGGCGAGGACACGGGCCGGCAAAGCAATCGTCGAACGGTAAAAACTGCGGATAAACGCAGGCAAGAGACAGGAATGAAAAGATGGAAAAAGAAAAAAAGCCGGATAATCGGAGGGGGCATTGCCCTTCAGATTGTCTGGTATATCTTTTGCCTTCCCCGGCAACTGTTTCATGTGCCCTACTCTACCGTTGTAGCCGACCGTCACCATGAACTGCTCGGTGCCCGCATCGCTCCGGACGGACAATGGCGCTTTCCTCCACGCACCACCACACCGGAAAAGATTAAAACCTGCCTTTTAGCATTCGAAGACAATCATTTCTATTGGCACTGGGGAGTAGACCCGTTGGCAACCGGCAGGGCCATCTATCAAAACCTAAAAGCCGGTCGCATCATCAGTGGAGGAAGTACGCTTACGATGCAAACGATTCGCCTTGCCCGGAATAAGCCACGCACGTTCACCGAGAAATTTATCGAAATGATATGGGCCACCCGGTTGGAATTCCGTTATTCCAAAGAAAAGATACTCTCTTTATATGTCTCCCACGCCCCCTTCGGAGGAAACGTAGTGGGGCTGGATGCTGCTGCCTGGCGATACTTCGGGCATGCAGCAGAAGACTTGTCGTGGGCCGAAGCAGCCATGCTCGCCGTACTTCCCAATTCACCCGCCATGATACATCTTTCCAAAAGCCGTCAGTCCTTGCTCGACAAGCGTAACCGCCTGCTGACACGTCTTCACAAGAACGGCACATTGAGCGACTCCGATTATGAGCTTGCCCTCAGTGAACCTCTGCCACAGGAACCCAAACCCTTACCACAGACAGCCCCACATCTGACCGACTATTTCTATCGGACCCGTAACGGAACTTACTCGGTGAGTACCATCGACCGTGGAATACAACTACAAGTGGAAGAACTGGTAGAACGCTGGAACAACGAATTCTCCCGCAGTGACATCCGCAACATGGCCATACTCGTTATCGACATAGAGAAAAACCAGCCCATTGCCTACTGTGGCAACCTGCACTTCAACAAAGAGAGAAGCGGTAATCAAGTAGACATCATCCGTGCACCGCGTAGCACGGGAAGTATTCTAAAACCCTTTCTTTACTATGCCATGCTGCAGGAAGGCAGCATCCTTCCCCACACGCTGCTACCGGATGTTCCTATAAATATCAACGGCTTTGCTCCACAAAATTTCAGCCAACAGTTCGAAGGTGCCGTTCCGGCATCGGAAGCGATTGCGCGCTCTCTGAATATTCCGACCGTCAGCATGTTGCAGCATTACGGCGTTCCCAAATTCTACAACCTGCTCAAACAGATCGGTCTCACTACCCTTACCCGCCCGGCTTCCCATTATGGATTATCACTTATCTTAGGAGGAGCCGAAGGTACTTTATGGGACATTACTGTGGCTTACGCCGAAATGGCACGTTGCCTGAAAGGATTGGATAAGACAGATTGCTCTTTATTACTCTCCGATTCCACCCGGCATCTGCCATCTGCCAACTCACATGTCTCACTTTCTCCGGGTGCCGTCTGGCAAACCTTCGATGCCATTAAAGAAGTAAACCGACCGGAAGAAATAGACTGGCGCACCATCCCGTCTATGCAGACCATTGCCTGGAAAACGGGAACGAGTTACGGCTTCCGTGATGCATGGGCCGTAGGAGTTACTCCCCGTTATGCTGTCGGCGTATGGGTGGGCAACGCAACCGGAGAAGGAAAACCGGGCTTGGTAGGAGCACGTACGGCAGGACCTGTCCTATTCGATGTATTCAATCTTCTTCCGTCTTCCCCATGGTTCGACAGACCATCCGGAATATTTGCCGATGCCGAAGTATGCCGACTTTCCGGACATCTGAAAGGACGTTTCTGCGAAGAGACGGATACGACACTGATACTCCCTGCCGGATTAAAGACCGAAGCCTGCCCGTATCATCATCTCATCAACCTGTCGGCCGATGGAACTTTCCGTATCTACGAAAGTTGCATCGACATGGAACCTACCATTCAAAAAAGCTGGTTTACCCTGCCTCCCGTATGGGAATGGTATTACAAACAGCATCACCCGGAATATAAACCACTCCCTCCTTTCAAACCCGGATGCGGCGAAGATATGTTCCGCCCCATGCAATTTGTCTACCCTACGATGAATGCCCGGGTATTCCTCCCTAAACAGTTGGATGGCAGCAAAGGGCAACTGAACGTTGAACTGGTACACAACAATCCGAAAGCAACCGTATACTGGCATCTCGACAACAATTATCTGAGCGAGACACAAGACTTCCACAAGCTATCTTTCCTCCCCGCTTCCGGAAAACACTCCCTGACAGCAGTAGACAACGAAGGAAATACGGTTTCGGTGACTTTCTTTGTAGAGTAAATCCAATCTTCGTATCTTTGCCCCTATGAAACAGACTTTGAAAGAAAACGGAGGACTACCGGCATCCATACTTTGGACATTGGCTATCGTTGCCGGCATATCCGTAGCCAACCTCTACTACAATCAGCCGTTGCTGAACATGATACGCCACGATCTGGGTGTTTCGGAATTTAAGACTAACCTTATAGCAATGGTCACCCAGATAGGCTATGCACTCGGATTATTATTCATCATCCCTTTGGGCGACCTGTATCAACGAAAGAAAATCATTGTCACGAACTTTGCCATACTGATCGTCTCCCTGCTGACCATTGCGTTAGCACCCAATATACACATTATATTAATAGCTTCATTTCTAACAGGAATCTGTTCGGTGATACCACAGATATTTGTTCCGATAGCTTCCCAATTTTCGAAACCCGAGAACAAAGAAAGAAATGTAGGTATCGTTATCTCCGGATTGCTGACGGGTATTCTTGCTTCGCGCGTTATCAGCGGTTTTATCGGTGAAGTGTTCGGATGGAGAGAAATGTATCACATCGCGGCCGCATTGATGTTGATATGCGGAATTGTTGTAATGAAAGTATTGCCGGATATCCGTCCCACATTCAAAGGAAAATACAGTGATCTGATGAAATCGTTGTTTCTTCTCCTGAAAGAATATCCCTTATTGCGGATTTATTCCATACGGGCAGCACTGGCATTCGGTTCATTTCTCGCCATGTGGTCGTGTCTGGCATTCAAGATGGGACAAGCCCCTTTCTATGCAGGAAGCAATGTCATCGGCATGTTAGGACTCTGTGGAATAGCAGGTGCACTCTCTGCCTCCGTAGTAGGGAAGTATGTCAGGAGAGTGGGAGTTCGCCGGTTCAACTTCATCGGTTGCGGGTTGATACTCTTTGCCTGGTTCCTGCTTTATGCAGGAGAAAACACCTATTTCGGTATTGTAGCAGGCATCATCATTATCGACATCGGCATGCAATGTATCCAGTTAAGTAACCAGGCCAGCATCTTCGAGCTCTGTCCCGGCGCATCCAACCGTGTCAACACGATTTTTATGACGACTTACTTTGTCGGCGGTTCGATGGGGACCTTTTTGGCTGGAAGTGCCTGGCAAGCATTCGGCTGGCATGGAGTCATAGGAATGGGAGTTTTACTGACAAGTTGCTCACTGCTTATCACTTTTTTTTCGCGAAAGTGAACCCAAAGGGTGGTTTCATTTGTTGTTAAGAACATCAATCCAAAATTTAATATATGAAATACGGGGTCAACAGACAAATTTTACTCATTACTGCCGGTATCGTGTGGATAGTGGCAGGAACAAATATACTGCGGATAGGAATCGTGACATGGCTCAGTGATTCACAGTATTGGCTGTTTAAAATAGGAGAGGCCACGATCGTATTTCTTCTTTTCTTTATACTCATATTCAGAAGATTATATTACAAGCATACCGAACGCATCATTCAGAAGAAACCGGAAAAGAACTGCCCGTTCTCTTTCTTTGATGTAAAGAGCTGGATCGTCATGATTTTCATGATCTCTATGGGAATCAGTATTCGAAGCCTGCATTTGCTACCCAACAGTTTCATATCCGTATTTTATACCGGACTGTCACTGGCCTTAATCGCCACCGGTGCACTGTTCATCCGCTATTGGTGGCAGAAACGCCATCAACTGAGCACTTAACGCTGTACTCGTCCGGAAGCATCACCGTTCATCAGTGCTTCCACTTCAGCGACAGTCGCCAGATTGAAATCTCCGTAGAATGTATTTTTCAGACAGGAAGCCGCTAAAGCAAAATTCAGTGCTTTCTGATCATCATTCGGATAAGTCAACAATCCATAAATAAGTCCACCTACAAAAGCATCTCCCGTACCCACACGGTCTACTTCATGCGCAATGTCATAAATCCCCGTATGCTTTAATGTATTATCCGAATAAAGCACGGCAGCCAACAGATTATGATTGGCCGACAAAGAATTCCGTAATTCAAGGAACATCTTTTTACAACGGGGCACCAATGTCTCCACCTGCCTGCCGACCTTCTCAAATCCCTGCAAATCGAGTTGGTAATCCGTATTTATCGCCTTGAAACCGACAGGAGAAATGCCTAATATCTCTTTATATTCCGGCTCCGCACCAAAAATCACATCACTATACTGCACCAACGGATACATGACATCAGCAGCCGTACGTCCATATTGCCACAAATTCTTACGGAAATTCAAATCACATGAAATAGTCAATCCCATACGATCTGCCGTTTGCAATGCTTCCAAACAGGTATCAGCTCCACTTTGAGACAAAGCAGCAGCAACTCCCGACCAATGAAACCAACCTGCATCGGCAAAAACAGTTTCCCAATCAATCATCCCGGGACGAAGTGTGGAAAAAGAAGAACCGGCACGATCGTACACCACTTTCGAATTGCGAAAAGAAGCTCCGTTTTCAAGGAAGTAAATGCCCATACGATCACCTCCATAAATTATTCCGTCTGTACGAAGTCCGTGGGAACGTAAATCACTGACACAGGCACGGGCTATTTCATTGTCCGGTAGCCGGGTCACAAATTCTGTAGGAATGCCAAAGTTGGCAAGAGATACAGCTACATTGGTTTCACTACCACCAAAAGCGGCCACATAGTCACGAGCTTGTGAAAAACGGAGATTTCCGGGAGCAGTAAGGCGGAGAAGCACTTCTCCGAAAGTAACGATCTTCTTCATAATGTTTCAATAGATTCATTAAATATCCAAAGGTAGTATCAAAAATCTAAGGAGAGATAAACTTTTAATAAATTTTATTGCAAAAGTCACGTATGTAAGCACGCACTTCCTGCCGCTTCATCAACATTATCAGTCTGTTAATGAATATAACGATTGATAGGATCAGATATAAAATTGTGGCGTGCAGATGAACAATATCAAAAATATCTTGTTCTTGCAATAAACGAACAACGTTATTAAACCTAAACAAAAACAAGTTATGAAAAAGTTAATTGCATTATTAGCATTAGTATTGGTAAGTGCATCTACCATGATGTATGCACAAGAATCAGAAAGAGCAGTACGCCGTGCCGACCGTAAAGCACAAAGAGATGCAGAAAGAGCAAGACTGAAAGCAGAAGAACAGGCGGCTGATGCAGTGGCCTACCAGCAAGCAGTACAAGCACTGAAGAACAAACAGTTCGTACTTGAAGCAGATCAAGTAATCTTCCGTAACGGACAAAGTGCGTTCGTGTCATCCACAACAAACTTTGTAATGATGAACGGTCAACGCTCTACCGTGCAGGTCGCTTTCAACACTCCATATCCCGGCCCTAACGGAATCGGTGGTGTAACAGTAGACGGTAGTGCATCGGATATGAAAATTACTACTGATAAAAAAGGAAATGTAAACTGCTCATTCAGTGTACAGGGCATCGGTATTTCGGCCCAGATATTTATCTCATTGACCAATGGAGGTAACAATGCTACCGTGACCGTAAACCCGAACTTCAACAACAATACCCTCACATTGAGTGGTAACATCGTACCGTTAGACCAATCGGATGTATTCAAAGGACGTTCCTGGTAATACAAATAAGACGGGCTAAAGGTAAAACCAATCAGGAATTTCAAGAGTGTACACTTTTCACATGCAAGAGTGTACACTCTTCTTATATAAAAGTCCATACTCTTGTCCTGCAAAAGTATAGAGTTCCATAGACACTGGTTATCAACACTTTGAGTTATTTTCACTCGTGTTATATTTCAAAATTCATCAAGGTACGAAACGGTTTATGGAAATAATAAGTATCTTTGAATGGTCAATAAATAAAAAGTAACAATGAACAGTGTATTACGCAAACTCCCGATCGGGATACAGACTTTTGAGAACATCCGCAGAGATAATTATCTGTATGTAGACAAGACCGCTTTCGTGTGGAGAATAGCGAATACAGGAAAACCTTACTTCTTGAGTCGCCCGCGTCGATTTGGAAAAAGCCTGTTGCTTTCTACTTTTGAAGCTTACTTTAAAGGTAAGAAAGAGCTGTTCGAAGGACTGGCCATCGAACAGATGGAAAAAGAATGGAGGCAATTTCCGGTACTGCATCTGGACTTGAATGCTAAAAAATACGAGACCCCGGAAGATTTAAATGCCATGCTTAACCAACATCTTGAAAAATGGGAAAGTCAATATGGCGATGAAAAGAAGGACCGCAGTCCGGAAGAACGATTCAGTTATGTTATCAGCCGTGCCAGTGAACAGGCAGGCTGCGGCGTAGTAGTATTGGTAGACGAATATGATAAACCCCTGTTGCAAACCTTGTGTAACATTCCTTTAATGGAAGAATACCGTCAGACACTGAAAGCATTCTATGGTGTCCTGAAAAGTTCCGACCGTTATCTCCGTTTCGTCTTTCTTACCGGAGTGACGAAGTTTGCACAAGTCAGCGTATTCAATGACCTGAATCAACTGAATGACATCAGTATGAAGCCCCAATATGCCACGATCTGCGGTATCACCATGCAAGAATTAACCCATACTTTCGCACCGGAAATACAACAGTTGGCGGAACACAATGGTTTGACACAGGAAGAAGCTCTTCAAAAGATGAAGATATCGTATGACGGTTATCATTTCTGCGAATTCGCAGAAGGAGTCTTTAACCCTTTCAGCGTACTCAATCTTTTCGACGGATACAAATTCAGCAACTACTGGTTTCAGACAGGTACTCCTACTTTTCTTGTGGAACTGCTCAAAAAAAGCGAATATGATTTACGTACATTGATTGACGGAGTAGAAGCATCCGCCTCTTCATTTACCGAATACCGGATAGATGCCAATAATCCGATTCCACTGATTTATCAGAGCGGTTATCTGACAATAAAAGACTATAGTTCGCGTTTTGGAAACTATTTACTGGAATTTCCTAATGATGAAGTACGATATGGTTTTATTGATTTTTTGATCCCTTATTATACATCCGTTGTCGATGACGAGCGTGGTTTTTATATTGGCAAATTTATTCTTGAGTTGGAAAATGGCGATTACGATTCCTTCCTCACCCGCCTGCAAGCTTTCTTTGCTGATTTCCCATACGAGTTGAATGATAAAAGCGAACGCCATTATCAAGTGGTATTCTACCTCGTTTTCAAATTAATGGGGCAATTCACCGACGTAGAAATACGCAGTGCACGCGGACGGGCAGACGCTGTTGTGAAGACTCCCGCCTACATCTATATATTTGAATTCAAACTAAATGGAACGGCAGAAGAAGCCTTACAACAAATAGACGATAAAGGATATTTGATTCCTTACCAAGCCGATGGACGCAAACTTATTAAGATAGGTGTTGAGTTTAGTGCCACCGAAAGAAATATCAGCCGGTGGTTACCATGATAAAGAATACGATTCATGAGAGAATATATCATAGCAGATAATCAGGATATCACCAAAGCAGGCATGATGTTTCTGCTCAGTAAGCAGAAAGATGTATCACAACTGCTGTCCGTAGATAATAAAACAGAACTTATCAGAGAATTGCGCCTGCACCCACAAGCGGTAGTGATCCTCGATTATACTTTATTTGATTTTGCCGGAGCAGATGAATTGATAGTGCTTCGTGAACGTTTTAAGGAGGTAGATTGGCTGCTGTTCTCCGATGAATTGAGCATCGGATTTCTCCGTCAGGTATTATTTAGCAGTATGGCATTCGGAGTAGTTATGAAAGATAACTCGAAAGAGGAGATACTCACCGCTCTCCAATGCGCATCACGCAAAGAACGTTTCATCTGCAACCACGTAACTAACCTGTTACTGTCCGGAAATATCCAACAGGTATCTTCAAGCACAAATATACAGGAGGATCATTTACTTACCGCCACAGAAAAAAACATTCTCAAAGAAATTGCATCAGGCAAGACTACTAAAGAAATTGCCGCAGAAAAGAACCTGAGCTTTCACACCATCAACAGCCATCGTAAAAATATCTTCCGGAAACTCGGAGTGAACAATGTACACGAAGCCACCAAATATGCAATGCGGGCGGGGATTGTAGATCTGGCGGAATACTATATTTAGTTGAAAGT
>ENA-ORLY01001467-ORLY01001467.1-human-gut-metagenome-genome-assembly--contig:-NODE-1467-length-27893-cov-55.960059_pt1 | contig 27893 bp, 31 predicted proteins | sample MGYA00243071_ERZ508832 | MGnify/ENA primary metagenome ERZ508832 (study PRJEB26277, sample SAMN04329777) | human gut metagenome | biome: human-associated habitat | host: Homo sapiens | place: USA... | reverse complement strand
ACAATGTGGTAGCGTACTTTTATATTATGCATTTGGGATGCAAAGATAGCTAAATCTGATTCCATGTCTTGTCAATCGATTTTATAGTTATACAAATATCTCAGACTGTCACCACTAATTTCGAAAGCAACGATATCATGGGCATACTCATTGCTGCCGGTATCATGCCAGTAGTGTAATGGCACAAAAATGAAATATTCCTCTCATGCAGCTTATAGTTTTGCCTCAAAGACTCGTCTCAGTTGTCTATCAGAGAATTCATCCGTAAACATGCAGTCAGCTAAGATTTCACCATGTTTCTTTGGGTCTAATACAAGTCCTGGAAGAGTAAGAGGCTCACTTTGTCCATCTTTGTATGAGCCAAGATAGACGTATTCCTTAGAAGGCTTAACATTGTCTTCTTCATCTAAATATACATCTGCTGCACTTGCGACCTCGAAGTAGTCATCGTCGTTATCGTAATCGTCATATTCCCATACAAAGCAAAGTTCGTATTTGAGAAAGAAATCCAGAAAGTGTCGTTCACCATTGGCTGCTGTTATGAAGTGGCAGTGTGTATCCTCTTGGTAAAACATGGGATAAAACTTTTCGTCAAATATAAAACTGCTTGCTTTAGACACAGTTTCACGAACTTGCTCCTTAATGTACTTGTTCCAAGGATATGGTGCATTATATGCTATATCCTTCTTTACTTTCATGTATATTTTCATTGCCTTTGTCTATTATTGTTTGTGATATAATTTCGATACTTTATAGCTTCTCGCATCCCTTCACTTGGTCGAAACTCATCGGCTCATACTCGAATATTTTGCCCGTCTCCTTAATCATACGATAACGCAGATGGGTGCGGATATGTGAAATCCCCTCTGGACGATTCAAGTCGTTAACAGTAGGCTGAATGGTGCTCACCTGATGATATTCCACCTGACGATTGTTCTCATCGTTGCTTTCTTCCAACACAATATCTTCGTAAGTGGTGAGATTCTGCTTTGCCTCACTGAGCAAATCTTTCAATGTGTCTGCCCAATTTTCGTTGCCCTCTATGCTATCGTATATTCTGTCCATATATCCCTCGCCTTTAATGGCTTGGAACAGTTCGATGAGATAAGCGAAACGCTTTTCCATATCATCGGCTATGAATATGTGTACACGTTGGTTCCAAGATTTGAAAGTAGATACGGCAAGCGACTTCAGCACCACTCGGCCATTGGGCAGCGTAGGAATATGGATAGGGTCTAGGCATAGCAGCACGACGTGCTTTCCCGACTCCTCCGCCAGTCTTTCGGCAATGAGCACATGGGAGTTATAGTCTCTTGCCATAGTGCATTTTATCACGACCACCTTCTGCGGCATTTTGGCGAGCGACATCACGCCAAGTTCGAAATGTATCAGTTCGGCAGGTTCGAGCTTTATGTTTCTCACCATGCCTTCGCCATATATCTCCTCGCCCTTTTTGCATACAAAACGGGGTAGGTTGCGACTGCGTGCCCCACTGTAGAACACTACGAGTGGCTTTTTGCGAGGTATCAGAAGATATTCTTCCACCACATCCTTTGCTTGGGGTGGTGATACTGTATGCAGTTTATCTTCTGGTAGGAGCAGCGAGATGCTGTTCTCTGCCGTCTGCTTATCTACTACCGCCACTTCTCCGTTCAGACATTTCTCAGAGAATTCGCGGAAGAAATCTCTGTCCAGCAGTTTTGAGACTTTCAGCAACAAGTCGGTATCGAGACTCGTCTTGCCGAATATCTCATATGTGGCAGAGCTGGATTTGCACAGTTCTTTGGCAAAGACTGCCACCGAAGGAAACTTTGCCTTTACTTCCTTCAGAATTTCCTGACCTATATGATATTTCTCCATTGTATTTATATTAATTAAAAACAATCGTTTCTACTTATAATCCCATTCATCAAATGCTGCGACATTGAGTTGCGGCTCTTCTTCCTTTGAATAGTCGTTGGCTATATATACAACCGGAAGTCCTGTCTTGTTCATCAAGTCGATAGCATATTTCAGAAATGGAGCCTTCAGCTGCTCAAAGTAGCGATGGAACAGGAAAAATCTGATACCTTCACTATCTGAGATCTTTTTCTTTTCGATAACAACGCCGTCCTTTTCGTAAACGTTGTCTCCACATGTTGCACATCCGGGAATACTCGCAATGCTGCGTCTTGTCTCATCGATTTCGCTGTTTGAGTGAAACCAGATAAGCAAAGGTCGCTTGGGATTGCCTGCAATGTATTCTGCAATTTTATCAAGTATTGTCATAACTCTATTTTGCTTAAGTGAATAAAACTGGGTGCAAAGGTAATGCTTTTTTGCCTTTGCGCCAAGTTTCTTTATTGGGAAGAACCGGAATGTGATGCCGGAAAATCAGGAAAGAAGGAAACTTTGCCTTTACCTCTTTCAGAATCTCTTGTCCTATATGATATTTCTCCGTTGAATTGTATTATTATGTATGTTTATATTTCCAGTTCTCATTGATCAGAACCATTTAAAATCCTTGTCAAACAAGTTGGATATTGGTTTGAATAGTCTGCACAGGATAAGTCCGACGACTATCAAGCCTATACGCACTAATGCAGAGCCGTCCATCGTCCATCCGAGCCAAACGAGGTATAGCGGCGAGCACATAACGGCTATGGTTATCAGCATCATTAGTGATGCGAGGAATGTTTTAATGCCCATATTTCAATTATTTTATGGTATAGTTGTACAATGGTCGCAGACTGTCACCGGCTATCTCGAAAGCCACAATGTCGTGAGCGTACTCGTTGCTTCCCACCTTAGCGGAGAGGAAGAACACGTAGGAGCGATTGCCGTATTCATCGTCAAGACTTACAATCTTCTGCACTTTATGATGGCTGTAATCATCATCAGGATGAGCAATTTGCAGCAGAGGGCGATGCTCTTCGTGCAGCTTGCCGTCAGAAGCCTTAAACTTCACCACATAGTCTATGTCGGGTGCCGTCCCACCTTCGCCTGTGTCATGCCAGGTGGCTGTCACGAGACTGTCGTCAGAGACTATTGTGTGGCAAGTCCCGACAGAGTCAGACTTATCCACTGACTCATCGAGACTTGTGTTCTGTGACTTGTGCTGACATGATGTGAGAAGCATGGGAAAGGCGATAATGACAGCAACAATAGTTTTCATCCTAAGAAGTACTTTTTGAATAATTCGATAAAGGGACCTTCCGAACCTTCCCATTCTAATGTACTGATTTCGCCTGTCTCTTTGTTTATGTTAATCCACATACTGACTGGATGATTATATGCTCCGAGCAGGTTCTTGTCTTCAGGTCGAAGGATAACCGAACTTATCTGATGACGTTCCCATATGCCATCACTCTTGATAATAGTATCCTTAAAGGTGCTTAGTTTCTTGGCTTCTGCCAGGTACTGCTGCGCTCCTTCTTCGTCATGATTTTCCAGACATCTGGCGATTCCTCTGATACAGTCTCCATTTTTTGTAGCCCTGAAAAGCTCGCGATAGTACACAAAGTCGTTCTGGCTATTATCCAACACACATGCAAAGATGCGCTCTTTCCATGTGTCGAATGTTGGCTCGGCGTAGGAGATGTATTTTGGATGTCCTAAGTTCTCTATGCGGCTGTTATTCTTGCATATCACCACAACATGCTTTTCTGAAGCTGCAAGCAGTTTCTCTGACAGTAGAATAATCTGGTCGAAACCATTTTGCAGTCCAGAGCCACTATAGCATACAACAAATGCCTTCTGTGGCAAAGCTGTCATATGTGGGATTTGTGCCTCGAAGTCGACCAAAGCATTCTTATCCACCATTAACGTCTTCACCTTTCCTTCGCCAAAAATGCCCTCGCCTATCCGACTTACAGCATCGGTGTATGTTATGCTATCTCTACTTCTGCAAAACGCCACAAGTGGCTTTCGACGTGGAAGCAGGAAGTATTCCTCAAAAACCACTTCGCAATTATATGGTGTGAAGACATGCAACTCGTCTTCTGGCAATAGACAGTTGACGCGCTTCTCTGTCATATCCTTGTCTTCCACAGCCACCTCTCCGTTAAGACATTTCTCCGAGAACTCGCGGAAGAAGTCTCTGTCGAGCAGCTTTGATACTTTCAGCAGCAGGTCGGTGTCGAGACTTGTCTTGCCGAATATCTCGTATGTGGCAGAGCTCGACTTACACAGTTCTCTGGCAAAGGCAGCTACTGAAGGAAACTTTGCCTTTACCTCTTTCAGAATCTCTTGTCCTATATGATATTTCTCCATTGAATTGTATTATTTGGTATGTTTATATTTCCTGCCCTCGTTGGTCAGAACCATTTAAAATCCTTGTCAAACAAGTTGGATATTGGTTTGAATAGTCTGCACAGGATAAGTCCGACGACTATCAAGCCTATACGCACTAATGCAGAGCCGTCCATCGTCCATCCGAGCCAAACGAGGTATAGCGGCGAGCACATAACGGCTATGGTTATCAGCATCATTAGTGATGCGAGGAATGTTTTAATGCCCATATTTCAATTATTTTATGGTATAGTTGTACAATGGTCGCAGACTGTCACCGGCTATCTCGAAAGCCACAATGTCGTGAGCGTACTCGTTGCTTCCCACTTTAGCAGAGAGGAAGAACACATAGGAGCGATTACCGTACTCATCGTCAAGGCTCACTAACTTCTGCACTTCATGATGGCTGTAATCATCATTAGGGTGAGCAAGTCGTAGCAGAGGACGATGCTCTTCGTGCAGCTTGCCATCTTCTGATTTGAATTTCACCACACAATCTATGTCGGGTGCGGTTCCGCCTTCGCCTGTGTCATGCCAGATGGCTGTCACGAGACTGTCGTCAGAGACTATTGTATGGTAAATCTCGGTAGAGTCAGACTTACCATAGCTCTTTTCGAGACTTGTATCGGAAGACTTGTTCAAACATGAAGAGCATATAGACAATGCCAACAAGGCTATGCTACAAAGCTGGAGTATCCTTTTCACATTCCTCATAGTTTCCATTAGACATATATGCCCGTTTTAATTTTTCGTCTTCAAAATCACTCGTAAACATACATTCTGCCAAAACCTCACCATCCTCTGCGTATTCGGGGTCGAACACAAGTCCAGGGAGAGCAAGCGGTTCTTCTTGTCCATATATGTACGAACCGATATAGACGTATTCCTTGGAAGGCTCTACCTTATCTTTATCTAAAAATACATCTCTTTCGCGTGCAAAATCAGAGTACTCATCATCGTATCCTTCGAAATCGTTTAACTCCCACACAAAGCAAAGCTCGTACATCAAGCATTCGAAGAAGAAACGTTCGTTGTTTGCTTCAACAAAGTGGCTATGCGTATCCTCTTGATAAAACATAGGATATAACTTCGGCTCAAACATCCAATTCTGACTTACTTCTTTGACAGTTTCCAAAATTTGCTCTTTAATGTGCTTGCTCCAAAGGCTGGTAACGTGATAGGCGTTGTCTTTCTTTACTTTCAGATATATTCTCATTTTCTTTTCGTTTAGACCTTTATTTTGATGGAGGAAAAATTTGGTTGATAACAACTTCATTGTCGTAATCAAGATATGCCCCGTCTATGTCATGACCTATTGACATAAATTCATCACTCTCTACCCATCCTCCTATGCTCAATCGCTCGCTGGTTTCCTGATAGTAAGCATCCATTATCTTCTCATGGAGGTTAGGAGCTTTTTCCTTTAACCAAGGGTCAAACTTTTCCCAATAGTCTTCTTCCTCCATGCCTTTGAGAATGGTGTCTTGGGCTTCTTTCCATAACGTAAGGAGATTCTCTGCTTCTTCGTCAGAGAGTTTGACGGTAGTACCGTCATTATTTCCATTCAAATATATTTCTGCGTTAATCTCTTTCATTGTCTGTGATATAGTTTAACTTTATGATTGATGACTTGCCAGCCACTCTTTAGCGAGTGTGGTGGCAAATGTATAGAAGTCTTCCTTGTGAGAGTCCAACCACAGTTCTTCTTTGTTTTGAAGATACTCTTCCAGTTGTTTTCTCAACTCTTCATTTTCCGTTCTTTCGAGAACCACTCTGATGAGTGTTAGCGCACGGATGTCGCCTAAATCTTTGTGTATCATATTCTTTCTTCTTTAGTTATTTTCTTTTTGTGAATAGCTTGCAAGATGGCTTCGCGCATCCACCATATGGCATAAGCTGCAAAGGTAAAGCCGCGAGACTTGTCGAACTTGTGGCTGGCACGTAACATTCCGTAACGACTGGCAGCAATAAGTTCTTCCTTTGACAGACCCTTGCCAACATACTGCTTTGCTACAGCCTTGACAAAGACAGAACCGAGTTCTGCCAACTCGTTCTCCGCATTAGAGTCGCCCTGCTGGATGAGGTCGATAAGACGCAAAGCCTCGTCGTTGTCGATGATAGGCTTCTTTCCACTGTTTGTTGTTTCGTTTTTGTTCACCATATTTCTTTATGTTTTAAAATGTTGTTGCGCGAAAAGTATCCCTTTTTTCTGAGAAAAGAAAATAAAGGCAGCAAAGAAATCATAAAACTTCTGAATTTTTGTTGAATGCTCGGCTTTAGAAGTTTTGCCTACTCCCTTTACAGCGTTTCGGCAGTCTCTGTCAGTAGTCTTTAGTCTGAGACTTGCTTGCCAGTTTTGTCAATGGTAATCCATTCACCGTTCTGTTGCACTCTTGCCGTGCCATCCTCAAAGTCTTCTGCATCTTCATATTGAAGAGGAATAGACAATGCACCTGTGGCATCGAGGTATCCCCACTTGCCATCTATCATGACTCTTGCCATACCATCGCAGAAATCTTCTGCTTGGTCGTAGATGCAAGGCTGTAACTCATTGCCATCAAGGTCATATAAACCTCCAACCTTGTCTTTTGTTTCGACAAAAGCTAACGACTTGCCTTCTGGATTACCAACATCCTTAAAAGCGCCTATACGATAGTACTTACAAGGGATAACTTCTTTTCCTTCTACATTGCAAACTCCCCATTTTTCGTCAAGACATACCTTTACATATCCATTTTCGAAATAGTTTACAGCGTAATCGTATTTAAGCGGTACAACTATATTTCCAGTTTTGTTGATAAAACCATACTTTTCATTTAAAAAGACTCTTGCAAATCCCTCTTCGAAGTTATTTACATCTTCATATTTACAAGGCACTATTTCTTCACCAGCTTTATTGATGAAGCCCCATCTGTCTTCAGTTTTTACTCCAGCTAATCCCTCGGAAAAACTCCATGCCAAATCGTATTTAAAAGGTACAATTTCGTCTCCATTTTCGTTGACAAATCCCCATAAATCTTCAGTTTTAACACTTACCAATCCTTCAGAGAAATTCCAAGCACCATCGTATTTACAAGGTATGACCTCTTCACCGTCTTCATTAATGAATCCTGTCTTTCCGTCAAGCTTAACCTCAGCAAAACCATTTTTAAAGTCATCTTGCCAGTCATACTTGCCGTAGTCATGTCCATCTCCATTCCAGTATTTTTTTGCCAGTCTATCGGCTTCATCCTTTGTTACTGCCTTGTCGATATTATTGGCTACGAATCCGTAAAGCAAAGCATAGCAGGGTCTGAACAATTCGGAAACCTCCACCCAATCTTGTTCGAAATCATTCTTGCTGCAACCATAGCCTTGGTTGTCAACTGTGGCAGCAATGCAAAGGTTATTGTCTTCGTTCAATCCTACACCAAATACTGATACAGATATGGCTGCTTGATCGGTGTAGTATTCTGTGTAATAATCTTCCCAGTCCATAACGACAATATATCTATTGTCACCTTGTTTATTCAACAAGTCGATTGCGGCATCTTTGGCCTTATTGTTAATCGCATTTATTTCGTCCCAGAATGTATCTGGGCTTATTTTTTCTACAGTTTTATTAGCCATAATATTAAGTTTTTTTGTTTATTTTGTCGTTTTTTTGTATTGAAATCTCTGTCTATTCTTCCGGAGTTATAAGACTATTGAAGTCGCGAGTCTCGAACTGAGCAGACTCATATCCCTGGATGTTAAAGTCTGGATAATGGTTGTACTTGTTCTTTGGCACGATAATCTTTTCGAGAGATGTACAGCCGATAAGCATCGTTGCGTTTATTTCACCAATAGAACCTGTCAATGACGGATTCTCAAACTCAATCGTCTTTAGTGAAGTGCAGCCGGCAAACGCCATTCGCTTCATAATCTTCACATTCTTGTTTAGATATACAGACTCCAGATGCTTGCAATAAGCAAAGGATCTGTCATAAATCCAGCACTTGCAGTCTTCGCTTATCACGATGTTGAGACTTTTCAGTCCGGAATTTCTGAACGCAGACTTGTCGATAATCTTCAGGTGACTTGGAATATTTATCTCTTCCAAAGCTTTGCAGTCAGCAAAGGCACCTTCCCCAATTTTACCTAAAGTCTCAGGTAAGGAAATTTCCTTCAGATTTTCACAATGAGCGAAACTCTCTGTTCCGATGAATTCTATTCCTGGCATAGTTATCTTGAAGAGCTTTATGCAGCTTGCGAAAGCTCTTGTGCCCAAGTCAATAACTGATGCTGGCAATACCACATCATGAAGATTGTCAAGTCCTATGAAGGCTTCATTGCAAATAGCCTTCACACCGTCTTTCACTTCAATGTACTCAGGATTGCCGAGTACTTTCAACAAGCGAAGTCCGTCCTCGCTGTAGATTGGTCCGGAAACCTTGTTGCCTTTGGCTTCCTTGATCATTGCCTGATCCTCTTTTGTCAATCTCATTTTCATTGTATTTTTTAGTTGAATCAATAATAGAACAGTGAGTCTTGAACTTACATCTCTTCTGTAGTATTCGTATTCTTTACTTATATTGTCATAACTCTATTTTGCTTAAGTGAATAAAACTGGGTGCAAAGGTAATGCTTTTTTGCCTTTGCACCAAGTTTCTTTATTCGGAAGAACCGGAATGTGATGCCGGAAAATCAGGAATGTCAAATCAGGTTAATAATCTTCTGGGATATCTTTACTTTTGTGCCTTTCGGTTCTTCCCTTGAAGCTCGTGTCTTAGCATTACGCTCATTGAGACGCTGATAAAGATAGATTGTCTCATCGTCCAGAAGTGCTTCTCCCAGCAAGCCCAAGTATTCTTCTTTGCCCTTTATCTTGATCATCTTGTCGTATGCAGTAGAGTTGCTCTTCTTGCCGTTATATTCAGAAACCATAAGTCTAAGTACGCCGTCTGTTCTTATAAGATTAAGTTCGTCGGTAAGTTTAGAGATGTCAACATTATTATATAACTGGTCAAGCGATTCGTCTTCAATGTCTTTGTCTGCCTTCTCAGGTCTTCCCATCATATCCCTAAAAGATTCCGAAACCATTTTCAGATTTGGAATCCTGCCTTTGTCGTCCAGTTCTCTTAGAGTCAGGTCGATAGGCTTCACATGGTCTATGGCTATATCGGATATGTCCTTCACGATCATGGGCACTTTGGTATTGCCCTCTCCGGTTGGGGTATATGCCGTATAGCACTTATTGGATGCAGACAAAGCTACTTTAACGTCGTATGTGCCGTCAGAGTTTTCCTTTTTCTCAAAGACGAGAAACACCTGCTGAGCTTTAAACTGTACGCTTTTTATCTCTTTGTTGTCGTCCTCATAGTGCACAAAAATGCCTTCTGCCAGTTTTCTCAACCAATCTGTGAATTCTTTGGTCTTGCCAGCTTTCTTGTAGAGCTTCGCTATATAGCTTAAAGGCAACCATACCTTATTACCGGAAATGCGGTCCTGACGACGCAGACGACCCATAAACTTCGTCATTAGTTGTTCGTGCAGAAATACGGTACGTTTTGCAAAAGCCGTTTTAAGCCAGCTTTCTTCCGTGTCACTAAGTGTAGGTGTCGTACAAGCTGAAGCTATTTTCTTCTTTATGCTTTTCTTACTTGCTGCTCCAGAACTAAGCAGCTTCTCCAGAAAGTCTGTAAACTTGTTGCAGTAAGTTTCGTAGCTTCTCAGGCTGCCCCAATTGTAGACGCATACCGAATATCTTAATAAGCCTATCAACTTTATGCATTCGTCTTCGCGATTGTTCGCTATAAGCTTGATAACCAGAGTAAGAAAGTTCTTTTCTACATCGGTCTGGAATACGTCCTCCTTTGCTAAAGCATTGCGAACTTGTTTATATTGCTCTGCTGTTTGTATTTTTGAATCTTTTAAGTTATTTACGAATGCCTCCAATAGAATTTTTATAGCTTTTTCCATAATATTGTATTTTATCGTTTGCTTAAACTTCTTCACTCACTTCCCTCAGCTTCTCCCACAGCTTCACCATGGCCAGCGTGTCGAGGCAGCAGTAGTCTAGCAGTGCCCGGCGAGCCTTCTTTTGCTTTTCCGGCTCCATAAACTGTATCTGAGGATAAATGCTCATTGCCTCGCCGCCGTTCTGAACACCACCACTGAGGTTGTGGTAGTCGAGTTCGGGATCATCGGGGAACAATGCCGGGAGCACCTTCTTGATGGAGAACGAACCGTTCATGGCTGGCATATAGTAATAGCCGGCACGGAACGGATCGAGAAGATCCACAATGTGGGATTCGATGTTGAGAAGATGCGATGCCAGGTCGGGGAATGCCTCTGCCAGTTCCTTCAGACGAGTACACTCGAAAGCCTTGTTGTAGGCTGTGGTGCAGACGTTGAGTGGGATGTCCTTGCAGAGTTGCTCGGCTAAAGCACGGCGTGGGTCTTCGCCCGATATGCCGAGAAACTCCCGATGTTTCAATTCGCCTCCTTCATGCTCGATGTAATGAAGCGAATACTGAAATGTGACCTGCTGGTATGGATGCGTGCCCTGATACTTCGGAATCACGGTCTGCTCGGTCTCGAAGTCGAGGAAATAAAGCGGATAGGAGAGCTTCTTCAGAAATTCACCGATAGCCTTCTTGTTGATATAGGAAATATTGCCTAATGTGCATTCCAGCTGCAACTGCTGTAGGTCGGTGAGCTTCTCCTGTCTCATATCTTCCAACGACAGACGGCCTTCGTTCATGTGTTCCAATGCCTTCTTGAAAGACATGCGGTACAAGTTGAAGACAGATGGCGAAGGTATGACATTGCGACTGCAATAGTTCCAGAACGAACAGGCGTATGGCTTTTTGCAGTATTCTGCCAAATCCTGCTTGGGCTCTCCACCTTCGAGCACCTTCTTCGCAGCCTTTACCTGGGCTGGCACCTTGACATATTCGTTGGCAACCGCCTCGCTGATATCGTTTATGCGGAAGAATCCCTTCACATCGAGTTCGCCGTCAAGTACATATTCGTTATCGATGTTTACAAGATAAGTGCCCGTTATTGTAAGCCCGCAGTTGGTGAGCACATATTTCTGATATGCCACATCCTGTGCATACACTTCCAGCTCCTTCAGGTCGGTGCTGCTTTTCACCTCATATATGGCATAGCCTTGGGGTGTCTTGTGCAGCAAATCCACGGCACAGTAACACCCGTCGTATATAAAGGCAGTTTCAGCAATGTTGTCCGTCCCATCAGCAATCAGCTTTTGGGTTGCGGCAATCATAGCCTGAAGGTCTGGGCATTGACTCCCGTCGGCAGTCATCTTGCAGACTGTCGCTTCCGTATATTCGCCAAATAAACTTTTGGCAAGATTTCCCACTTCCGTACCGGCATCAAAACGGGCTTGCGTCAATGGGTCTATCTCAATTTCTTCTGGTTTATACATCTTTAGCCACAATGCCTTTGGGCATTGGCAGAAAGTAATGTATTTAGATTTTGAAAGATTGTTCATAATCTTATAGTTTACTTCATATTCTTCGCACTTAAAAGTACGCATTTACATGGCAAAAGTAATGAAATCTATTGAAACAACCAAATAAAAATCAAAAAAAATATCTTGGATAGTACAAAAACATGTTTACTATTTTATTGAAGCGTTTCAGAGAGTGTAATGAACCACTTGAATAAGCGCAATGAACTGCTTGAGTAAGCTGATAGATATTACTCCGTTAGCCGACAGATATTACTCCATTAGCCGACTGATATTACTCCGTTAGTTCATCGAGACGACTCCGTATGCGAAATGAGACACTTCCGGTGGCTGATTCAGCCGGTTTATTGAACGTTTCCATCTCTTTCAACCTGAAAGCACTACTTATTTATTAGTACAGACTATATCAATGTGTTTAACCTAATACCAACTTCTAAGTATAAAAAATGTGAAAATCACAATTTCTCGGTATTGTACAATTTCTAAATAAGCCTTACCTTTGCAGCCCGAAAAAAGGAATAGATATGAAAAAAGGATTAGGAAAAATCAGAAAGATTAAAAAGAAACACATCTTCCTGGCCTTATTGGCCGTGATTGTTCTGGGAGGTTTGACGAAGGCTTACTCTGCCTGGGTGGGTACTACCCACATCGCTTTCCTCAACTATCAGGCTATTGCGCTGGGACAGATTTCGCATGCCAACGACAATGCGATGATTAAACTGAGTGAGATCACGACCGATGATTTCGATCATCTGGATGATTACGATATGATTATCGTGAATGGTATGGGACTCCGAATTGACGAGAACCAGCGCAAGCAGTTGGAAGAGGCTTCCTACAAGGTGCCGACCCTGACTCATGCTGCTACCAACCCAGCCAACAATATCGTATCGGTAGATAACTTCGATGTAGATTATCTGATGCAGTACATCGAGAACGGCAGCAAGAAGAATTATCACAGTATGCTCGCTTACATCCGCAAGTTTATCGACGGAAAGAAGTTCATGGCTCCAGAACCGGAACGTGTGGATGAGCGACCAGACTATCTCCTGACTCATTTCGACCCGAAGGATGAAAAGGGCGATGAGCTGGGTTTCAACAGCATCCGTGAGTACAATGCCTTCCTGGCGAAGAACGGATTATATAAGAAAGGTGCTCCTACCATCTTGCTCACCGGTTTTATGGGTGCGGCTCCTGATATGGAGAAGGCTTTTGAGAAGAAGGGATTCATGGTGTATCGCATCAACCAGCTGCAGAGCTTTATCGCCGGTCATCATGCTGACAGTATCCAGGCGAATGCCGTAGTGAATATGGCGCATGGCAGACTGGGCGATTACTTCGTAGAGTTTCTGAAGCAGAAGAATATTCCTCTGTTCTCACCTCTTAATATCAACCGCTTGACCACCGAGTGGGAGAACGACAAGCAGGGAATGAATGGCGGCTTCATGTCGCAGAGCATCGTGACTCCGGAGATTGATGGTGCCATCCGCCCATACGTGGTTTTCGGACAGCGCATCAACAAGGAGGGCTTGCAGGAGGTTTACGGCATCCCAGACAGAATGGAGAGTTTTGTGGAGAGCGTGCAGGGCTATGTGAATCTGAAGAACAAGAAGAACAGCAGCAAGCGCATCGCCATCTTCTACTTCAAGGGTCCGGGTCAGAATGCACTTACCGCTTCGGGAATGGAAGTGGTTCCATCGCTCTACAATCTCCTGGTTCGCTTGAAGAATGAGGGATATAATGTAGGCAAGTTGCCTGCCAATCCTCAGGAACTGGCAAAGATGATCCAGGCTCAGGGTGCCGTCTTCGGAACCTATGCAGAGGGAGCCTATACCCAATTCCTCCAGTCGGGACATCCAGCCCTGGTTACCGCCCAGCAGTTTGCCGGATGGACACAGAAGGCTTTGTCTAAGAAGATGATCAAGGAGCTGAATCAGCTCTATGGTTCCTTCCCTGGCAAATATATGGCTACCGATGACGGTAAGTTGGCGGTGGCAAGACTGCAGTTTGGTAATGTGGCTCTGCTTCCACAGGTGATGGCAGGCGTGGGAGGCGACTCCTTCAAGATTGTGCATGGCACCGACCAGGCACCTCCTTACACCTATGTTGCCTCTTATCTCTGGGCTCGTTATGGTTTCAGTGCCGATGCGCTCATCCATTTCGGAACCCACGGCTCGCTGGAATATACCCCGAGAAAGCAGGTGGCACTCGACAGCAACGACTGGAGTGACCGATTGATTGGTGTGGTTCCACATCTTTATATATATACCATCGGCAATGTGGGCGAGGCGATGATTGCCAAGCGCCGTACCTATGCCCAGACCCAGAGCTATCTCACTCCTCCTTTCAAGGAGAGCGAATTGCGACAGACCTATAAGCAGTTGAGCGATGCCATCCAGTCTTACGAAAAGAAGGCATCTGCCGAACTGTCGCTGAAAGTGAAGGCGCTGACCGTGAAGATGGGAATCGCCCGTGAACTGGGACTCGATGCCAAGCAGATGAACAAGCCTTATTCTGCAGATGAAATCGCGAGAGTAGAGAATTTTGCGGAAGAGTTGGCAAACGAAAAGATTACCGGCAAACTCTATACTCTGGGTGTGCCATACGATAACGATGATGTCCGCACCAGTGTCTATGCGATGGCTACAGATCCTATTGCCTACGGAATGCTGGCAGTAGATAAACTGAAAGGTCGTGCCCAGGAGGGTGTGGAGAAGCACAAGCAGCTTTTCGACCGTCTCTATCTGAGCAAGGCACGCAACACTGTGACCCAGCTTCTGGGTTCAGCCTCGGTTTCTGATGAATACATCTGCCGTTATGTAGGAATCACTCCTTCCGAACTCCAGATGGCGCGTAAGGTAGAGGCGATGCAGGCAGCTCCGGATCCTATCCAGATGATGATGCAGATGGCAGACCAGATGGGTGGAGCGAAGGAGGCGAAGCCGAAGAGGGTGGACCACCGTACGGTAAGCGAGCTCCGTGCTGCCAAGGTTTCTCATAAGAAGAAGATTCCGCAGATGAGTCGTGAGGCTTTTGAGAAGATGGAGCAGACCGGTCGCTTCCCTGACAAGATGATGGAAGCCATCAAGAAGGGCCAGAAATGGTATCAGGAGGATTTGAAGAAGGCGAAGATGGCGAAAGCCGGCAAGGGCAAAGCATCTCAGAAATCTTCTAAAGATAAGGGTATGATGATGTCGAAAGCACCTAAATATACCCGTCAGCAGATTCATCTGGCTCAGGCGATTACTACCGTAGAGCATGCCTTGCAGAATGTGGGCAAGTATTCGGAGGCGCTCCGTCAGAGTCCGTTCAACGAGATGTCTTCTCTGATGAATGCCCTGAATGGCGGCTTTACCGCTCCATCTCCTGGTGGTGATCTGATTGTGAATCCGAACACCCTGCCTACCGGTAGAAACCTCTTCTCCATCAATGTGGAGAATACACCTTCGGAGGATGCCTGGGAGAAGGCAAAGGAACTTTGCGACAATACCATCAAGATGTATTGCGAGCGACATAATGGTGAATATCCTCGTAAGGTAAGCTATACGCTCTGGAGTAGCGAGTTTATCGAAACAGAGGGTGCTACCATCGCCCAGATTCTCTATATGCTCGGTGTAGAACCGGTAAGAGATGCCTTCGGTCGTGTTACCGATCTGCGTCTCATCCCATCCAAGCAGTTGGGCCGTCCTCGCATCGATGTCGTGGTTCAGACTTCCGGTCAGCTCCGCGACCTGGCAGCATCACGTCTCTTCCTCATCAACAAGGCGATAGAGATGGCGGCAAATGCCAAGGGCGATAAGTATGACAACCTGGTGAAAGCCGGTGTTACCGAATCGGAACGGGTGCTCGTAGAGAAGGGTATGTCGCCAAAGGAGGCACGCGAGGTGAGTATGTATCGAGTGTTTGGTGGCGTAAACGGCAACTATGGCACCGGTATCCAGGAGATGGTAACCGCAGGCGACCGCTGGGATAAGGAGAGTCAGATAGCCGAGGTCTATCTGAACAATATGGGTGCCTACTACGGTGATGAGAAGAACTGGGAGACCGTTCGCAAGGCTGCTTTCGAGGCAGCGCTGACTCGTACTGATGTGGTAGTTCAGCCACGACAGAGCAACACTTGGGGCGCTTTGAGTCTCGACCACGTATATGAGTTTATGGGAGGTATGAACCTTGCAGTGCGCAACGTAACCGGTAAGGATCCGGATGCTTATCTTGCCGACTATCGCAACCATAGCAATATGAGAATGCAGGAGGTGAAGGAGGCTATCGGTATCGAGGGCAGAACCACCATCTTCAATCCTGCCTATATCAAGGAGAAGATGAAGGGTGGAGCCAGCAGCGCCAGCACATTCGCAGAAATCGTAACCAATACCTACGGTTGGAATGTGATGAAGCCAAAGGCTATCGACAAGGAGATGTGGGATGAGATATATAATGTATATGTCAAGGACAAGTACAATCTCGGCACCAAGGAGTTCTTCGACAAGCAGAATCCGGCTGCGCTGATGGAAATGACCGCCGTGATGATGGAGAGTGCCCGCAAGGGTATGTGGAAGGCTACTCCTCAGCAGCTCAAGGACATCGCCAAGCTTCATACCGAGACCGTGAACAAGTATAAGCCTTCATGCTCCGGTTTCGTCTGCGACAATGCCAAGCTGCGCAACTATATCGCCAGCAAGACCGATGCTGCTTCTGCCAAGGAATATCAGCAGAATGTAGAGCAGATCCGCGACGCTGAGGCTGCGAAGAACAGCAGCGACAAGGGTATGGTGATGAAGAAGGAGACGCTGAATGAGGAAGCTCAGAAGACCACCACTGTGGTGAGCGGCATCGTAGTAGGTGTCATCGTCATCGTAGCATTCGTGATGTTGGCGATTCTGATTCGCAGAAGAAGAAAGAATATGGTTGAATAGAAATGGAGACATTAGTTTTAGTAATGATGATATTGGTTTGCTTCAGTTTTGTGCTGAAGCAGACCTTCCACGGAGTGAAGGAGATTATGATCATCTCGGTGCTCGTAGCCTTCTTCGTGGGAATGACCTGGCCACTTGCCATCGAACAGTCGAAGACGCAGATTGCGGCTTGGATAGCCGACCAGAAGCTGATGCTCGATATGGCGGTGCTGCTGAGTATCGATGTGGCACTCACGATGCTTTTCTGTGTGCACCACGTAGATCTGAAGACTTCGGAACATGTGAGTCGCCGCAAATGGGTGTTCTTCATCTTCCTGAAGTACTTCCCGGGTTTGCTGGTTTTCCCAGTGCTGTTCAGCGTTCTGGTGATGACCATCTTCCTGCTTCCCGGCGTATCGTTCCAGGTAGTGGCATGGGTGCTTGCCGTAGTGCTGCTGGTCTTGACGCCGGTATTCACCTATGGTTTGAGATGGCTCTTGCCGGAGCGACCAATCCGCTTGGAACTGCTTTTTCTGGTAGAGGTGCTGCTCGGATTGATGGGCATCATCGGTACGGTGAATGGCAGGACTGCGGTGGCAGGATTCAACAGTTTCGATGCCCTCTCGCTTCTCGGCGTTATCGCCATCGTCATCGTAGGAATGGCGATAGGATGGGCAATTTACAATTATCAAATTAAAAAATATAGAGTATAATGAATTACATATCAGACGTATTGTTTTGGATTTCCACAGGCATGCTGGTTCCTGTGATTATTTTGTTGATTTTCTTCTTCCTCAGAGCCTTGCTGCTCCTTGGAGGTTTCTTCGGACAGTATCTTGTAAAGCGCAAGTCGGGTGCGGAGATTCGTGAACAGATGAACACCCTGACACTCGATAACATCGATACCCTGGGCGATCGCTTGCCAAAGAACAAGCAGGCTGTCATCGTTTCCTATATGAAGAAACTCGTGGACAACCGTCAGAGCAAGGCGCAGGTGAACCGCATCCTCGACCAGTATGCCCAGTTTGTTGAGAAGGATCTTTCTCTTCCATCTACTCTTCTGAAGATGGGTCCGATGCTCGGACTGATGGGTACCTTAATTCCGATGGGTCCTGCTCTGGTTGGTCTTTCTACCGGTGATATTGCTTCGATGGCTTACAACATGCAGGTGGCTTTCGCTACCACCGTAGTAGGCCTGTTCTCTGCTGCCATCGGTTTCGTAACCAAGCAGACCAAGAACCGCTGGTATACCGAGGATATGAGCAACCTCGAGTTTATTGCAGACCTTTTGGAGGAAAAGTAAAAAGGCTTTTAAAGGTAAAAAGGTAAAAAAGGCTTTTAAAGGTAAAAACTAAAGATAAATAATTTATGAGACAGAGACGCAGAAATAGGCTTGCGCATGATGGCGAGGATGATGATCCGATGAGCGTAGTGAGCAACCTCTTCGATGTGGCGATGGTGTTTGCCCTCGCCCTGATGGTAGCACTCGTTTCGCGCTATAATATGACGGAAATGTTCAGCAAGGATAACTTCACGATGGTGAAGAACCCTGGCAAGGAGAATATGGAAATCATTACCAAGGATGGACAGAAGATCAATCGCTATACTCCTTCTGAAGACCAGAGCAATAAATCTGGCAACAAGGGAAAGAAGGTAGGCATTGCTTACCAGTTGGAGAATGGCGAAATCATCTATGTTCCGGAAGATAAATAATCGGGGATTGCAAATCCCCTCAAACAGAAAATATTATTGTAACTAAAAGAAAAATAAAGAAAAATGAAAAAGTTTAAGACAATGATGGCCATGATGTTGGCTTTGGTTTCTATGTGTGTAGCATTCAGCTCTTGCAGCAGCGATGATGATCCTGTAGCAGTAGCTGCGGCAAAGGAAATTGCGGGTACCTATACCGGAAGTTTGGATATGACTGTAATGGGCACGGCTTCTACATACGATAACCTTACCATGAAGATTGAGGCTGTAGATGATGCTACAGTCAAGGTTACATTGCCAGCTTGTGGCGAGGGTATGATGGCTCTTCCTGCTCTGGAGGTACCTGCTGTGAAGGCTTCCGGTTCTAACGGTGCTTATGCTTTCTCTCAGGAGAACTATGCAGGTACTATTACCGTGAATGGTGCAGAGAAGAAGTACACAGTTACTTTGCATGGTACATTGAAGGACAAAACCCTGACCGTCAACTATTCTGTGCAGTATGGCAAAATGCCTATGCCAATGATTGGTAAGTTTGTTTGTACAAAATAAGAGAATAGTTTCTGGATAAACTTTGATATAACTCGATGAAACAAAAGATATTCGCACTATTCCTGATCCTTTGCGGATTGTGCCTGAATCTGAAAGCCGAAACCCAGGGCGATGTCGTGGGTAGGGTGCTCGATGATTCGGGCGCACCTCTAGCGGGTGCTACCGTCCAGATTTTGCATGCAAAGGATGGGGTAACAACTGATGAAGACGGATATTTCCGCATTCCTTACAGCAAGAATGGAGCGGTGAGAGTGAAGGTGAGCTTTGTGGGCTATCAGACTCAGACTTTCGTACTGAAAGCGGATGAGAGAAAAGGTGAGCAGCATGTGCTTCGCCTTCAACCGGATGCTACAGCTCTCGATCAGGTGGTAGTTACCGCAACCCGAACTCCGAAGGCTTTGAAGGATGCTCCTGTGGTAACCCGTCTGATTACCGCCAATGATATCAAGATAGCAGATGCTACCAATATCCAGGACCTCCTCACCGAGCAGATGCCGGGTTTGCAATTCGGCTATGCCATGAATCAGGAGACTTCTCTCAATATGAATGGTTTCGGTGGAAACGCCGTGCTCTTCCTCGTAGATGGCGAGCGATTGGCTGGTGAAACCATGGATAATGTAGATTATAGTCGTCTGAACTTGGATAATGTAGGACGTATCGAGATAGTAAAGGGTGCTGCTTCGGCGCTCTATGGCGCCAATGCCGTAGCCGGAGTTGTCAACATCATCTCCCGTGAAAACAGCGAACCTTGGACTGCCAATGTCAATACCCGCTACAACGACTTCAACAAGGAGTGGCGCCACGGTGGAAGCTTCAGCTTCAATGCCGGAAAATGGAATTCGCAGACCAGCATCCAGCGCACCACATTGGATGAGGTTCAGCTCACCAGTCCTTTCGATACAGAATCCAACATCCTTCATATCTATGGTGGAGAGACCTTCAATGTGAAGGAGCGTCTTACCTACAAGCTTTCTGATAAGATAAAACTGATAGGTCGTGGCGGTTATTTCAATCGTATCAGCAAGCGCAGCAACTATGATGATCATTACATGGATTATTCTGCCGGACTGAAGACCGTGATGAATCTTTCGGAGAATGATAATCTGGAGATTTCTTACGGCTTCGACCAGTATGACAAGGCTCGATATGTGAATGATGAGCGTACTCACGACCACGATTATACCAATCGTCAGAACACCGTCCGTGCCCTCTATTCCCATATCTTCGGCAAGAATACATTGACGGTAGGTGCAGATTTCCTGAACGATTATCTTACCACCTATCAGTTTGAGGATAATGAATCAAAGAATCAGAATTCATGTGATGCCTTCGCCCAGTTCGATTACAATCCTTTGCAGTGGTTGAACATCGTGGCAAGTCTTCGTCATGATTACTTCTCTGCATCCAGCCAGCATGCTACTACCGGTCGTCTGGCTCTGATGACCAAGTGGAAGGGTTTCTCCATCCGTGCCAACTATGCCGGCGGATTCCGTGCCCCAACGCTCAAGGAGATGTATATGAACTTTGATATGGCAGGTATGCAGATGATTTACGGTAATTCGGATCTGAAGCCGGAGAAGAGCAACAACTACAACCTGGCGCTGGAGCATGCCGGAAGGGTGAAGAATGCTAGCTTCTTTACCGGTCAGTATAGTCTTACCCTGATGGGCTATTATAATAAGTATGATAAGCGCATCACTACCGAGGATTATGCCGATTATATCCCGGGAACCGGTCAGCCGGATGTGGCTTCGCGTTATTGCAACGAGGATGGAGTAGAGGTGAGCGGCATCGACTTCAGTGCCCAGTACCGTTCGGATATGGGTCTAGGTGTGAAACTCGACTACAGTTATCTCCATGTGGGTGGCAGAAGTGTAGATTCCCAGTTCTCCCAGCCTCGTCCTCATACCGCCACCTGGCGTCTCGACTACGATCGCCAACTCTGTTCGTTCTATCGCATCAATGCGGCTCTGTCAGGCAGATACCTGTCTTCTCCTGATACAAACATCGAGAAGCATGACAGCAGTTATCAGTTGTGGAAGTTCACGCTTCAACAGCGATTCCTGGATGCAGTCAATCTGAACTTTACGGTAGATAATCTCTTCGATTATACACCAGAGAAGTATTATTGGAGTTCGGCGATGACCACCGGTCGCACCTTCACGGTAGGCCTTTCTATCGATATCGACCGTTTCGTAAAGGTATTCTAATAAAATAGCAGGGTGGACCAGTCTTCCATCCTGCTTCTTTTCTGATAGCACCGCCCTAACTATATAAAAATAGGTAGTTAGGGCGGTGTTATCGTTTATAGGTGCGCCCTAACTATGTTAAAAAAGGCAGTTAGGGCGGTACTATCCTTGCAGATTTCATTTTTTTTGTTTATCTTTGCACCGATAATATTTAGTATAAATGAAATAAAATCAGAAAGTTATGGATGCAAACGGAATAATAGGACGTGAATATGAGCAGAAACTCATTCTGGAACGTTGTAAAAGCAACAAGGCAGAACTGATAGCTATCTATGGTCGTAGGCGCGTAGGAAAGACTTTTCTGGTTCGAAAAATGTTCAACGACCAGTTTGCCTTTTCCTTTATTGGTATGTATGAAGTGAGCCGTGCGGTACAGCTGGAGCAGTTTCGGATGGCGTTGGCGCAGTATGCTAAGCAGACCGTGCCCAAGCTGAAAACCTGGTTTGAGGCTTTTGCTGCTTTGCGTGAATATCTGTCGGGCTTATCTCTGCAGGAACCGATTGTTCTGTTCTTTGATGAGTTGCCTTGGATGGATACGCCCAAAAGCAATTTTATCGCAGCTTTCAGTTATTTCTGGAATTCATGGGCTTCTATGGTCCCTCAACTGAAACTTATCGTCTGTGGTTCTTCCACCACGTGGATGTTGGCTAAGTTTATAGGCGATAAGGGCGGATTGTATGGTCGCGTTACCCGGCAGATCTATCTGGCTCCATTCTCTCTGGGCGAGACAGAGCTGTTCTTAAACGAATTGAAAGGCCTTGCTCTTACCCGCCAGCAGGTATTGGATGTGTATATGATATTGGGTGGTATTCCTTATTATCTTGATATGCTGGAGCGTGGTGTGCCGTTAGATGTGTGCATCGACAGACTGTTTTTCTCGCAGGATTCGCCATTACGTGGAGAATTCGATTTCCTCTTCCGTTCCCTCTTTAATGACTCCAAGCATTATCGCAAGATAGTAGAGGTGCTTTCTGAAAAAATGAAGGGGATGACCCGTAAGGAATTGATGGATGAGTTGAAACTGAAAGGCGGTGGACAGTTATCAGAAATCCTGGAGAATCTGAAGAAATGCGATTTTATCAGGAAATATGCTACCATAGGAAAGAGTGAAAGGGATGCCCTATATCAGTTAACTGACTTATACTCATTGTTCTATACCCGTTTTGTGGAAAATAACAGTGGGCAGGATAAGAACTTCTGGAGTAACATGCGCAATTCGGGAAGTAGAACAGCCTGGAGCGGTTATGCTTTCGAACAGGTATGCCTACATCATATCCCACAGATCAAGAAGGCATTGGGTATTTCTGGTGTTTTGGCGAATGTTTATTCCTGGTCCTGCCGTCCTTTTGTAGATTCTACTGGTGCAGAATGGCGAGGAGGTCAGATAGATATGCTGATAGACCGTGCTGATGGAGCTATCAATATCTGTGAGATGAAATATGCCAAGGATGAGTTTGTGATAGATGCCAGCTATGAGCAGCGGCTGCGTGACAGGATGTCTTCCTTCTCTGTGGCGACCAAGACGAAGAAGGCATTGCTGCATACTTTCATCACGACTTATGGGGTGAAGCAGAATATGCATAGTGGATTGGTGAATAGTGAGGTAAGGATGAATGATCTCTTTGGATAAATGGTATTTTAATGTCCGTTTTCAAAACTGATACTGCCCCCCATGAGATAGGGGGCAGGTCGGTGAAAAACGTTGAAAAATCGCCTAGAACCATCTCTTCTTCATTTTCTTCAAGAAATCCTTGGTGATAGGAAAGCCGGAGGCATCACCTATTACGGAGTCGGTATAACAGAAGGGGCATTCGGCTGTAGGCGGCTCATCAGGGAGGTAATCCGTGATTTCGGATGGCGAGAAGATTTCGCCGCAGAAGAAACAGCCGCACTTTTCAGATTTTTCTATTTGTTCCTTGTTGCTGAAGCAGCAATCGTGAGCTTGGCGGAAGATTCTGTCTTTCTCCTCCTCTTCTTTCTGCTTTTTCTCAGCCTTTTCCAAATACCCCTTGAATCGTCTCTGAAGATAGAGCGGCACATGATAGTGAGGGGCGAAGACATACAGCGACGGAACGTGGTCGTGGTATTCGTAGCCGGGACCATCTATCACGGTATAGCTGTCATCCGTTTCATCGTATGGCAGTTCATCCAATCCCCTTTTATCCTTGACAGCCTGGTTTCTCTCCCAGATCCATTCGGTGGTAAGCGGAGTTCCGACAACGATGGCAAGTTTCACCTCATCGCCACGATATACTTCCACGATGTCACCTTTCTGGAATCTAATCTGTTCTGCGTTTCTGCCTCGGAAGGTCTCGTCAGGATGACGGTCGTATGCAGGCAAATCGCAGACTCCGGGATAGTAAATGCTGAAACGCGAACAGCAGTAAGACCGGTCGATCAGTTTTCCCTCACCGTCATACACTCTTTCAGAAAGACATTCGCGGTCGTAGTGCAACAGTCCCATTGGAATCTCCGAGATATAATAGCAGAAGGTATCCAGCGGATAGTCGTCTTCCTCCTTCATCTTTTTGCGGTAAAGAACATCCTGGTGCATCAGTCTCTCTGCCTCCTCCAAAGTTGTAGTGAAGGCTTGCGGACAATAGGTGTTCACCTTATATTTCGGATAGTGTGAACGCTTTTTCTCCTCCAGCTCTTCTGTTTCTAAAACTTCGAGCTTGAAGATGGCAGGAACATCCCGATGCTGTGGATGTTCAGCCAATTGCTTGAATTCTTCGTATGTCATAGGATGTTTATTTTAAGAATTGGTGTGTCTTCTTGTATTTTGTACCATCGCAGTTGGTGATATTGATTTCCAGGACCAATCCTTCCAGCTGAAAGTCGAGCGGGATGTTGATGGCACGTCTTTGGATATCCATTTCGTAGAAGATGCTTCCGTCCTTTTTGCAGAGCACGATGTCCAGATAGTCTGGCATATCAGGTATAGTTCCAGGCTCTGACATTTGTGGTTGAAACTCCCCAAACTCTTCCTTCACATACTCGAATAGTCCCCGAGTATATTTTTCGATATCCACCCCTACATATCGAGTATAGGTGTATTTGATAATACATAAAGACATTTTATTTGCCATTTTATTCTTTCTTTTTGGTTATACCTTTATAATATAGTAATATGAAGGGAAAATTTCAAAAAAAAAACGCCAATATTTTTAAAAAAAGTATTGGCGCTTGATTATTGAATTAGCGTCTGTTTGAAAAGAGGGCTACTTGTTAAATTGTTCTTTGAATAGAGTCGTTAAATTAAATAGTTATTTTACTGGCCCTCTATATTTTCAAATATGCTATAAAACTTTAAGATGGTATCAGCAAACCAATTCACCAACTCGTCATCTGTTTTGTCCAAAGTGTCTGTAATAAGCCATGCCCATTTGTTCTTCTGCTTAGTTCCTTGTTTAAGCTTCAGGTTTGGTAATTGGGTGAGGACATCATTCTTGGCTATAAATTCATCCATTTGTTTTTTTGCATGTTCACCATTAAGCGTACTGATTGTTACGGTGGTAATGCCATAACGAACGCTGTAGCCACAGTCATAGAAGAAATCTTTGCGTCTCGGAGAATTGAAGTTAATGTATGGTCTGCCCTTTGGATTGCTGATAGAGGAGCCAATAGTGCTCTTGATTTTGTCAATGACACTGTTCCAAAGATTATCACACCACTCTGATTTCTTGTTTGTTGAAATCTCTGCAGAAGAATCCATGTCTTGGTTAATCTCAAGCGGTGAATCTCCGCTATTGTTGTCTTTTATCATCTGCATCAGGTTGTCGAACCCTTCTTTGCCGTAATTATCTAAAATCAGATTACGCTCAAACTTGGCTATGGCATTCAGCACTTGGCTTCTTGTTACGCCATAAACAAACTCACGACCAGCTCTAATTTCGTATTTATCAATGTTCTGATTATGGACTTTTGAGCATTCTAGATTATAGATATCATCAGTTAATAAACTTCTGACAGTATCATCTGTTTTTCCTGTTTGCTCAGGATATTCAAAAACTTCAAACAACTGACAAACCTCTGGGATACCTGTACGCACTTCCTGATTGATTCTTACCATAGCAGATTCCCATTTGTCAATATTGTCGTTTTCTTCTGAAGTCTGACCAATCTTAAGCCAGCCACCTTCCTGCAGTTTCAACTCTGTATTGGAAGAATACTGAGGTGAAAGGCGCTTAGGACCGAATACGTAAATAATAGTTCTTTTCATTTTTTCCTTATTTCCGCAACACTATAATTTAATATTTTTTATAAGCACCTGAGCAATAATAAGTTGCTCATGATTATGTCATGTCAGAAATTTCACTTATCTTAGTGTTGCATTTAAAAAACAAATAAAACTCTGAATGACATGGCAAAGATACAAATAAAATCTGAGAAACTCACTCCTTTTGGAGGAATTTTTTCTATTATGGAGCAATTTGATGCTCTTTTAGCTCAAACCATAGATTCCACCTTGGGATTGAGATGCACATTGTTTGGTTATCAATATAGTGAGATTCTACGTTCTCTGATGTGCGTATATCTTTGTGGTGGCTCATGTATTGAGTATGTTACAACTCACTTGATAAAACATTTGTCAATTTCTCTAAGAGTTGAAGGGAAAATGACTTTTCTAATATTATTGTACCCCTCCAAGGCATCTTCGCCGAGAGTTGTATGTCTCTCGTCGATGGTTAAAACGCCATTTTTAAAAATGGCCTAACTGGATTCGTATATCATCGTCTTCATCTGATAACTTTGTTAATGGATAATCCCAATTGTCGTCATCATCATCGTCATAGTTGGATTGATTCAGCTTTGCTTCCTGGATGTTCTTTCTTACCTCTTCGCGAGCCTCTTGGAAACTCTTTTTGGCTTCGTTTGAAACTTCTTCCAGGCTTTCACCTACTGTCTTTGCGATATCACCGACTAATTTTTTGAATAATTCCATATTATTACAAATTTAATGTTCTTACTTTTGTTTGTATTATAGCTGCCGGGAAATTACATCCCCGGCATAGTAGGAGGCATTCCTGGCATCTGTGGGGCGGTGCCTTGGAACAATGGAGCGAGTTCTGCTACATTGCCGGCAAACTCCCACTGCGCCATACCGTTCTTCCAAACGTATGACTGCTGGGTGAACTGACCCTGCTGAACGAGCTGCTGGAGCTTGTTCCAATCGCATGGACCATACTGCTGACCATTGATGCCAATATAATACTGTACCTGAGGAACAGCAGCACCCATGCCTGGCATCTGAGGCGCACCACCCATCTGACCCATCATACGCTCCTTCTCCAGAGTTGTGGTGAAAGCTTGCGGACAATAGGTGTTCACCTTGTATTTCGGATAGTGTGAACGCTTTTTCTCCTCCAGCTCTTCTGTTTCTAAAACTTCGAGCTTGAAGATGGCAGGAACATCCCGATGCTGTGGATGCTCAGCCAAATGCTTGAATTCTTCGTATGTCATGGGATGGTTATTTTAAGAATTTATGAAACTTAAGTTCAGGGAGACAACCTTCAGAGTCATTGCCTTCTTGATTGTTAAGATTCCTTTTGGTGATAGTTTTATGAATTTTCAGTTTTCTCATGTCCGACTTGCCGTTAGCTTCATGGTTACACCAAGGCTTGGGATATGCATGTCTTTTTTTGTATCTCGTGCCATCGCAGTTCTGGATAAAGATTTCCAATACTAATCCACCCATTTGACAATCATGCGGAATGTTGACGGCACGGCGCAGAATGTCGCTTTCGTAGAAGATGCTGCCATCCTTCTTGCAGAGCAGCATATCCACATGGTCTGGCATTTCCATGTCAGAGCCAGGCTCAGAGACCTGCGGATTGAAATCTGCAAACTCCTTTTTGACATACTCATTGATAATGTTGGACAGTTTTTCCACATCGATACCTGCGTAATGCTCGTAGTTATAACTGATAGTGCATAAAGACATTTTTGCTGCCATATTCTTCCCTTTCTTTTGTTTGTTAAAGTGATATTTCAATACTCATCTCGAAGTTTCCGGGCTTGATTTTCATGATGTCTTCCACCGTGAAGATGGAGAGATAGTTGAAATAATGGCTGAAAGCCCAGTTGAGCGAAACATGATATTTCTCCCAAATTTCATTCCAGAGTTGTCCGATGCTATTTTCTTCATTATTGAATATCATCTCCTTGTCGAAGGCATCGTCCTCTTGCACTCCTGGTTCCAAATCAGCGCCCCATCCGATGATGTCGCACTTTGCCATTTCGAATGTAAGTCTGATTTGTTCTTCCAAGGTCTCGTCGCCATCATCAAGGTAAGTCATTCCGATGTAGCTCTCTATTTGATAGTCCTCGAAGTCCTTGTAGCCTTTTTCTATTTCGTCGAGGAGATGTATCGATACCCGAAGCGTTTTGTCGATAGTGGAAGAAGTGAGCTCTTTCAGGTGGTCGTTGAGCATGAAGATATGCTCAAGTTCTTCCTTGGAGAAAGGTTTGAGCGTACCTTCCTCGTTAATCTCTCGCTTCTTCCAACTCTCAGCATATCGCTGTTCGTACATTTCCAGTCTCTTCTTTTCTTTCTCAGTCATAATTACTCTGTTTTGGTGATACCTTATATAATATAGTAATCTTGGGAGAAAATTTCAAAAAAATGCTGATATTTTTTGAAATACCAGCATTCTTTTTATAGTTACACTTTCTTATGTTATACCTTCTTGATGTCCCAGTAACTTGGATGGGAAGCATCACGAGATTTCTTACCAAACTTTGCCTCACATGCATCAGCGATGTTGT
>ENA-ORLY01001454-ORLY01001454.1-human-gut-metagenome-genome-assembly--contig:-NODE-1454-length-28046-cov-24.587043_pt1 | contig 28046 bp, 28 predicted proteins | sample MGYA00243071_ERZ508832 | MGnify/ENA primary metagenome ERZ508832 (study PRJEB26277, sample SAMN04329777) | human gut metagenome | biome: human-associated habitat | host: Homo sapiens | place: USA... | reverse complement strand
AGAAAAGCCGTCCCCATCTGGCAGCATGACATCCAAAACAATTAAATCAGGAGTTTCCTCTTTTGCGGTCAAAATAGCTTCTTTGACCGACATAGCAGTAAGGACAGTTTCAAATCCTGCATCTTTCAATATATCTGATATCATCTTCAATAGTTCCTGTTCGTCATCTACCAACAGGAGCCTTTTACTATGTAAAAAAGAATTATCCATAGCATCCTCTCCAATCTGATTTTCTTTGCTTCTATTATATCATAGGCTGTCCATTCTGCGATCTTGTCCCTTAAAAAGTAAGGTAAAAGTAAGGACGGGAGAATGTAGATGTCAGGTTGAAGCTGTACCATAAAAACATCGAAAGGAGATGTTTCTATGGACTATATCATCACAACGGAACAGTTGACAAAGAAGTACAAAAATTTCATCTCGGTCAACAATGCTTCGCTTCATATTCGCAAGGGCAGCATTTATGGTTTTCTCGGCCCCAACGGTGCGGGGAAATCTACGACCATGAAAATGCTGCTGGGCCTGACCGCGCCGACAAAGGGCAGCTTTACTATTGATGGGAAGCAGTTCCCGAATGATCGGATTGCCATTCTCAAAGAGATCGGCTCTTTCATCGAAGCGCCGTCTTTCTACGCAAACCTGACCGGGCGGGAAAATCTTGATATTATCCGCCGCATTTTGGGACTGCCGAAAGCCGATGTGGAGGATGCTCTGGAACTGGTAGGGCTGACTGAGTTTGGCGACCGGCTGGCAAAAAAGTATTCGCTGGGAATGAAGCAACGCTTGGGCCTTGCCGGGGCGCTGCTGGGGCGTCCGCCGATCCTGATTCTGGACGAACCCACCAACGGCCTTGACCCGTCCGGTATCCACGAAATCCGCAATCTGGTAAAATCCTTGCCCAGCCTTTACGACTGCACGGTGCTGATCTCGTCCCATATGCTGTCTGAAATCGAATTGATTGCAGATGACATTGGGATTCTCAACCACGGGCGGATGCTATTTGAGGGAAGTATGAATGATCTGCGTCAGTACGCTCTGCAATCCGGTTTTGCTGCGGACAATCTGGAAGATGTGTTCCTTTCTATGGTTGAGAAAGATAACATGGACAGAAAGCAGAGGGCAAAATTATGAAAACGCTGGCAATCGAACTTCGGAAAGAAAAGCGAACCGGCGTGATTCCTGTGCTGCTGGCCGTTGGTGTCTTGGGAGCCGCCTACGCATTTGTCAATTTCATTGTGCGGAAAGACACACTTCTGAATCTGCCGCTGGCCCCGATGGATGTCTTGTTGACCCAGCTCTACGGCATGATTATGGTGCTGAATCTGTTCGGTATCGTGGTTGCTACCTGCATGATCTACAACGTGGAATTTAAGGGAAGCGCCGTTAAGAAGATGTATATGCTTCCCGTCAGCGTCCCGGCCATGTATCTGTGCAAATTTCTGATTCTAACGGTCATGTTTTTGGTTGCAATCGTGCTGCAAAACTTGGCGCTTGCACAAATCGGCATGACGGATTTGCCGGACGGAGCGTTTGAGATGGGTACGCTGGTAAGCTTTGCCGGATACTCTTTTCTCACATCCATGCCGGTACTGTCGTTTATGCTGCTGATTTCCTCGCGCTTTGAAAATATGTGGGTGCCGCTTGGAATTGGTGTTGCCGGTTTTCTAAGTGGTATGGCCCTTGCAAATTCGGGGCTGACGCTTTTGCTGGTGCATCCTTTTGTGATTATTCTGAAACCTGCGGTAGCCATGAGCGCCCAGCCTGATCCGACGGTTGCTCTTGTCGCTTTGGCGGAAACACTGTTGTTCCTTGGTGTTGGCTTGTGGCTGGCGAAGTACAGACGCTACGAGTAAGGAGGGATAATAAGAAATGAGCTTTTTGGATTTGCTCAAAATCGAGTTTATGAAAGTAAAACGCTCCAAAATCGTACCCCTGATTTTCATTGCACCTCTATTGGTGGTGGTTTCTGGGGTTGCGAGTTTGAGCAACTACTTTACGCCGGAATACACCAATGCGTGGCCTGCTATGTTTATTCAAAGTGCGCTTGTTTACGCCTACTATCTGCTTCCATTCAGCATGATCGTGGTTTGCGTGATGATCGCAGGACGAGAAACAGGAAATAATGGGATTCTGAAAATGCTGGCGCTGCCGGTCAGCCGCTGCGCATTATCCATTGCCAAATTCTGTGTGCTTACCTTTTATCTGTTTATGGAGATGGTGGTGTTTCTTGTCGTATTTGTAATCGCTGGGTTGATTGCAACACAGACAATGGTGGTCACAGAGACCCTGCCAATCCTGTATCTTCTGAAATGGTGCTTGGGGCTGTTTCTGACTATGCTGCCGTGCATTGCGGCTATGTGGGCCATCACCGTACTGTTTGAAAAGCCGCTTCTCTCTGTGGGATTGAATTTGCTGCTTGTGATTCCTGGTGTATTGGTTGCAAATACGCCGCTGTGGATCGCCTACCCGTATTGTTACAGCGGTTATCTCGTTTCCTGCTCTCTCCATGACTTTACAGCAGAAACTTCCGACGCCGCTTTTTCGATGTTTCCGTTCCTGCCGTGCGCGATAGTCGTGTTTGGTCTGTTTTTCGCGCTGGCTGTCACCCAATTTGGGAAAAAAGAAATGAGGTAAAACTATGGAAAGGAAAAAACTTCAATCAGTTAGTATCGCTGCGCTCATTGTGAGCATCCTGCCGCTGGCGGCTCTTGCCCCGTCGTTCCTGCACCTTTCGCTGTCGGACAGAGTCCGAACCGCTTGGGCCGGAGCCAATATCGTTTTTGTCCTGCTGAGCCTGATCCTTTCGGTGGTATGTGTGCGGAGCAAGGAAAGCCGCAGCGTTATCAATATCGCATCCACGGCAATCAGCGCGTTTTGGGCGTTACTGATGGTGGGAATTGTTGCGCTTGCCGTGTTCCTTACTTTCGTTCAGTGAGGAAATTGCTATGCGGAAAATCATTGGATGTTGCCTGATTGCTGTTTCTTTACTGGCCTGTACTGCCTGCTCCGGCCTCGACAGGTTAAGTGAAAATCTCAGGAAAGGAGCAGAGCAATTAGGTGATGATGTAGTGATTGGGAAAAGCAACGCTCTTATAGCCCCTTATCAGTCTTTTGAGGGCAGCCGGACTTCGGACAACGATGCTTTTCTGGCCACCTATGACGCTTCTGTAACTGGATTTAACGGACAGGATATTTTGGTTGCTGACACCGACCTCAAGGAAAATGAGTGCCGTGAAATTGTAATCCGATACCAGTTTGATTCTCTTGATGGGGACTGTCAACTCATTTACATCTCCCCGGACTTGGAGGAGCAAGTGCTTTCTGAATCTGCCAGCGGAAGCGTTGCCGTTCAGCTTCAAGCTGGAGCGAACTACATCGGAATCACCGGCACAGACTATTCGGGCGCGATCCAGATTACCGTGGAATAAGTGGTAGAATGATATGAAACGAATATTGGTAGTGGACGACAACACGGAATTTCTGCAAACCCTATCAACCGTACTATCTGGTGATTTTGATACGATTAAGGCTACGGGCGTTATGGACGCATTGAACACACTTCAAACAATCGCAGTAGATGCAATTTGTTCCGATTTCAATATGAAAGATGGCACAGGGCTGGATTTGCTTAAAACAATTCGTCAAAAAGGTTTGAAAACCCCTTTTCTGCTGATGTCTGGCGATGACAGCAGAGCATTAGAGCAAAAAGCCAAACTGTACTATGGTGGTTTCTGCTGCAAAACGGATTTTGACTTAATCCGTAAAATTAAAGCCTTAGTCAGCAACTAAATAAAGATACCATCTGCCGCACGACGGCAAAAGAAAAAAAGCCGTCGTACAGCAGCCCTTTGACACGCAATACGATTAGCGGCGGCTTTGAACAATCAAGGCCGCCGCTTCTCATTGTCCAGCGGGATCGGCGGACCGGGGAGGAAATCGTATGAAAGAGATTATAGTCATCCGCACTTCTGACCCAGATGGAAGTGTCTTTCGTTCCATCCTGGAAGCCTTACAGGGAAAAGATGTTCAGATTGTCCATGCTGCTGACCTTGATCCCTCTGCCCTGACTTTGGGAGATATTGAGATATTCCCAGAGCAGCGGCGGGTCACAAAGGCCGGTAAGGAGATCTGCCTAAACTACGGAGAGTTCTCTATCCTTTACTGTATGGCCTGCTGTCCTGGGCGTGTATTCAGCCGGGAGCAGCTCTACAATGCAGCCTGGGGTGAGGACTATGAATTAGGCACCAACACCGTGGACAACACGATCTGGCGGCTACGGAGCAAGCTGGAGCCTGACCCAAAGCATCCCACCTACATCAAGACTGTTTTTCGGGTGGGATATAAAATCGAGAGATAGCACACAAAAAACACCGGACGCGGCGGCCTACTGGCCCTGCGCCCGGCGATTTCTCAACCAGCTAATACAAATAATTGAAATTATGTCATTGGTCAAGCGTTCGCTCGTGTTTGGGAAAATTTATCAAATAATACATAATGGAAGTTGCAATTATCATGCCGATAAATAAGCATATAGAGATAAAAAAAGAAAAAGCGTTGCTAATTTGCTCTCCGGCTGTTGAATTTTGTAGCACATCCCATATTGCACCTACTCCCCAAAAAAGCGGAAAAATTATTAGTATGTTTTTTGTTATATAAAATACTGCCAAATACATAATACCTACAAAAAAGAGCTTTATAAATTCCGGTTGAAATCCGGCATGATGGAGACTGTAAAAGACAGACGTTACAATAATTGCGGGAACTATTCCCAAGGATTGTTCAAATTTATATCGCAAAAATCCAAAAATAAATATCATTTCAAAAATCCCGGCAACCCAAATATATGATATAGCATAAAAGCTCTCTTTTGTAATTTGAAGCTCTTGTGTAGTGGAAGATAATATGATCCACAAGACAAAAGCCGCAAATATGTTAATAAAAAGGCTGCTTTTCCACCGTATTGTATGAATACCCAAAACGGATAAACTTTGATTTTCTCTAAATAAGATCATATACAACGGGTACAAAAAGCCAAGCACAAATATCATAAGTATGCTTCTCAAAAACAAAACTGAAAAAACAGTTCCCGGAAAACAATTCATTCCAAAACTCAGCAAGAGCATGGCAATACCGCTCAATAGACCTATAAATAAATTGGAATCAAAACGGACACAAAACAATTTGCCACTCATGTTAAGTATCCTCACAAGTTTCTAACAGTCTTTTCGTCCCGCAAATTTCTGCGGATACAATATCAGACATCCTTTGAACGTTAGCAACATGGCACCGTGAGGTTCCGTTAATCCATTCTGGGCTAATCTGATTTTCGATTCCTGCTTTGCACTTACGCAATATTTCCAATCTCTTTTCCAGCAATGCTTTTCTTTCTTCACATTCAAAAACATGGAGGAAAAATGCTGCAATCGAAAAAACATTGGTATCATAATCAAATTTCAAAATGGAGTCTTTCAATGTTTTGCGTAGCTCTTTTTTCCCCAGCTCTGTTAAGGTATAGACTGTTCGATCCGGCATATTCCCAATTTTCTCGGTGTTGCCGCATATTAGCCCTTTCTTTTCAAGGGTTTTGATCGTCGCATAGACTGTTGAATCAGCGATATTGAACCACCAACGAACATTCATGTGTCCCAACCATTTGGTAATTTCGTAAGCATTAAGGGGCCTTTCATGGATAAGCCCCAGTAACATTGTTGCCGGTTTCGATAGCATTTTGAAGCTCCCTTCTTGACAAAGCTATTTGTTTGAAGTACTCTATATATAGAGTACTATTCGATTACAGTGCTACTATACCATAATTCTCAAACAAAATAAAGACCTCATTGTGAGACGGGAGCTAAATATGCAAGATTATAAGCAAAAATCTAAGCAGTCATTCGACCTTCAGGCGGAAACCTATGACCATGATAAAAATGGCCTTCATGCCAGAAATCAGTACCAAGCAATATTAGAAAAAGTTAAAGATTTTCAATTAGGGAAAGTATTAGACGTTGGTTGTGGAACAGGTGTGCTTCTCGAACAATTACTCAAAGTGCATGGTGGCTCTGCTAATCAGTTCTTTGGGCTTGATCTTTCAAAAAAAATGCTTGAAATAGCAGATTCAAGATTATCAGAAAAAGCAACTTTGGTTCAGGGGGATGCTGAAACACTTCCTTTTGCAGATTATACCTTTGATACTGTTTTGTGCTGTGATTCTTTCCATCACTATCCCAATCCTCAGCAAGCAATTATAGAATTTTATAGGGTTATAAAGCCCAACGGAAGATTATTGATTAGTGACTACTGGAAACCATTTCCTATTCGCCAGATAATGAATTTGTTTTTGCCATACAGCAATGATGGTGATGTAAAAATATATTCTCAAAAAGAAATTATGGCGTTTCTGGAAACAGTTCATTTTGATGTGACTTGTTATGAACACACAAATAGTTCCTCATACATAGTTATTGCAAAAAAAGGATTTTGACAATTCTGTTTTATATGTAAAATTCTGCCCGGCGACAGAAAATAAAAATGTTACCAGTCAGGTTGATTTCGTGCGCTCATTCCATGTATCTCAACGGTGGTTTTAAGAAATCAAGGCTTCCTCTTTCTTTTGCGCAGGATCGGTGGCCCACGGAGGAAATCGTATGAAAGAGATTATAGTTATCCGCGCTTCTGACCCCGACGGAAGTGTTTTTCAATCCATCCTGGGAGCCTTACAGGGAAAAGATGTTCAGATTGTCCATGCTGCTAACCTTGAGCCTTCTGCCCTGACTCTGGGAGATATTCAGATATTCCCAGAGCAGCGGCGGGTCACAAAGGCCGGTAAGGAGATCTGCCTGAACTACGGGGAGTTCTCCATCCTTTACTGCATGGCCCGCTGCCCTGGGCGTGTATTCAGTCGGGAGCAGCTCTACAATGCGGCCTGGGACGAGGACTATGAATTAGGCACCAACACGGTGGACAACACGATCTGGCGGTTGCGGAGCAAGCTGGAGCCTGACCCCAAGCACCCCACCTACATCAAGACCGTTTTTCGGGTAGGATATAAAATCGAAAAATAGCATACCAAAAGCGCCAGGTGTGGCCCTTCCGGTCCTACGCCTGGCGCCTTATTTATGCCCCCCGATATTCAGCCAATGGTGCTTATATCATAATTCATATTCTGTGCCTTGTTTTGTTCTTTTGTAAGAACTATAATACCATTATCGGAGGTGCAGGCATGGATTACATAACAGTCAAAGAGGTCAGCGAAAAGTGGGGCGTAACGCCTCGGCGGGTAAACTACTATTGCGCCGGTGGCCGTATTCCCGGCGCTGTGAAGATGGCCGGTGTTTGGCTGATCCCCAAAGACGTGGAGAAGCCGGTAGACGGAAGAACCAAACAAGGAAAGGAGCTAAAAAATGCAAAAGATACTCTATGTTGAGGATGATTTAAGCCTGATTGATGGCTTGCAATATACTTTGGAAAGCAGCGGATATGCCGTAGACAATGCGAGAACAGTTAAAGAGGCATTGTCACTGTTTCGGATCAACCATTACGATATGCTTCTCTTGGATGTTACGCTTCCAGACGGCACCGGCTTTGATATTTGTAAAGAGGTGCGGAGCAATTCAACCGTTCCCATTATATTCTTGACGGCATCAGATCAGGAAATCAGCATTGTCCGGGGACTTGATATGGGGGCCGACGATTATATCACCAAACCGTTCAAGCTCAATGAGCTGCTTTCCAGAATTAAAGCCCTTCTTCGGCGCTCTTTACAATTTTCTAAAGCAGAGGCAATCTTAACGGCAAATGGTATTCGTGTAGATACCACCGAAAGGCTTGTCTGGAAAAACGGCGAGCCGATTGACTTGCCTCTGGTAGAATACAAACTTCTTTGCCTGTTCATGCAAAATCCTAATCATCTCATGCCGCGGGAAATGATTTTAGACCGAATGTGGGATGGCAATGGGAATTTTGTAGATGATAATACTTTATCCGTTTATATCCGGCGGTTACGGAACAAAATTGAAGATACACCAAATGCTCCTAAATATCTGCTGACCGAACGGGGAATTGGATATAAGTGGGTTGTTGAGTGAGGACGGATTTATGGGCAAATTAGGGAAAGAAACAAAAATACTGTTAATCACTATTACTGCTATCTGCCTCATTTCCTTTCTTCTTGCGGGAGGCATTGCCACACTTCTGGCAAATAGTTTTCAGCAGGAATTATTGCTCCATGATTATGGCGTTGCAGGTCATTTACTGAACAATGAAAACGAGCTGTCAATCTCCGCTTTTACTTCACAGCCAAACGGAAATGACATAGAGTGCGGCAGAGAGGCGTTAGCTTCTGTCGGATATGATGAAACGGTTCCCATGCGGTTTTTGCCTGCTATCCAGACATATCGAAATCAGGCGATGTTGTATGTATTTCTGCTGTTGGTTTTTCTGTTTGGGACAATCTACTTATCCCTGTTTCTCTATCTTCGCTGCCAGCACAAGGCTTTCAGTAGTGCAGAAAATACCATCCGTCAATTTCTTGATGGCAATACTACGTCCCGCATCGAATGCTCGCAGGCTGGTGACTGGTACAGCCTGTTTCATGCCATCAATGAAATGGCGACCATCCTCTCTGCCCATGCCGAAAACCAACGGCAGACCAAAGAATTTTTGCAGGATATTATTTCGGATGTATCACACCAGATTAAAACGCCGCTGTCCGCCCTGAAAATGTACCATGAGATTATAGAGAGCCATAAAGATGATGAAGCAACCGTGAGTAGTTTCACCGAAAAATCTCAAAGAGAAATTAAACGGATGGAAGATGTGATTTACACCTTACTGAAACTGGCACGATTGGACGCAGGAATTATTCAGATGGAAAAGACCTCGGAAAATCTTTCTGTTCTTATGCAGGATGTTTTAGAACGCTTTGAAACTTGGGCGGAACGGGAGCATAAAACAATTACATTTTCTGGTGAAGAAGATATTGTTTTATCATGCGACGCTCTGTGGGTATCGGAAGCCATTGGAAATATTGTAAAAAATGCCTTGGAGCATACAGGGAGCGGCGGCCATATCGAAGTAAAATGGGGACAATCCCCTTTAATGACGCAGATTGAAATATCCGACGATGGAAAAGGAATACACCCGGAAGATCTGTATAACATTTTCAAACGGTTTTACCGCAGTCGTTTTTCTTCGGACGTACATGGAATCGGATTAGGATTGCCGCTGGCTAAAGCTATTGTAGAAGCTCACGGCGGAACCATTTCCGTAACCAGCACTTTGGGTGCAGGCACCACATTTACATTGAATTTTTTTAACCTTACAGATGAGTAAGATGGATGTCACTTGGAAGTAAGTCACGGGGGGTATGATGTTGTCTGTAAGGAGGTCTTGAATATGAATATTCTTGAAGTACAAGACCTGTGCAAAACCTATGGCACAGGCGAAGCAGAAGTTCACGCTTTGAACCATGTATCATTTTCCGTCCGAAAAGGCGAGTTTATTGCCATCATTGGCGAATCGGGTTCCGGCAAAAGTACCCTGCTGAATGTGATCGGCGCTCTGGACAGTGCCACTTCCGGCAAGGTATGGATTGATGGACAGGATATTTTTTCTATGCCGGAGAAAAAATTGACTGTGTTCCGGCGACAGCATATCGGATTTATTTTCCAGTCATTTAATCTGATCCCAGAGCTGAATGTAGAGCAGAACATTACATTTCCCCTGTTGCTTGACTATAAAAAGCCAAATCAAAAGTTCGTCAACGAATTGTTGCAGGTACTTGGGTTGAGCGAGCGCCGGAAACATCTTCCCAGCCAGCTCTCCGGCGGCCAGCAGCAGCGTGTGGCGATTGGCCGGGCATTAGTCACGCGCCCTGCCCTGATTATGGCAGATGAACCGACTGGAAACTTGGACAGCAAAAACAGTCAGGAAGTTTTGGCTTTACTGCAAACCATGTCGGACAGGTATCAACAGACCATTTTGATGATAACCCACAACAAAAATCACGCCAGCGCAGCAGACCGTGTGTTCCGCATGACCGATGGCGTGTTGAAGGACTTGGGGGTGTCGTCGCGTTGAAAAGCTATCTTGGCTTGGTGCCGCAATACGAAAAGGTACACCGCAAGAACAATCGTATTTCCGTTCTCTGCATTGTCCTTTCGGTGTTGCTGGTAACTGCTATTTTTAGTATGGCAGACATGGCGCTGCGGGCGCAGAAAAATTATTTTATCAAAACGAATGGTGAATACCATATCAGTCTGACTGATATTGATGAACAGACGGCAGAACTCGTAAAAGCACGGATAGATGTTGCCCACTGCGGATGGGCCTATCAGGGAAGTACCGGCTCTATCGGCTCCAAAACGGTCAGCCTCGCAGGTGCGAATGAGGACACCTTTTCCGCTTTGACGGAAATGGATATGGAAAGCGGCTCATATCCTACCCAGCCCGATGAAGCATTATTGAATAAATCTGCTTTGGAGCAGTTGGGCCTTTCAGTTGGCGACACCGTTACAGTGACCGTGCCGGGTGGTTCCAGCCACGAATACCGCATTACCGGCGTTCTTGCCGATATGGGAAGTTTGCTTAAAGCGGATGTATATGGCATGGTATTAACCGAGGACGGTTTTCGCCAGATTGCGGACGAAAATGCCGAAGATGGAACTACTTTCCGCGTTCAGTTCAAAGATGGTGTGAACATTCAGGAGGCCATGAAGGAGATAAAAACGCAATATGGCCTTTCAGACAGTCAGGTAAGCGAAAACACGGCACTCCTTGGATTGATGGGACAGAGTGAGAACAGCACAATGCAGTCCCTATACATCGTCGCAGGTTTTCTTGTCCTTTTGGTGCTGATTGCCGGTGCAGTAATGATTGCTGCCAGCTTTAACACAAATGTTCTGGAACGGGTTCAGTTCTATGGGCTTTTGCGGTGCTTAGGTGCATCCAAAGCACAGGTAAAGCACTTTGTCATTCTTCAAGGGCTACGCCAAAGTATGAAGGGTGTACCGATTGGGCTGGTTGCCGGACAGATCATTACATGGTGTGCCTGCCTCTTGCTGAAATCTATCAGTGGGGAACGCTTTTCAGAAATACCACTTTTTCAGTTCAGTGTAAGCGGTCTGATCGCTGGTGCGGTGATCGGTTTTCTGATTGTGTTGCTGGCATCCCTATCTCCGGCGAAAAAGGCTTCTAAAGTATCGCCGGTAACTGCTATCAGCGGCAGTACACAACTTACGCAGAACAAGAGGGCCGCAAATACAAAGCTGTTCCATATTGAAACCAGCATGGGAATTTTCCATGCACTATCCGGCAAAAAGAATGTATTTCTTATGACCTGCTCGTTTGCTATCAGTATTATGATGTTCCTGTCGTTTCAGGTAATGGTAGTTTTTCTCGATCAGGGGATGCCTGCGCTCTCTCCATCGGCAGCGGATGTATCTATTACAGTGGGAAGTACGCCTCTGGACAAGTCACTGGTAGAACAGATCAGTAAAATGGAGGGTGTTGACAAGGTTTTTGGCCGTATGGAAATGGCTTGCCTTTCTGTTTCTTCAGATATAGGAGAAGGAACCATTACGCTCATTTCCTACGATGATAACCAATTCGAGTGGGCAAAAGAAGAATTGAATAAGGGCAGTATCACACCTGCTATGGAAAATGCAGATAGTGTTTTGGTCACTTATCAGGATGGCGTAAACTGGAATGTTGGAGATACCGTAGTTCTTCATACACCTTCCGGCGATAAGCAGGTAACGATTGCCGGAATACTGGCAACATCTACGGCCAGTGCGGTCAACGGTGCAGGTAGCAACGGATATATGATCTGCTCGGAGCGGACATTTACCACTTTGGTTGGTGATTTGGGCTATACAACGATTGATATTCAGCTTTCTTCTGTTGGTGGGGACGATACTGTTTCCACAATACGGAGCATGATCCCATCCGACAGCAATGTTTCAGACAAGAGAATTACCAATTCCGAATCCCAAAGCTCCTACTATACAGGTGCGGTGTTTATTTATGGTTTCCTCATCATTATTGCACTTATCACCGTGTTCAATATTTTTAACAGTATGAACGCCAGCGTTGCGTCCAGAACAAAGCAATACGGCATTATGCGTTCTATTGGAATGGGTGCAAATCAGCTTTATAAGATGATTGCGGCGGAAGCCTTTACCTATGCGACACTTGGCTGTATTGTCGGATGTATATTGGGGCTGCCTCTGAACAAGCTGATGTTCCAGTTTTTGATCGCAGATAAATGGGGAACTGCATGGCAAATCCCTGTGGGTTCACTTCTTTTGATTGTGTTTCTCTGCCTTGCGTCTGCGGCGATTGCGATTAGACACCCCATCCGGCAGATCAGCAGAATGGCAATCGTAGACACGATTAAGCTCCAGCAATAATTTTATCGAATAACAAACGTCAAAGACTGGCCTTCCGTTTCTTTGGAGGGCCAGTCTTTTGGTATCTATCTTACTAATGAGTAAGATAGCGGTCACTTGGAAGTAAGAGTGGCCTATTATAATCAGAATAAATAAAGAATAAAGTATTCCTGCCGCACGACGGCAAAAGAAAAAAAGCCGTCGTACAGCAGCCCTTTTGACACGCCTATACAACCAGCGGCGGCTTGAGCAATCAAGGCCGCCGCTTTCTTTTGCCCGACGCAGATCGGCGGTCCACGGAGGGAATCGTATGAAAGAGATTATAGTCATCCGCACTTCTGACCCAGATGGAAGTGTCTTTCGTTCTATCCTGGAAGCCTTACAGGGAAAAGATGTTCAGATTGTCCATGCCGCTGACCTTGATCCTTCTGCCCTGACTCTGGGAGATATTGAGATATTCCCAGAGCAGCGGCGGGTCACAAAGGCCGGTAAGGAGATCTGCCTGAACTACGGGGAGTTCTCCATCCTTTACTGCATGGCCCGCTGCCCTGGGCGTGTATTCAGTCGGGAGCAGCTATACAATGCGGCCTGGGGCGAGGACTATGAATTAGGCACCAACACAGTGGACAACACGATCTGGCGGCTGCGGAGCAAGCTGGAGCCTGACCCCAAGCACCCCACCTACATCAAAACCGTTTTTCGGGTAGGATACAAAATTGAGAGATAGCACACCAAAGCGCCGGGTATGATCTCACTGGGCCTACACCTGGCGCTTTTCTTCAATATTAGGATTTCTATCCAGAGGATATTTGATAAATCATTCTGCCCCCACCGACCACCGCCGAAAAGCCTTGGTTTCCGTGGGCTTTTTGTACCCTAAATGTGTAGACATCAAAGGCTTTTCAGCTCTCATATTCAGCCATATAGTATGTGGCGTTGCTGCACTCTATAATTCATACTTTGCGCCTTGTCTTAACTCTCCTGTTCTCATATAATCAAAGAAAAAGAAAAATACTCTGTGCTGTAACATTTTGCGGACATTTCTCTGTTATGCTATAAGGAAGTTCAAAGGAAGTGAAACCATGAAACAGATTTTAATTGTCGAGGACGACAGTTTTTTGAATAAAATGTTAGCTTATAATTTGACTGCTGACGGATACGAGGTGACTTCTGCTCTAAATGCAAGGACGGCCACCGACATTCTAAATGCACACGAATTTGATTTGGTCTTGCTTGATGTCAACCTGCCAGACGGAAATGGATATGATTTGTGCCGGTTGATTAAGCCGGAACAGCCGGATACTATTGTAATATTTCTGACAGCCAACGATCAGGAGAGCGATCAGATACGGGGATATGAAGTAGGAGCCGTAGACTATATTACCAAGCCATTTGTTATTGGAGCCCTGCAGCGCAAAATAAAAGCTATGTTTGCCATGCTGGAACACCACAAACCTGCAAAGGACATTTACGATGACGGACGATTATTTCTGGATTTCTCCGAACAGAAGGCAACCTTAAATGGAAAGTCTTTGACGCTATCCCCGATGGAATATAAGATGCTTAACCTGTTCCGCAAGAATCCGAAGCAAGTCCTTACCCGGCAGCAGTTATTGGAAAAGTTATGGGATACGGAAGAACGCTTTGTAGATGAACATACTTTGACAACCTCTATCAGCCGGATTCGCAGTAAGATTGAAACGGACGGCGGTGCGCCTTACATCAAAACCATTTATGGGATGGGCTATCAATGGACGGGAGGCGAGGTAAAATGAAGCTAAATACAGTTCCGGTTAAATGGCTGTTTTGGGGAGTGTCTATTGGAACGACACTCATAATGTGCGTTATTACTTTGGTTCTGTTTGTGTTGACCCACCAGACTGCTACTTTGGTAACTGGCGGCTTATTGATTTTCTGCTCATTTATAGGACTATTGCTTCTTACACAAATTTGGGGAAAACGGCTTTCTCTGTTTACGTCTGATTTGTGTAAAACCTTGGATAACATGATAGACGGAAAAGAAGAACCTGAAATCATAGATGACAGAGAAACACTTTTAGCGCGGATCAACCACCGGCTTTCCCGCCTCTATCAGATCATGCAGGAGAACCGGCGCAGAGTAGATGAAGAACGGCAGGAACTTCAAACTCTGGTGTCAGATATTTCCCATCAGGTAAAGACGCCGGTTAGCAATCTGAAAATGGTAACAGATACCCTGCTGGCAAGGTCTGTATCAGAGGCAGAACGTATGGATTTCATCCATGGGATTCGTAATCAGACGGATAAACTGGACTTTCTCTTTCAGGCCCTTGTCAAAACTTCTCGTCTTGAAACGGGTGCAATACGTTTGGATAAGAAAGACGGACGCCTTTTTGAAACTGTTGCCCAAGCTATGAGTGGGATTGTATATGCCGCAGAAAAGAAACAGATTAGTGTTTCAGTAGATTGTCCCGAAAACCTGACGGTTTCCCATGACAGCAAATGGACAGCGGAAGCCCTTTTCAACCTGTTGGACAATGCAGTGAAATATACCCCCACGGGTGGCAAAATTGCCGTGTCTGTAAAACAATGGGAAATGTATGTAGAAATTAAAGTGACTGATACCGGCAAGGGCATTTCTGAAAGCAATCAAGCTGCTATCTTCCGGCGTTTCTATCGAGAGGAAGAAGTACATGAACAGCCGGGCGTGGGGATCGGTTTGTATCTTTCCCGCGAAATTGTGACACGACAGGGCGGCTATATCAAAGTCGTTTCGGCACCGAAACAAGGCTCGGAATTTTCCATTATGCTCCCTTTGAGGTGAAGAACGGCGGGCAGTTTTTGAGCTGCCAGCCGTTCTTTTTCAAATGTCCTGAAAGCGTAACATTTCAGCTGGATTTTCTATGGAGGTTCTTGACCCCTCGGACATTTCTGTGACATTTGAGTTTTACAATAATCTTATCAACAGGCAGAAGGCCTTGAAAGGAGTTTTGAATATGAGTATTTTACAAACCATTGATTTGAAAAAATACTACGGCATAGAGCCGAACATTACCCGCGCCCTTGATGGCGTGAATCTCACTGTGGAGGACGGCGAATTTGTAGCTGTTGTTGGAACATCCGGCAGCGGTAAATCCACTCTATTGCACATGATGGGCGGACTTGATACTCCCACTTCTGGCAACGTGATTGTCCGAGGCAAAAGGCTGGCAAAGATGAATGACGAACAACTTACGATTTTCCGACGCCGCAACATCGGCTTTATTTTTCAAAACTATAACCTTGTCCCTATTCTGAATGTCTATGAAAATATCGTTTTACCGGTGGAGCTGGACGGCGATACCGTGGATAAACATTTTATGAATGAAGTAGTGAAAATGTTGGGACTGGAAGATAAGTTGAAAAATATGCCCAACAACCTTTCCGGTGGACAGCAGCAGCGTGTCGCTATCGCCCGCGCTCTAATTACTAAACCGGCTATTGTGCTGGCCGACGAGCCTACCGGAAACCTTGACAGCAAAACCAGCGCCGAAGTGCTGGGACTTATCAAGCGCACCAGCGCCGAATTTCACCAGACTGTTGTAATGATTACCCATAACAATGATATTGCCCGACTTGCGGATAGGATTATTCGCATTGAGGACGGAAAGATAGCAAATTAAGGGGGGATACATTATGACATGGCCATTTGAAAATGATACAAGTGCTGTTGTAAAGAGATTGGCAATCAACAGCACAAAATCTGATAAAAGGAGTAGATTGTTTCTACTTCTTACAATCGCCCTTTCTGTTTGTATGGTTTTTTCCATCCTCTTAATTTCTGTCGGAACACAAGAAGCATATAAAGATACCCAACGTAACAAAGCGCAGATTGCTATTTTAGGTGTTACCGATCAACAATCTGCCTCATTGTCCGAAAATCCCGATGTTTCGTGGGTTGGAGAATATTCTCTAATCGGCTTTTTTTATGAGGGAGAAAAGACAATATCGGTTGCGTATGGTAATGAAGATTATTTCCTGCATCAAGCAGAGAAAACATTTCAAGGCAACATACCGCAGGGCAATAATGAAATCATGCTTCCTGCAAACTATATAGAATTTAGTGGTAAATCCTATCAGGTTGGCGATCAGATTACACTTGACTTGACAGGAACAGGACAGGAAAAGGAATATACGCTTACTGCTATTTTGAATGAGGAAAAAGAAAGCAACGGATATTACATCTATGTCAGTAAAGAGCTTGCACAGACCATATCAAATAATACGCTTCAAGTAGATGCTTATACAAGACTTCAAACTGATGCAATCACATCGTCAGCTATTCTTGACTTCGCTGAAAAAGTAGCAGCGACTTCCGGCATAGAAAAAGGACAGATCAATCTCACAGAGTATTTTGCAGTAATGACAGGTGCTGTCAAATCGGGTATTTCTATTCCAGTACCGATTTTGGCCCTTATTACAACATTTCTCGCTGCAACAATCGTCTATGGTGTTTTTTACACCAAAATTACGAAAAACATACAGATGTTTGGGCAGTTACGCACTATCGGTATGACAAAACGGCAGATTAAGCGAATGGCACGAAAGGAAGGACGTATTTATGCTTTAGAAGGTATCCCTGTTGGTCTGTTGGCAGGGCTGATTATTGGGTATGTCGGCTGTCCAGATGGTTTCCATATCAAAACAGCCCTTATTTATGCTGTGCTGATTGCAGTCATGGCGTATATTGCAGTTAATATTGCCCTTTTTAAGCCCGTCCGTGTTGCCATGAATACCTCTCCTGTGGAGGGCGCAAAATATCTCATATATGCCGGAAAAACAAAAATCAGTCACAAGCTGCACCGAAAGCTGAACCTGCTCAATTTAGCAAAGATCAATATTCATAGGAACCGAAAGAAGGCAATTCTAACACTTATGATGCTCGGTTTAAGCGGAGCAATATTGATTACTACCGCCACTGTTGCAGGGTCTATTAACCCGGAGAAACAAGCAAGATTCAAGTATTTCCCGTCTGGAGATATTCATATCCAATTAAAGAATACGATTGGAAGCTCTTTTGATAAAGAATCAGAGCCATACGGGAGTAGCAAAATTCAGTTGGAAGATAATCCACTGGAATCACAAGCCTTATTGCAAGCATTGTCGAATATAGATGGAGTAGAGAAAATTACTCCATCAAACAGTATCTATATGACGATTACCTTTCCGGGAGGAAGCGGCTCAATTACAAGTATATCTGATTTCTTCCCGGTCTTAAACCGGGAGCAGCTTACACAAGTGCAGGCAGTTTTATCTTCTGGAATAGCTGATTACGATAAAATGTCTGCGGAGAATGGAATTTTAGTCGCAGAAGGTACCGCCAAAACAGGGGACTTATTAAGAATAATGGGAAGATCGCCGGATGGCAGTAATTTTGATATTGAAGCCGCTGTTGTTGGTACTTATAAGCGAAATGAATTGATGGAAAGCGCCCCGGTTGTTCCCGGCAGCCCTTATTTCATTATGACATATGATACAGCACAAAAACTCACTGGTATTACGGCGCAAACAGGAGTTTTATCATTGGAGGTGCAAGAAGAAAAGTGGCAAGATGTATTATTGTCAGTTCAAGAAATTGCCGAAAAAAACGGAAAAATTGAGGTAAACACCATCGAACAAGTGATGCTAAGTATTCAAAAATACTATGAACCTTCAATTCAAATGTTTTATATGATTTCTGCCATTCTGTTTGTATTTGGAAGTATTAGTCTGATGAATATGCTGATTGTGGATTTCCAAAGCAGAAAACGTGAAATTGGTTTGTTTGAAGCAATCGGGACAACGCAAAGACAAATGAAAACTATTCTAAGCACGGAAATTCGCATTTATCTTTTTAGCTCTTTGGCAATCTCGATTATTGGTGGTGCCATTTTAAGCCTGTTTGTATCTGCGTGGCTGGATTCTGCTAATCACTGTATTTCACTTGCCCTTCCATGGCCGTTCCTGCTGTCATTGATTATTGTGCATTTCTTGATCTATTTTGTGTTTGCTTTGTACGCTGGATCGGAGTTGAGAAAGACCAGTATTCTTTCCGCTATACGTGAATAATAAATAGAATTGTTCCTTTTACAATCTTTTAGTCAAATGAGGGGTGGTGTATGCCAGCCCTCATTTTTTAATAAAAAACGAAATGTCCGAGCTTAGTAACATTTTAGCTTGTTTTTTTGTCGAATCAAAGGATACCTCGGATATTCTTGTGATATTTACAGTTTATAATGATCTAAATTAAAGAAATCAGTCATCCTTGCCCGACAGGGAAAGAAAAAAACCGTTGCCGGACAGGTTGATTTCGTATGTCCATTCTACATATTTCTGCGGCGGTTTTGAGAAATCAGGGCCGCCGCTTCTCTTTGTCCAGCACAAGATCGGCGGCCCACGGAGGAAATCACATGAAGGAGATTATAGTCATACGCACTTCTGACCCAGATGGAAGTGTCTTTCGCGCCATCCTTGGAGCCTTACAGGGAAAAGATGTTCAGGTTCTCCATGCTGCTGACCTTGATCCTTCTACCCTGACTCTGGGAGATATTGAGATATTCCCAGAACAGCGGCGAGTTACGAAGGCCGGTGTGGAGATCTGCCTGAACTATGGGGAGTTCTCCATCCTTTACTGCATGGCCCGCTGCCCTGGTCGTGTATTCAGTCGGGAGCAGCTCTATAATGCGGCCTGGGGTGAGGACTATGAATTGGGCACCAATACCGTGGATAACACGATCTGGCGGCTACGGAGCAAGCTGGAGCCTGACCCCAGGCGCCCCACCTACATCAAAACCGTTTTTCGGGTGGGATATAAAATTGAAATATAACATAGCATGGATGCCGCGCTGGTGGAGTGCCCCGCTGATCTGGACGAATATCTCGACCTGATGAAGCGGGGCGGATATGAAGTCAAGAAGGTTCGGGGCGGCGGTATCAGTTTTCGGTTGACTGGACAAGGGCAGGAACGCTTTACCCGTCTGCGGGCCTCCACGCTGGGGGACAGCTACAATTTGAAAGACATTCTGGCCACCATTGAAGGCAAAGAGAAACGCCTCGGATTCCCGGAGCGAAAAATCAGTCCGGCGGTAGATATTCAAGCAAAGCTGGCTTCCGGTAAGTGGCTGGGCTACAAGCGCAGTGGGCGAAGGTATATTAAGCAGTATTTTATTTCATACAGCAGAGTTGCAAGTAACACTAATGAAACCTTATAATTGAATTGCAATTTCTTTTTCTTCATCATAAATTCAAGAAAAAATGTTATTCTCTCAAAAAGGAGGTTGCCTTATGCAGAGAATTTTAGTCATTGAAGATGACATTGACATTCAAGATATATTGAAAAACCATCTGACCGACGCAGGGTATGAGGTGGTGATTGCCGATGATGGTGTAGCTGGAATTGCAAAGTTTGACGATACCATCAGCCTTGTGCTGCTGGACATTATGCTGCCCAAGATTGACGGTTATGGTGTATGTGAGGTCATTCGTCAAAAGTCGCAAGTGCCGATCATTATGCTTACTGCTCTCTCGGATGAAGAAAATCAACTAAAAGGATTTGAGCAGCAAATTGATGACTACATTCCAAAACCTTTTTCCCCTAAAATACTGCTGTGCAAAATTGCAGCCATTCTTCGCCGTGGAGGTACTGAAAATAAACATCAAACCTTGATTATCTATAAAGAGCTAAGTATGGATATTGAAGGCTTCCATTTATATCACAAAGGCAGCGAAGTCGTTTTGACCAGTAAAGAATTTGCGATGCTCAGGCTCATGTTGGAAAATCAAGGGAAAGTCTTTACCAGACAAATGCTGCTTGATCGGCTTTGGGATGATGACGCATTTGTGGAAGATCGTATTGTAGACAGCCACATAAAAAATATACGAAAAAAGTTGGATGCCGATTATATAGAAACCATTAGAGGGGTGGGATATAGAATTGATAAGGAGCATTAAAGGGAAACTGTCCGTTAAAGTATTCCTGATTACATTTATTCTTTTGGGAGTGGCTTGTAGCGGAACATATTTCTGTATTTCAAAACTTTTCCCTACAACTTATACAAATCTGATCAATCAGACAACGGAGACTGCGGCCATTCAACTTGTAGATCAACTCGCCGCCTACGATAACCTTTCTGACTGTGGGGAGGCTTTATCTGATTTTTCCAAAGAAACCAATGCCATATTTTGGGTGGAAGATCAAAATGGCAGCGTCGTTTATCCGGCAGGAATATCCACGGAAACGGAAATCATCTCCGGCGATACAACTATCACATTTGATGATGACACACCGTACATTGATGTAAATTCCTCTGGAAAAACCACCACAAGTTTTTATCCCATCACTTTGAAAGACGGAAGTAGCTACACACTGGCAGTTCAAGTAGATTTGTTTGTGGTTCAGCAGACAACAGAGGTCTTGTGGTCTATATTTCCGTATGTTCTTCTTATGATCTTTGTGTTGTCGCTGTTATGTTCTTGGATCTATGCAAGGTATATTACTCGGCCTATTGTTCGGTTAAGTAAAATATCAGAGCAAATGGCCTCGCTGGATTTTTCTGGCCAATGCAGTATGGAGCGAGAAGATGAATTGGGGCGTCTGGCTCAAAATCTCAATTCCCTGTCAACATCCTTGTCAACTGCGCTGAATGATCTGCACACCGCAAATGACCAGCTCAAAGCGGACATCGAAAAAGAACAGGAATTAGAACGCCAGCGGGTAGAATTCTTTTCTGCGGCATCCCATGAGTTGAAAACACCTCTAACAATCTTGAAAGGCCATCTGGCTGGGATGCTGAACAAAGTCAGCGGATATGAAAACCACACAGAATATATGGAACGCTCTCTTGCTGTTGTAGAACGGATGGAAAAGCTGGTCAAAGAACTGCTGTATGTTTCTAAAGCTGACGGAAAACAGAAATCCGAATATAAAACCGCTGACTTTGCGGAACTGGTTCGGGTGCAGCTTGTCACCATAACAGATTTGCTGGAAGAAAAGGAACAGCGACTTGAAGTAAGTATTCCTGACCGACTTTTCTGTGAAATGGAGCCGGCACAGATGGAACGGGCAATTCAAAATATTTTAGTTAATGCCATTCGATATTCTCCAGATGGTGAATTGATCCGGGTATCTTTAGCCGAGGCTGACGATACCGTTTGTTGTGAGGTTGAAAATACAGGAGTTTACATACCGGAGGATGCGCTTTCCCATCTGTTTGAAGCATTTTACCGTACCGACACTTCCCGCAACCGCAACACCGGCGGAACAGGTCTGGGCCTTTATATTGTCCGTAAAATCATGGAAATGCACCATGCGGAGTACGGCATTCAAAATACGAAAAGAGGCGTTTTGTTCTGGATCAAGTTGCCTATCAAACAATCGCCATTCAACTCCATCTGAAATCCATATTCCATGCAAACTCAATCCAAATCCTTTTGATATATTATAGCCGTCCCTAAAGGGACGGCTATAATTCTTGAAAGGGTGAATTATACTATCAAGTGCAACACTTTAGGAAAATAAAAAGAAGTTCATACAGAACCCTGGTAGAATAGAGTTACCACACAACTAAACCACCGGGAGGGAACTGTATGAACTACCATCATCTTAGCATAGAAGAGCGTAGTTGTATACGAAAATATTATGTGGATGGGTTAAGTTACCGGGAAATCGCCCGGCTGATTGGGAGAAATGTGAGCACGGTATCACGAGAGATTCGGCGAAATCGTACCCATATGTATGACATCCCGACCTACTACCCACACACAGCACAGAAGAAGTACCTGCTGCGTCGTTCCTACTGCCACCGAGGAATGTTCCATTCCCAGGAGATTATTGATTACATAGAGGGAAAACTGCGTGCGACGTGGTCGCCGGAGCAGATCGCCTGTACCCCTTGTGAATTGAAGATGCCCAGTTGGCGGACGATCTACCGTTGGATCTATGAGAAGTATCTGGTGAACGGTAATCTGAAGGTACTTCGCCGCAAGGGAAAGAGCCATGGAGTGAAAGAAACCCGGGGAAAGTACAGCAAGGGAAAGTCCATCCGCAAGCGGGACAAGTCGGTGTACAGTCGCCAGGAAGCTGGACACTGGGAAGCGGATACGGTGGTGAGCGGCCAGGGCAAGAGCAAGGCTTGTTTTGCTACCCTGGCAGAACGCAAAACCCGATTTTACATTGCAGTGAAGATGCCGGACCGACGAGCAGAGACCATGGAGAACGCTATTGTCGCCGCACTATCTGCGTTTCCTCCTCAACTAGTCAAAACCATTACTTGCGACCGAGGCACAGAGTTTGCCAACTGGCACCGCATTGAAGAACGATTGCATTGCGAAGTCTATTTTGCTGACCCCTACTGTGCCTGGCAGAAGGGCACAAATGAAAATCTGAACGGACTGCTTCGGGAGTTTTATCCCAAGGGCAGAAATCTTTCCCGTGTTGCCCCCGTTACACTAAAACGAAACCTGGCGTTGATTAACGCCAGGCCTCGAAAGGTTCTTAACTTCCATTCTGCCCAGGAATTATGGGACTTTGAACTCAATTCCTGTTGCACTTAGTTTGACAATTCACTGAAAGCGAGGTTTTTTCCATGAAAAACAGAAAACTGCTGGTTGTGGGACTGTGCGGGGCCTTATGTTTAAGCCTTGCAGGTTTTACCTATGCCAGCGCACAGGCCGCCGATGCGCCTAAGACATCGACGGAAGAAACAGCACAAATGTCAAGTACCGACATCTTTTTCAATGACGCTGATGGCATTAGCACCGATGGCGAAAATTGGGTGGCTGAAGCGGACTATGAGAAAAACAACCCTGCACCGGATGTTGAATGGTGGACGGCAGAGGAATATGAAAAGTGGATTGCCACCCAAAAGGAAGAACTGGAGGCCCTGATCGGCACAGGCGATGGCTGGTATGATGGGCAGGGAGTTTTTCACGAATGGACGCAGGAAAGCGTAGATGCCACCATTGCAGAATATCAAGAAACACTTGAAAGCATCAAAAATGGAACCTTATATTCCAAGGATAACGGCGAGGGAGATACCTATTCCATGATCCCTCCCACCGAGGATGTGGTTTCGGAATATGGTGTTAATGTGACTAAAGAGAACGGCGAGTCCGTCCACATCGGCAACTACGCATCGAACGAGGAACTGGACAAAGCCCTTAACGACGCGGTTGACAACGGCCAACTTACTCAGGCTGAGGCTGACGCAGCTCATCAACAGTAAACAAAATTGAACCTGCCGTGCGACGGCAAAGAAAAAAAGCCGTCGCACGGTAGCCCTATTGACACGCCCAAATTATTACGCAGCGGCTTTGAGAAATCAAGGCCGCCGCTTTCTTTTGCCCAGAGCAGGATCGCCGGTCTATGGAGGAAATCACATGAAGGAGATTATAATCATTCGCACATCTGACCCAGACGGAAGCGTCTTTCGCTCCATCCTGGGAGCCTTACAGGGAAAAGATGTTCAGGTTCTCCATGCTGCTGATCTGGAGCCTTCTGCCCTGACTCTGGGTGATATTGAGATATTCCCAGAGCAGCGGCGAGTTACGAAGGCCGGTGTGGAGATCTGCCTGAACTACGGAGAGTTCTCTATCCTTTACTGCATGGCCCGCTGCCCTGGACGTGTATTCAGCCGGGAGCAGCTCTACAATGCAGCCTGGGGCGAGGACTATGAATTAGGCACCAATACAGTGGACAACACGATCTGGCGTCTGCGGAGTAAGCTGGAGTCTGACCCCAAACACCCCACCTATATCAAGACTGTTTTTCGGGTGGGGTACAAAGTTGAGAAATAGCATACTAAAAGCGCCGAGTGTGGTCTTGTTGGCTCTACACCTGGCGCTTTTTTCATACTACCAGGTATTCAGCCAAAGGTACTTATACAACAATTCATATTTTGCGCCTTGTATTGTTCTTTTGTGAGAACTATAATAATTTAATTGGAGGTTAAGGATATGGATTATATAACGGTCAAAGAGGCCAGTGAAAAATGGGGTGTAACGCCTCGACGGGTAAACTACTATTGCGCCGGTGGCCGTATTCTCGGTGCTGTGAAGATGGCCGGTATCTGGCTGATCCCAAAAGATGCGGAAAAGCCGTTGGATAAACGATGTAAAGCAAACAAAACTACGGGTGGTGAGAACACATGAAACGGATTTTCTTTGTTGAAGATGATTTGAGCTTAATCAATGGACTGTCCTTTGCAATTAAGAAACAGGGGTATGAGATTGATATTGCCCGGACAAGTTCAGAAGCGGAAAGTCTGTGGATGAACGGAAAATATGATTTAGTCATATTGGATGTATCTTTGCCAGATGGTTCCGGCTATGATCTGTGCAAAAAATTCCGTCAGACTTCAAAGGTGCCTATTATCTTTTTGACAGCAGCAGATGAAGAAACGGATATTATTATGGGCCTTGACATAGGCGGCGACGACTATATTACAAAACCTTTCAAATTGGCAGTGTTTCTGTCAAGGGTCAATGCTCTGCTTCGCAGAAGTGAGAACTTCAATCAGGCTGATACAGAATTGAACTCAAATGGGATAAGAATACAACTACTAAAGCATGAAGTTTACAAAGATGATGTTCTAATCGACTTGACGGCCAGTGAATATAAATTGCTGTGTCTGTTTATGGAAAACCCAAACATTGTTCTGTCATCGGAGCAAATCTTGAGCAGACTTTGGGATTGCGAGGAAAACTATATCGACAATAGTACCCTGACAGTATATATCCGAAGATTACGCACAAAAATTGAGGATGATCCCGGCAATCCCCAAAAAATCGTCACTGTTCGGCGCATCGGTTACAAATGGAATGTGACGGAATGAGGTGTGCAATGCGAATACTGGTAGATCGAAAAATCAAATATCTTTTCATTTGTATTCTATTGCTTGTCGTTGCTTTCTCGTCAATTTCCGTTGCTGCCGTCAGTCTGCAATGGAAGTTTGCAGCACTATACATATTGGTATCTGCAATTTGTATGGGAGTTTTCATTTTTGCTGCTCTGTATGTCTACTTTAGAAATCAGGAGCAAATCATGGAAAACGCTGTGACACAAATACGGGAATATATTTCCGGCAATCACGATGCCCGGATTGACTGTGACGACGAGGGCGAATTATATCGGTTGTTCCATGAAGTAAATGCTTTGGTTGCAATCTTAAATGCTCACGCAGAAAATGAGGGAAAAGCAAAGATTTTCTTGAAAGATACCATATCGAACATTTCCCACCAACTAAAAACGCCCCTTGCAGCTCTAAATATATACAATGGACTTCTGCAAGAAGAAACTGCTAATTTCCCGGCGATTAAGGAATTTACTGATCTTTCTGAACAAGAACTTGACCGAATAGAAACCCTTGTCCAAAATCTTCTCACAATTACGAAGTTGGATGCCGGGACGATTGTTTTGGAAAAAAGCGAACACTATGTTGATGATATGATGGCACAACTCCAAAGGCGATTTGCATTTCAGGCGCAGCAACAGGAAAAGAATTTGAATTTTGCTGGGCAAGATACTGTCATGCTGATTTGTGACGCACATTGGTTTATGGAGGCAATCGGCAACATCATAAAAAATGCTCTGGATCATACGAAAGCAGGAAGTACCATTCAAATTTCGTGGCGTGAGTTTACATCAATGGTGCAGATTGTAGTAAAAGATGATGGAAGTGGTATCCACCCGGAAGATCTTCCCCACATCTTTAAGCGATTTTACCGCAGCCGTTTTTCAAAAGACACACAGGGCGTTGGCTTGGGGCTGCCTCTTGCAAAGGCGATTATTGAGGCCCACAGCGGAACAATAGAAGTAGACAGCGAATTGGGTGTAGGAACGACATTCACAATTAATTTTTTGATTCCTACAAAATTGTAGGACGAATGTCATTTAGCAGTAGGATTCGTATGGTACTCTTTCTATACCAAAACAGAAAGAGGTGTTAGAACAATGAACTTATTAGAGGTGCAAAACCTATCAAAAACCTACGGGAGCGGCGAGGCCACTGTCCATGCCTTGAAAGGTGCGACCTTTTCCGTTCCGAAAGGTGAATTTGTTGCCATAGTTGGTGAGTCTGGTTCCGGCAAAAGCACGCTGCTGAACATGATCGGCGCACTGGATACTCCCACTTCCGGCAAGGTGTTTATTGACGGCAAAGACATTTTCTCTATGAAAGAGCGCAACTTGACGGTATTTCGCCGTAGAAACATTGGCTTTATTTTTCAGAGCTTCAACCTGATCCCGGAGCTGACGGTGGAACAGAATATCATTTTCCCGGTTCTGCTGGATTACCAAAAGCCCAATAAAAAGTATCTGGAAGAATTGCTGGCGGTACTAAACCTGACCGCACGGCGGAACCATCTTCCCAGCCAACTTTCCGGCGGCCAGCAGCAGCGTGTCGCTATTGGACGCGCCTTGATTACACGTCCCTCTCTGATCTTGGCAGACGAGCCGACCGGGAATCTGGATACACAAAACACAAGCGAAGTCATTGCGCTGCTGAAAGAAGCATCCAGAAAATATGAGCAGACCATTGTTATGATTACGCATAGCAAAAGCATCGCCCAGACCGCAGACCGTATTTTGAGAGTATCCGATGGTGTACTGACGGATTTCGGGAGGTGTCGTGAATGAAAAGCTATCTTAGTCTCATTCCCATCTCCGCTAAAGTCCACCGCCGTCAAAATCGTATGACGCTGCTTTGCATTGTATTTGCTGTGTTTATGGTAACAGCAGTATTCAGTATGGCAGAAATGGGTTTTCGGATGGAACAGGCCCGATTGGTTGGTAAGCATGGAAGTTTCTCTATTGGAGACTTGCTCGGCAGTTCCATGGGGCAAACCCTTCTTTCTGTTGCGGTTGTTCTGTTCCTGCTGATTTTGATTGCAGGCGTTTTGATGATTTCCAGCAGTATGAACAGTAGCGTTGCCCAGAGAACCAAATTTTTTGGAATGATGCGTTGCATTGGTATGAGTAAGCAGCAGATTATTCGGTTTGTTCGTCTGGAGGCATTGAACTGGTGCAAAACGGCTGTACCCATCGGTCTTATTTTAGGGGTTGTTACAACATGGGGGCTGTGTGCGGTACTGCGCTTTGTAGTCAGAGAAGAATTTTCTGATATTCCCCTCTTTGGTATCAGTATTTTTGGCATTGCCTGCGGTATCTTTGTTGGACTGATTACTGTACTGATCGCCGCAAATGCTCCGGCGAAACATGCCGCGAAGGTATCTCCTATCACAGCGGTGTCTGGAAATGCAGACCACGGAAAAACAATGCGTCATTCCCAGTATACAGGATTCGGAAAGATTGAAGCCCTTCTCGGTATCGGCCATGCGGTCTCCGGGAAGAAAAATTTATTCCTGATGACAGGTTCTTTTGCACTTAGCATCATCCTGTTTTTGAGCTTTTCTATTATGGTCGATTTTGTGGATTACCTGATTCCTCAGTCGGCTGCCACATCAGATATAGATATTGCAAGTGCTGACGGTAATACGATTCCTTGGGAACTGCTTACAACCATCCGCGAAATGGATGGAGTGAAGGAAGTTTACGGGCGTCGTAGTGTATTTGATGTTTCTGCCAAACTAAACGACGACACCAACTTTTCTGGCACAGTCGATTTGATTTCTTATGACGATTTTGATTTACAATGTCTGAAAAAAGAC
>ENA-ORLY01001436-ORLY01001436.1-human-gut-metagenome-genome-assembly--contig:-NODE-1436-length-28313-cov-8.389467_pt1 | contig 28313 bp, 31 predicted proteins | sample MGYA00243071_ERZ508832 | MGnify/ENA primary metagenome ERZ508832 (study PRJEB26277, sample SAMN04329777) | human gut metagenome | biome: human-associated habitat | host: Homo sapiens | place: USA... | reverse complement strand
ATATACCACATTTCAAACTTAAGTTCAATATATAAAACTAAAAAAGTAAAAAACATTGAACTTTTTAATTGACAAGTGCACAATACGGTGCTATCATACAATTAGTTCAAGATACTGAACTAAAACTAAGAAAGGAGAGTATGTAATGGCATTTAATTACAGTAGGTTAAGAGGTCGAATCGTTGAAAAATTTGGAAGTCAGGCTGACTTCGCAAAAGCGTTCGGTTGCTCAGAAAGAACACTGTCTCTTAAAATGACAGGAAAAAGACCTTGGAAGCAGGTTGAAATTCTAAAGGCAATTAAATTACTGGAATTATCTAAGGACGATATACAGGAATATTTTTTTACTTTGGAAGTTCAGGACATTTAACTTTTGCGATTATTTCACAAGAAAGGAGTTGAGATATTGAGCAGAATAAAGGCTCGCGCAGTTGCGTTTTTTAACAAGCACTTTGTGAGATGGAAATTTTTGAACAGTATGTTCGTTGTACCTTTTTGCAAAGACGGAAAAATGTATCTGCACATTTTGCAAGTATGCGGAGACGGAACAAGAGTTGTAAAAAGAACATTCCTCATTGAGCATTTGGTTGATGATAACTTGGCGGTTACGAACCAAACGCTCGCAGAAGAAAAAAGAGTGTTTAAGAATCCTACATTACTTTAATCCATACAGAATATACGCGCTTGGGCAGGAAAGGAGCTGATATAGTGACGGATTCAGAAAAAGTAAAAGATATCCTCTACCAGCAGTTGAAAATGTTGGCAGAGGAAAGTAGAAAAACGGATAGCGTAGAAACAAAGCTAAAGATTGCCGCTGAGATAGACAGGATTGCGGACACTTTGCTTAAAGATTGAAAGGGGATTGTCGTGACAGGAACATTGATAACACTAAAAGCAGTGCTCAATACGCTCAAAAGTATTGACGGTACGTTGAAACGTATTGAGCAGTCTTTAAATGCAGAGAATCAGCATGTAGTAATCAAAGATGCTATTTCTCATGCATTTGTCGGAGATAACTATAAACCTACTCCGAAAGATTTTTGATAGCAAAATCATATGCAGATTTCAAATAGGATATTTCTTCTTTTGAAAAATCAGTATCTATGCATAAAGGAGCATCTCTTTTTTCAATCAAATATTCTCTGAATTTTGATTCTGCATAAATGATTGCTAAATCATGATTTTGATTATCTTGCAATTTTACACCTCCTTACAAGGGGATTATATCACAGGAAAGGAAGGTAATGAATGGAAACACTTGAACAGAAATTCATTGATAGCAGAGAAGTGGCTGAAATGGTAGGAAAGGCATTTATTGATTTCTACTCAAGCAAGGGTTGGATGATCGGAAAGAACAGAATGAAAGACTGGAAAGCGGCTGTTAGGACTTGGGAACGGAAAAGAAAAGAACAATCTCAATCAGAAAGCAGTGTATATGATGAATGGAGGGATGCTTAGTGACAAGAGAGGAAACGATAGATCTTCTTATGATGGTGCAAGCGGCGTTCCCGAACTACAAGCCGCAGGATAAGACGGTAGCTGTCAATACATGGTTTCTGATGCTTGCAGATTATCCGTATCAGCAAGTACAGATGGCTCTTAAAGCCTATATAGCGACGGATACAAGCGGATTCGCGCCGAACATCGGGCAGATCATTGATAAGATACAAATGATAACCAATCCTGCGGAACTAAATGAAATGGAAGCATGGTCGCTTGTTAGCAAAGCTCTGCGGAACGGAAATTACAAGTCAAGGGAAGAATTTGAGAAATTGCCCGATCTTGTGAAAGAAGCGGTCGGAAGCCCGGAAAACATTCATAACTGGGCGCAGTCTGACATAAAGAGTATTGAGAGCGTGATCCAGTCAAATTTTATCAAGAGTTATCGGATTGTTGTAAACAGGCAAAAGGAAATGCAGAAATTGCCAAAAGACATAAAAGCTGTGATTTCCAGCAGTAGGACCTGCATCGGCAAGGAAATTGAAACATCACAAAAGACTGCGTTGGAAGCAAAAGAAGAGCCGGCAGAAGAACGAAAATGCATTCCTATGCCGGATCGTTTGAAAGAAAAACTGAAATTGTAGGAGGTAAAGAGGTTTGTCCGGACAAATAAAGCTAGCTTTACTCACACAATTATATGTACGACAAAGAAAGATACGAAAGACTGAAAGCAGAAGGCATATGCCCCACTTGTGGGAAACCAAACGATCGCGCTAATAGGGTATACTGCACAGAATGCCAGAAAAGAAAAACTGAAAAGCAGTTAGAAACAAGGAAATGGTATGCAAAAATGGGATATTGCCCGCGGTGCCAAAAAAACAAATTGTTTGGGTCAGAAAAGGTATGCCATGAATGCACTGCTGAAAATACGAACAGGATCGAAAGAAAGAGAGAGATTAGCAGGGAAAAATACAATGAGTACATGAAAGATTATCATAAGCAATTACACAATCAGAGGAAATCGGATGGTATTTGTACTCGTTGTGGAAAAGCAAGTGTAAAAGGAACGGGATATTATACCTGCATAAAATGCAGGGAAAAAGAAAGAAAAAATATATACCCGAGAGAATACGGCTGGGCGAGAGTTGCCGAGGGTAAATGCTTCTTTTGTTGGGAGCCAGTGAAGAAAGGCTATAAGGTATGTGAAAAGCACTGGAAGTCGAATTGCGAGAATGCGAAAAAGGCAGACAGAAGTTATTTACAAAGGACAAATAAATTGTTTTTCAGGAAGAAAGGCAAACGTGCAAATGAAAAGGAAAATCCATATTTGGATTGTGCAGATGTGATTAAGGTAGAAAAAGAGTAAAAGGAGAAAGGCTTATGAGGTTATCGGAACTGACTAAGCCAGAGATTGATGCAATCGTCGGAAATGCTAATTTTACGGAAGAAGAATATCAAGTGTTTCAGTATTTGTGTAAGGGCACAGCACTTGACGAAATGGTTTTTAAATTAAAGCTATCGAAAGCTACCATTTCAAGAATTGTATTCAAGGTCAAAACGAAAATAGAAAGGATTGATAAAATGAAGCAGAATGTACCTGTATGGGAAAAAATCACAATGACAGTAGAAGAAGCCGCAGAATATAGCAGCATTGGTATAAACAAAATTAGAGAACTTTCAAGTGATCCAAGATGTAATTTTGTTATCTACATAGGCAAAAAGCGGTTAATAAAGCGAAAAGAGTTTGAAAAATTCATTGCCGATAATGTGGAGTTGTAGACTTATAAAGCCTTATGTGATATTATATGTATTTGCATAAGGCTTTTTCCATATAGGGAAAGACTAACTATTAAAAGTCAAGTCTGAAAATGAAATATTTTGAATGAATTGCAGAAATGCATTTCAGATATATTTGTACCTTGAAAACTGCATGACAAAAAGAGTGTCATTAGCGGCACTCAGCTAGGAGATATTTATAGAAAACAATTAGGATGCACTACTGTATGATTGCCCTGTTTTTTCCATTGCATAAATGGTTCTTACTAGTTTCTTTGTAGCATGGGATAAAGCAACATTATAATGCTTGCCCTCTGCTCGCTTTTTGGCAAGATATGTTCCAAATGATTCATCCCAATGGCAGACATATTTAGTCGCATTGTAAAGGGCGTATCGAAGATAGCGAGAACCACGTTTTTCCATATGGGAGTAACAGTTATCAAGTTGCCCCGATTGATAGGTAGATGGGGACATTCCGGCATAGGCAAGTATCTTGTCAGGAGAATCAAAACGACTGAAGTCACCGATTTCTGCAATAATCATGGCACCCATACGGTAGTTGATTCCGGGGATGCTAAGAATCGGAGAATTAACCTCATCCATAATGGATTTGATTTCGGTTTCAATTTCGTCAATCTCAGAAGTTAATTCCTGAATGAGCTTAATGGTATGTTTCAGTTCCAGAGACTTTGCTGGCATATTTGAACCGATTGAGTTTCTGGCGGCTTCACGAAACATTACTGCGGTATCTTTGCCATATCTGCCATGTGAGCTTTCGGAAAGCAGATTTGTAAGTCTGGTAAGATGTGCAGATGCAACAGCATGAGCAGACGGAAATTCAGATAATAGGGCATAAACGGATGCCATATGGATTGTTGCAACAAGCTTCTCTAATTCAGGGAAAAGAATACAAATAAGGCGAGATACAGAGGTCTTGAGCTTTGCTCGCTCCTGTACTTTATCAAAACGATAACGAGTTAATGACTTTAGTTCTTCGTTGTGGTAAGATGTGTCTGAGTAGGACTTCAAGTTCACATCAGACATGATCATAGAAGCGATGGTATGGGCATCCACTTTATCCGTTTTCGTCTTTCTAAGGCTTAGACTTTTTCTGTAAAGATTGGTATGTAACGGATTGATAACGTAGGTGGTCAGACCTTTATCAAGAAGGAATCCCAAAAGATTGTAACTGTAGTGTCCGGTAGCTTCCAGTCCTACTTTTACTTTTGTAAAATCATCTGATACGGATTCAATTCTTTGAAACAGGTTTTCAAAACCTTCCCGATTGTTAGAAATGGTAAAGGGTTTAAATAATACCTCACCATCTGAATTAGTGATAAAGCAGTCGTGCTTATCTTTTGCAACATCAATTCCAACGTAAATCATAAGAATACTCCTTTGAATAAATTTTTTGCATCTTGAACGTCAGTTCAAGATGATGATACTGTTTAGAACCACTGGTACTCCTTGCGATTGTAACCTCGTTCTAAATAAACCGTCATGCGGTATCTAACTGATTAACAAATATACAAAGAGACTGTGGTTGTAGCCTTTCTTAAACCATCAAGTGGTAGGAGTGTGAAAACAATCCACAGTATCTCCAAAAGTATAGCATACAGACCTTGGAGAGGGTCTATAAACACTACTACTTTATAATACGAGGAGCGTAAAAGATGGGAAAAGACCTAAGAGGTAAGGAAATAGGGCAGGGTTTGTCCCAAAGGAAAGATGGGTATTATGTCGCTAGATATACTGACAGGTACGGAAAGCGCATACAAAAATTGTTCTTGAAAATGAGAGAAGCCCAAAAATGGCTTTCGGAAAACAAATACGAAGAACAACACTCAAATTTAGACTTTCCGTCAGACTTGATTGTTGAATCGTGGTTCCAATACTGGATTGCAATAAAAGAGAAAACGGTAAGACCGAATACCGTCAGAAATTACAGAGAGCGTTACACTAGAAATATAAAGCCGATAATAGGGAATAAATTATTAAGAGATGTAAACAGTATTCATTGCCAGCAAATATTTAACAAAATGGATGATGAAGGATACAGGAAATCGACAATATATCAGACAAGAATCGCATTGTACAATATGCTGCAATATGCATTCGACAACGATGTAATAAGAAAAAATCCGTGCACAAGGGCTGTTGTATCTGATATAGGGAAAGAATCCGTTAAGAAAGAAGCGCTCACAATAGAAACGCAGAAAAAATTTTTAAAATATGCTTCCGGCATGTCTTATGAGTATCAATATAGATTTATCTTACAGACAGGATTGAGAACCGGGGAGCTTACAGGCTTAAAGTGGGAAGATATAGACTTTAAAGGTAGAACGCTTACGGTTAGTAGGAGTTTGGAATACAGGCATTCAACAGGCGAATGGAGAGAAGGACAGCCGAAGAGTAAATCCGGGTACAGGACTATACCGCTGACAGATGAAGCAATTTATATCCTGAATAAGCAAAAAGAGAAAAATGCACATCTGAAATTTGTCGAAATGCAATGGAAAGACAGAATATTTTAGTGTAAAACTGGAGCACCTGTCAAGAACAGCACATATGACACGGCGTTATTTAAAATATGCGACAAGGCAAAAATTCCTAGATTCTCAATGCATGTATTGCGTCATACATTCGCTACGAGATGTATAGAAGCCGGAATGATGCCGAAAACTCTTCAAACGATTTTAGGACATTCAAATATCGGAATAACCATGAATCTGTATGTGCACACAACAGACGACCAGAAGAAAATAGAAATTGAAAAAGTGGCAAAAGCACTAAAAGTTGTGTAAAATTGGTACATAATTGGTACATATAAATAAAACAAAGACAAAGAAATGCGATAAAATAGGCATTTTCAGTAAGGAGGAAGTCGAAATGAAATTAGGAATTGTTGGCCTTCCCAACGTAGGGAAAAGTACATTATTTAACTCATTGACAAAGGCAGGTGCATTATCTGCAAATTACCCGTTTGCAACGATCGATCCGAATATCGGTATCGTATCTGTTCCGGATGAAAGAATCGTAAAGCTCGGTGAGCTTTATCATACAAAAAAGGTAACTCCTGCAACGATCGAATTCGTTGATATTGCAGGACTCGTAAAGGGTGCCAGCAAGGGAGAAGGTCTTGGCAACCAGTTTCTTGCCAATATCCGGGAAGTAGATGCGATCGTACATGTGGTACGCTGCTTTGAAGATACGAATATCATCCACGTAGACGGCAATATCGATCCGGCGCGTGATATTGAGACGATCAATCTGGAACTGATCTTTTCCGATATCGAGATTCTCGACAGACGAATCGCCAAAATTTCAAAACAGGCAAGAATGGACAAGACACTTGCCAAAGAGCTTGAGCTGGTAGAAAGTATCAAGGCGCATCTGGAAGCAGGTAAGATGGCAAGATCCTTTGAAGTACCGGATGATGACGATGCACAGCTTTGGTTCAAGGGCTACAATCTGCTGACTGCAAAGCCTACCATTTATGCGGCTAACGTGGCAGAAGATGACCTTGCAGATGACGGTGCTTCCAATCCGCACGTGGCAAAGGTACGTGAGATGGCAAAGGAAGAAGGCGCAGAGGTATTTGTGATCTGTGCACAGATCGAGCAGGAATTGTCGGAGCTTTCCGATGAAGAAAAACAGGAATATCTGGATGATCTCGGTGTTTCCTCCAGCGGTCTGGATAAGCTGGTTGCAGCAAGCTACAGCTTACTCGGTCTGATCAGCTTTCTGACGGCAGGAGAGGATGAATGTCGTGCATGGACGATCAAGAAAGGCACAAAAGCACCACAGGCAGCAGGTAAGATCCATACAGATTTTGAGCGAGGCTTTATCAAGGCAGAAGTTGTCAACTACAAGGATCTGATGGAGCATGGTTCTCTTGCGGCAGCCAGAGAAAAAGGGCTTGTTGGTATGGAAGGAAAAGAATACGTGGTACAGGACGGAGATGTGATCCTGTTCCGCTTCAATGTATAGGATAAGAGGTGCAGACTATGATGGATAAATGGGACATTGCGTTTCCGCATCTAGGTATCTATCTGGAACATTTTCCGAAAAGCTTTACGCTTTTTGGCCTTACGATCGCACTTTATGGCGTGATCATTGCGCTTGGTGTGCTGTTTGGGTTTACTCTGGCAAATCATGTGGCAAATAAGCAGGGGCTTCCCAAAGATCTTTTGTGGGACTTTGCGGTTCCGGCAATTATTTTCTCGGTTTTAGGTGCGAGGATCTATTACGTGGTATTCAGCTGGGATTATTATAAGAGTCATCTGAATGAGCTTCTGAACATCAGACAGGGAGGCATCGCGATTTACGGTGCAGTGATCGGTGGCTTCCTGACCCTTCTCGTTTTCTGTAAGATCCGGAAACAGAATTTCTTCCTGATTTCTGATATTGCAGTGCTGGGACTTCTGGTTGGACAGATCATGGGACGCTGGGGTAATTTCACAAACAGAGAAGTATTCGGACATTATACGGATTCCCTGTTTGCCATGCGGCTTCCGATCGAAGCGGTCAGAAGTGCGGATATCACATCGGATATCGCGGCGCATATTACAGATGGGATCAATTATATTCAGGTACATCCGACTTTTTTATATGAAAGTGTGCTGAATCTGCTTCTTTTGATCGTGCTTCTTCTTTATACGAAGCACAAGAAGTTTAACGGAGAGATCGCACTCGGTTATCTGGGTGGTTATGGCATCATACGGTTCTTTGTGGAGGGCATCCGTACCGACCAGCTCAAGATCGGCTCCACCGGGATCGCGGTATCCCAGCTTCTGGGTATGGTGCTGTTCATTGCAGCGATACTGGCGGATGTGATCGTAAGGATCTACCGCAGGAAAAAAGGACTGCAGGAATTGCCGCAAAAGGCAGCAGTAGTGCAAAATAAAGTCGAAAATGACGAAAAACAAGACGAATAATAAAAAAAGGAATAAAATGGAAATCCATGGCATTCGGTAATATTTACTGAATGTTATGGATTTTTTTTGTACAAATTTTTAACAAATGGAAAAGAAAATCTTAAGATACACACTTGTCAAATGAGAAAAAGTAGTCTAAAATTAGAGCATAAGTGGTAGAAAGTGGAGTGAAGTGGTATGAAGTGGAGGGAATAACCCAAAACCGAGACCGAAAAGGGTAACGATTATGTTCATGGGAGAGTACAGTCATACAATCGATACAAAAGGCCGTCTGATTGTTCCTTCTAAGTTCCGGGAATCGCTTGGCGACAGCTTTGTGGTGACAAAGGGACTGGATGGATGTCTTTTTGTGTACGACATGACAGAATGGAAATCCTTTGAAGAAAAGCTGAAAGAACTCCCCATGAGCCACAGAGATACTCGTAAATTCGCCCGTTTTTTCCTTGCCGGAGCATCGCAGGTAGAAGTAGACAAGCAGGGCAGAATACTGATCCCGAATGTACTGCGCGATTTTGCGGGACTGGAGAAGGATGTGGTATTCCTCGGTGTCGGCAGCAGAATTGAAATCTGGAGCAGGCAGGCATGGGATGGCGAAGGTAACTTCGATGATATGGATGATATCGCAGAGCGGATGGCGGATCTGGGACTGAGTATTTAGGATTGGTAAGAGGCAGAATGGAATTTTCACATAAATCGGTATTATTAGAGGAGACAATTGAAGGACTTGCCATAAAACCGGAAGGTATTTATGTGGATGGGACACTCGGCGGAGCCGGTCACTCCAGTGTGATCGCCGGCCGGCTGAGCGGACAGGGACATCTGATCGGGATCGATCAGGATGCTGCAGCGATCGCGGCTGCAACAGAACGTCTTCAGCCTTTTGCGGAGCATGTTACGATCGTCAGAAGCAATTACGAAAACATGTGTCAGATCATAAAGGATAACGGCTATGCAGGCGTAGACGGAATTTTACTGGATCTGGGTGTATCTTCCTATCAGCTCGATACTGTAGAACGGGGATTCTCATATAAATACGATACAAAGCTGGATATGCGTATGGATGAAAGACAGACGCTGACAGCAAGGGATATTGTGAACGGGTATTCGGAAACAGAGCTGTTTCACATCATCCGGGATTACGGAGAAGATAAATTTGCCAAGAATATTGCCAAACATATCGTTCTGGCAAGAGAAGAGAAACCGATAGAAACAACTTATGAACTGAATGAGATCATAAAGGCCGCAATACCGGCAAAAATGCGTGAGACGGGAGGACATCCTTCCAAACGTACTTATCAGGCGATCCGCATTGCCTTAAACAGAGAACTGGATGTACTCAGAGACAGTCTGGACGATATGATCAAAATTTTAAAACCGGGAGGCAGGATCTGCATTATTACGTTCCATTCATTAGAGGACCGGATTGTAAAGCTGGCATTCCGCAAGAATGAAAATCCCTGCATCTGTCCGCCGTCTTTTCCGGTATGTACCTGTGGCAGAAAACCGCTTGGCAGGGTGATCACTAGAAAACCGATCTTACCGGGCGAAAAGGAACTGGCAGAAAACAGCAGATCAAAAAGTGCAAAGCTTAGAATATTTGAAAGAAGCGAGGGGTAGTAACATGGCTGCAAATTATAATAGAAGAAGATATGCATCATACGAAAGAAGATCACACGGTGATTACTATGTAGATGGCAATGTGGTCAGAAAATATGATGTCGTTAGAGAAATTGAAAAGAAACCGGCAAAGAGACTGAGTGAGCAGACACGTAAAAACAGAGAACGTGCAACGCATATGAGTCTGGGATACGTGGCATTTTTATGTGTTTCCATGTGCGTAGCTGCCATCATTCTGTATAATTACCTGGCACTGCAGACAGCAAATACATCCGCTGTCACAGCAATTTCCGCGCTGGAAAGCGAGCTGAACACCATGAAGCTGGATAATGATGAAGAATACAGCCGCATCATGAGCAGTGTCGATATGGAAGAGATCAAAACAAGAGCGATCGAAGATCTGGGCATGCAGTATGCAGAGAAGGGACAGGTTGTAGAAGTTCCCGGTGTTGCGGATGATTACGTACGCCAGTACAAGGCGATGCCATAAACAGTGGAGAGGTGCGGAAGTTGGAACAGAGATCTTATCAGAACAGAAATGTACGCAGAAACAGAAGAAGAAAAGCAAATGCCAATCGGTTTCATATAAGGATGCAGAAAAAGCTGGTAGTATTATTCCTGATAATATTACTGGCTTTCATAGGTTTAAGTGTAAAACTGATTTATATTAATAAGGTGGATGGGGAAAGATATAAGAAGCAGATATTATCCCAGCAGGAATATGATTCCAAAACACTTCCTTACAAACGCGGAGAGATCGTGGATGTAAACGGGACAAAGCTGGCATACAGTGAAAAGGTTTATAATCTGATCATTGATGCCAAGGCGATCAACAACAGTAAGAAGGAAGATGCATTAAGTGCAACCTTACAGGCGCTGGATCAGTATTTTGATCTGGATATCAATGCGATCAGCAATTATATTTCCCAGAATGCAAACAGCCAGTATTATGTTGCTGCAAAGCAGCTGGAATATGAGACGGTGGCACCGTTTCAGGAAGCAAAGCAGGAAAACAGCTCCATTGTCGGTGTCTGGTTTGAGGAAGAGTACAAACGAAAATATCCGTATAATACGCTGGCATCTTCCGTGATCGGCTTTACAGGCTCGGATAATAACGGAACATACGGACTGGAAGAATATTACAATACAACACTGAATGGAACAAATGGCAGAGAGTATGGTTATCTGACGGAAGATTCCACGCTGGAGCGTACAACGATCGCTGCACAGGATGGCTGCACACTGGTTACTTCTTTGGATACAAATATTCAGAATATTGTTGAAAAATACATGAAGCAGTTCAATGAAGAACATAAAGGAGAGTACAGACCGGATGATGACGGAAGCTCTAATATGGGAGTTATTGTGATGAACCCGCAGACCGGAGAAATCCTGGCAATGTCTGACTATCCGAATTTTGACCTAAACAATCCGAAAGATCTGACGCCTTTTTATTCAGAAGAAGAGATTGCACAGATGGATGATGAAGCCATGTATGATGCGCTGAACAGAATCTGGAGAAATTACTGTATTTCCGACACGTATGAGCCGGGATCTGTTGCAAAGGCAATGACGATCGCAGCGGGACTTGATTCCGGAAAGCTGACCGGGAACGAAACGTACGTATGTAACGGTGTGCTGGAGGTCAGCGGTCACCCGATCAAATGTCATAAACACATCGGACATGGTGTTGTCACTGTTTCTCAGGCACTCGAGCAGTCCTGTAACGTAGCCCTGATGCATATTGGTGAGCAGATGGGCAAGGAAACATTGATGAAATATTTGTATAATTTTAACATCGGACTGAAAACCAACATTGATCTGTCCGGTGAGGCGAGAACCAATACACTTGTTTACAATGTAGATGACATGGTTGCTTCCGATCTTGCGATTTCTACCTTCGGACAGGGCTATAATGTGACAATGATCCAGATGGCAACAGCTTTCTCTTCTATTATCAATGGTGGTAAGTATTATCAGCCGCATGTTGTAACAGAAATCAAGAGTGCGGATGGCACAACGGTAGAAAAGGTAGAGCCGCGTATGCTCAAGCAGGTGATTTCTTCCACAACATCCGATACAATGAAAACGTATCTGGCAAATGTGTGCTCAGTCGGAACGGGTTCAGCAGCTGTACCGGCAGGTTATCTGATCGGCGGTAAAACGGGAACTGCCGAAAAACAGCCGCGTGGTAACGGAAACTATGTTGTTTCCTTCATGGGCTTTGCACCGGTGGACGATCCGCAGGTTGTTGTATATGTTGTCATTGATGAACCGAATGTGGAATCACAGCCTCATTCGTCTTTTGCACAGGAGGTTGCCAAAAATATCTTTACAGAGATCTTACCGTATCTGAATGTATTCCGGACAGAAGAACTTTCAGAGGAAGACATAGAGCAGCTTCAGAAACTGCACATTTTACCGGGAACTGACACAGAAGAAAGCTCCGATGGTGAAAATAGCGGGAATGATGAAAATACAGATGGAAATAATGATGGAGAGAGCGTGGAAGGTGGAGATCCTGAGGTGACCTATCAGGTAGACCCGCAGACAGGAAATGTCATTGATCCGAATTCCGGACAACAGCTTGATCCAAATACGTTTGAACCGGTGGATCCGAAGAGTTCCGATCTGGATGGACTGACCGGTGTGGAAAACAAACCGCAGGATGAAACCGGAGAAGGTACAACAGAAATCAGTGCAGGCGCAGGATTTTAAGCCGTTATGCATATCTGACGGATGCGGCTAATAAGCTATGGTAAGAGACAGCTTTGGAGCCTGTATGCGCGGATATAAAACTTTTCACAGAAAAAAGGTACTCATTTTATTTTTGGGAGTATGCTTCTGTATGTTGCTTCTGGCGGGCAGGCTGACTTATCTGATGGTGTTTCAGTCAGCATACTATACACAGAAGGCAATGATGCTGCATGAAAGAGAGCGCAGTATCAAAGCAGCAAGAGGTGAGATCTGGGACAGGAACGGAACAGTGCTTGCAGCGAACAAAACAGTCTGTACAATATCGGTGATCCATTCACAGATCAAAGATCCGGAAGCAGTGATCGAGCTGCTTTGCAGGGAGCTTTCCATGGACGAAGAAACAGTCCGGAAAAGAGTGGAGAAGGTTTCCTCTATCGAACGGATCAAAAGTAATGTGGAGAAAGAAACCGGTGACCGGATCCGGAAAGCGGATCTTGGCGGCATAAAGGTGGATGAAGATTATAAACGGTATTATCCGTACGATACACTGGCAAGTAAGGTGCTGGGCTTTACCGGAGCTGATAATCAGGGAATCATAGGGCTGGAAGTGAAATATGAAGATGCACTGCGCGGGCAGGATGGTACCATTTATACGATCACAGATGCCAGAGGCGTTGAAATAGATGCACAGGGAGAAAGCAGAAAAGAACCTGTCAAAGGGCATACTCTGCAGCTGACACTGGATCGGAATATTCAGGCATACGCGACAATGCTTGCAACGCAGGCAATGCTTGCCAAGGAAGCGGAGGGGGTTTCTATTCTCTGTATGAATCCGCAAAACGGTGAAATCTATGCATGCGTGAATGTACCGGAATTTAATCTGAATGCGCCGTATGATCTGACGGATGAATATATCAGTCTGCAGGGAGAAAAACTGACGGATAATCTTCAGGATGAGAGAAACCGGATGTGGCGTAACAACTGTATCAATGACACCTATGAACCGGGATCGACCTTCAAGGTCATTACTGCGGCGGCGGGACTGGAGGAAGGCGTGGTCACACCGGCAGATACGTTTCACTGTCCCGGTTTTTGTGTTGTAGAGGATCGCAGGATCCGTTGCCATAAGGTAACAGGACATGGAAGTGAAAATTTTGTGCAGGCGACCATGAATTCCTGTAATCCTGTTTTTGTGGCGGTTGGACTCAGGCTTGGGCCGGAGAAGTATTATGATTACTTTGAAAAATTCGGGCTGCTGCGAAAGACAGGCGTTGATCTGCCCGGTGAGGCAGGAACGATCATGCATAAAAAAGAAGATATCGGTCTGGTGGAACTGGCAACCATGTCCTTTGGGCAGTCCTTTCAGGTTACACCGATGCAGCTTCTGACAACTTTTTCTTCCATAATCAATGGCGGAAACAGGATCACACCGCATTTTGGAAAAACGATCATTGATGAAAACGGAAAGAAAGAAGAACTGCAATATCCCGTGCAAAAGGGGATCATTTCGGCAGAGACCTCACAGACAATGCGGAAAATACTGGAAAAGGTCGTATCGGAAGGCGGAGGCAGAAACGGACAGGTGGAAGGCTACGAGATCGGTGGCAAGACCGCAACAAGCCAGACGCTGCCACGTGGAAGCGGTCGCTATATTTCTTCTTTTGTCGGTTTTGCACCGGCATCTGATCCGCAGATCATAACTCTGGTTGTCATACAGGCCCCGAAGGGTGTATACTATGGCGGAACCATTGCAGCACCAGTCTGCAGAAAGCTTTATGAAAATATACTGCCTTACCTGCATATAGAGAAAGGCAGGGAAAATACAGAAAGGGAATCATCATGAACTATACTATTGTAATACCGGCTATTATCGCATTTTGCATCAGTGCTTTACTGGGACCAGTTGTGATCCCGTTTTTGAGAAAACTGAAGGTGGGGCAGACTGTCCGGGACGAAGGCCCGAAAACACATCTGCAGAAAAACGGAACACCGACAATGGGCGGTATTATCATACTGATCTCTATCACGGTAACTTCCATGTTTTATGTGAAAAGCAATCCGCAGATTGTTCCGATCCTGTTTCTGACACTTGGGTTCGGACTGATCGGTTTAACGGATGATTATATTAAAGTCGTGCTGAAACGTTCCATGGGACTTCGGGCATGGCAGAAAATGGCACTGCAGATCGTCGTAACAGCAATCTTTGCATACTATATCACAACAAAATCTTCCATCAGCCTTGCAATGCGTATTCCGTTTGCGCCGGGAAAATATCTTGATTTTGGAACGGTAGGAAATGTGATCCTGCTGTTTATCGTTGTGATCGGAACCGTCAATGGTACGAATTTTACAGATGGACTGGACGGTCTGGCAACAAGTGTGACAAGTCTGGTTGCCACTTTCTTTACCGTAGTAGCACTCGGACTGGGTAGTGGAATTGAACCGATCACCTGTGCAACGCTTGGTGCGCTTTTGGGATTTTTGTTGTTTAACGGTTATCCGGCAAGTGTGTTTATGGGAGATACAGGCTCTCTGGCACTCGGCGGATTTGTGGCAGCCTGCGCTTATATGATGCAGATGCCTTTGTTTATTCTGATCGTAGGTTTTATTTATCTGGCAGAAGTGGTATCTGTCATGCTGCAGGTATCTTACTTTAAACTGACACATGGAAAACGTATTTTTAAAATGGCACCGATCCACCATCATTTTGAAATGTGCGGATGGAGAGAGACAAAGGTTGTAGCGGTATTTTCCATCATTACTGCTATCCTGTGTCTGGTTGGTTTACTGGCAATGTGACAGCATGTAGGGAAAGGAATGTGACAACATGGAAAAAGAAAAAGTACTTGTAGTAGGTACCGGGAAGAGCGGAATTGCCGCAACGCAGCTTCTGTTAAGGACAGGAAAAATGCCGGTACTGTTTGACAGCAATGCGGAACTTGACAAGGATGAGATACTTGGAAAGCTTTCTCTCTCCGGGGATGAAAAAAAACAGGTCGAGATCGTACTCGGTGATCTGACAGAGGAAGAAAAGAAGGAACTTTCCGGTGTTGTATTAAGCCCGGGTGTTCCGACAGATACAGAATTTGTAAATGATTTAAGAAACAGAGGACTTTTGATTTCAGGAGAGATCGAGCTCGCTTTTGAGCAGGAAAAGGGCGCAGTGCTTGCCATTACAGGAACGAACGGTAAGACAACGACAACGACACTGCTTGGAGAGATCATGAAAGCGACCGGAAAGAAAACATTTGTGGTCGGCAATATCGGAAATCCCTATACACTCGAAGCAGAAAAGACAGATGCAGATTCTGTTACGGTTGCGGAGATCTCTTCCTTCCAGCTGGAAACGATACATACCTTCCGTCCGCGTGTCAGTTCGATCTTAAATATCACACCGGATCATCTGAACAGACATCATACGATGGAAAACTATGTGAAGGCAAAGCAGGATATTACAAAGAATCAGACAAAGGAAGACTATTGCGTGTTAAATGCAGAGGATCCTTATACAGACGCTTTTCTGGAGCAATGTCCGGCGACGGTTATTCTGTTCTCTTCCCAAAGAGAGCTGGCAGACGGCTATTTCTATGCGGATGAATGTATCTACAAGGCAGTGCAGGGCAAGAAGCAGAAGCTGATGAACATTCATGAAATGCGTCTCCTTGGCATGCACAACGTGGAAAATGTGATGGCTGCCATTGCAATGGCAGATGCATATGGCGCAGATATGGAAGTGATCCTTAATGTTGTCAGAGATTTCAAGGCAGTTGAGCATCGTATTGAATATGTCAAAACAGTACGTGGTGTCGATTATTACAATGATTCAAAGGGTACCAATCCGGATGCGGCGATCAAGGGCATCGGTGCGATGGTAAAACCAACCTATCTGATCGGCGGCGGATATGATAAGCAGAGCGAGTATGATGAATGGATCGAAAGCTTTGGCGGAAAAGTCAGAAAGCTTGTTTTATTGGGACAGACAAGAGAAAAGATAGCGGACTGTGCAAAAAAGCATGGTTTTACGGATTATATTTTTGTGGATGATCTGCAGCAGGCAGTTGACTACTGCGCAGAGCATGCAAAAGAAGGAGAAGCGGTGCTGCTGTCTCCGGCGTGTGCGAGTTGGGGGATGTTCCCGAATTACGAAGTGCGCGGAAAAATGTTTAAGGATATGGTAAATGCCCTTTAGGGCGCCTGATCCGGGAGGGAGTCGTTTTTGCAGAAAAGACGCAGACGGAGAGAAAAAAGAGAATATTTTTATGATTATACGCTTTTGTTTGTTGTAATGTTTCTTGTTTTTTTTGGACTGATCATGTTATATTCCACCAGCTCCTATGAAGCAACACTGGATTTTGGCAATGGTGCGTATTATTTGAAAAAACAGGCAATGGCAACTGTGCTGGGACTTGTCATGATGCTGTTTATCAGTGTTGTTGACTATCACGTGTGGCGGCGTTTTGCACTGCCTGCCTATCTGATATCACTTGTGCTGGTCGTGCTGGTTAAGACACCGCTCGGATATGAAGCAAACGGTGCAAGACGATGGATCAAGATCGCGGGTGTTTCCCTGCAGCCGGCAGAGGTTGTAAAGATCACACTGATCCTGCTGCTTGCCAGTGTGATCTGTATTATGGGAAAACAGGTCAGAACCTGGAGGGGCATAATCATTGTGATGGGAGCAGCGCTGATCCCTGCGGTGATGATCCTTTTCATTACGAAAAACATGAGCTCCGCCATTATCATTGCAGGTATTGCAGCTGTCATGCTTTTTGTGGCGGATCCGCATTACACGAGATATATTGTGATAGCCGTGTCTGCCGTATGTCTTGCTGCACTGGTGGTAGTGGTGATCTATAATGCTGCAAAGGGCGGTGCTTCACCGACCGGCGGCTTCCGTGGAACGCGAATTCTTGCATGGCTGAATCCGGAGGCCTATTCAGATAATACCGGCTTCCAGACACTGCAGGCATTATATGCGATCGGTTCCGGCGGATTGTCGGGCAGAGGGCTCGGACAGAGTATACGGAAGCTTGGCTTTCTGCCTGAGGCGCAGAATGATATGGTATTTTCCATTATCTGTGAAGAGCTTGGACTGTTTGGCGCATTTTGCGTGATCCTGCTCTTTGTCATGCTGTTATGGCGTATGATGGTGATCGCCAATAATGCACCGGATCTGTTTGGTGCGCTTCTGGTTGTCGGTGTTATGGGACATTTTGCAATCCAGGTAGTACTGAATATCGCCGTTGTGACTAACTCGATCCCTAATACCGGTATTACGCTTCCTTTTATCAGTTACGGAGGCACTTCGATCCTGTTTCTGATGAGTGAGGTCGGGCTTGTGCTGAATGTTTCGAAAAGTATCCGTTTGAGAGATGTAGGCTGACAGGCACGATTGTGGCAGATCGGCATATGCTGTATATAAGTATGCAGATAGAAAGCGGGTGCCACATGGACTGCATTCACATACATGGTGGTAAGCCACTGGAGGGAGAAGCAGCAGTGCAGGGCTCTAAAAACGGAGCACTTGTACTTGTGACAGCGACAGTACTGATAAAAGGGCAGACGGTTCTTTATAATTGTCCGCAGATAACGGATATGGATGAAATGCTTGGATTGTTGAAAACGCTGGGATGTCGGGTAAAAAGAGAGGGGGCTGCTGTGATCATAGACGCTTCTTCCTTACATACATCAGATTGTCCGGCAAAGCAGGTAAGAGCCATGCGTTCTTCTGTCATGCTGCTGGGACCTCTGCTCGGCAGATGCGGCAGTGTCAGTATGGAGCGGCCGGGCGGCTGTATGATCGGCAAGCGTCCGGTTGATATCCATGAAACAGCGCTTACCTGTATGGGTGTCCGTTTCCGCAAGGATGAAAAGCAGATTCTGGCAGAAACGGAAGGACTGAAAGGGGCAGAGATCTGCCTGCCGTTTCCGAGTGTGGGCGCAACGGAAAATGTGCTCATGGCGGCGGTGTTAGCCGAGGGTACAACAGTTCTGTACAATGCGGCGCAGGAGCCGGAGATCACGCAGCTCTGCCATTTCCTGAATGAAGCAGGTGCAAAGATCACGGGAGTTGGCACAAACTGCCTGACGATCAGCGGTGTCGGGAAACTCCAACCGGTCACCTTTACAGTAATGCCGGATCGTATTGTGGCAGGAACCTATCTGCTGGCTGGTGCGGCGACGAGAGGTATCGTGACAGTCAAAAATGCACCGGTCAGACAGCTTACCAGTCTTTTGGATGTACTGCGGAAGATGGGGGCTGTGGTAAGATATGAGGAAAATGCGGTCGTACTGGATGCAGCGCGTGCGGGAAAGCCGGTTCCGTATCTGCGTACGGCGGTGTATCCTGGATTCCCGACAGATCTGCAGTCGATGCTGGCGGCAGTGCTGACGCGAGCAGAAGGCAGCAGTGCAATTGAGGAAACGATTTTTGAAGACCGCTTTAAGATCGTAAGGGAATTGCAGAAAATGGGGGCGGATCTGAAAGTGGAAAATAACAGAAAGCTCAGGATCTATGGAGTGACGAAGCTGTATCCTGCCAGACTGACAGCGTGTGAGCTGCGGGGCGGCGCAGCACTTGTTGTTGCTGCACTGATGGCAGAAGGAGAAAGTAAGATCACAGGCTGTGACTATATCAGGCGCGGCTATGAAGATATTTGCAGAGATTTACGTCTGCTGGGTGCAGATGTGGAGGAAAAAAGGGAATGAAAGAACACGGTTTCAGCAGAAAACGTTTTTTGCTGATTTTGGTAATCATATTGATTTTGCTGGCTGCAGGCGCATATGGTGTGATCACAACACAGTTTGTTGTAACTGATGTGACAGTAGACGGAAATGAACATTATACAGATGAACAGATCAGGGAAATGGTTCTGCCGGGCGGTATTCGCAATAATTCGCTTTATCTATCCCTGCTGTATCGGAAAAAAGAAATCAAGGATATTCCGTTCATTGAATCCATGGATGTCTCCATTGTGAACCGGAACACGATCCATGTTGATGTCTATGAGAAGACGCTGGCAGGCTGTGTCAATTATCTGGGGAGCTATCTGTATTTTGATAAGGATGGCATAGTTGTGGAAAGTGATGCAAAGCTGACAGAGGGAGTACCTGAGATAAAAGGGCTGCACTTTGATCATATCGTCATGCATGAACAGTTACCTGTGGAAAACCCGGAGATATTCAAGGAAATCCTGAAGGTAACGCAGCTGTTTGGGAAATATGAGATATCAGCCGATAAGATATACTTCAGCCCGGCCGGGGAAGTGACGGCTTACTTTGATAAAGCCAGAGTCAGTCTGGGTACGGATCAGAATATTGATGAAAAGGTAATGCAGCTTGCAAGTATTCTGCCGGAGCTTGCCGGAAAAAGCGGTGTGCTTCACATGGAAAATTATGATGCGTCCACAACAAAGATTACTTTTCAACCCGAATAAAAGGCAAAAAATGGCGGTATGATTGCAAAAAATAATTGAAAAACTGGTTGATAAATTCCCTAAAAAATTATATGATAGAGTATATGGAATTGAAAGGGATTGTGAAGGAGGAACTGTCTTGCTAGAAATTAAGTCGAATGAAACAGATCTTGCCGCACGTATTATTGTAGTAGGTGTTGGCGGAGCTGGTAATAACGCTGTAAATAGAATGGTAGATGAACAGATCAAGGGAGTGGAGTTTATCGGAGTCAATACCGATAAGCAGGCACTTCAGTTATGTAAGGCACCGAAGCAGTTACAGATCGGTGAAAAGCTTACAAAGGGACTCGGTGCAGGTGCGAAGCCGGAGATCGGTGAGAAAGCAGCTGAGGAGAGCATTGAGGAGATCACTTCCGCATTGAAGGGATCGGATATGGTATTTGTTACCTGCGGTATGGGTGGCGGAACCGGTACAGGTGCAGCTCCGGTAGTAGCAAAGGTAGCAAAGGAAATGGGAGTTTTAACGGTTGGTGTTGTAACAAAGCCTTTCCGTTTTGAAGCAAAGACACGTATGAACAATGCGCTGAGCGGTCTGGAACGTCTTAAAGAAAATGTGGACACGCTGATCGTGATCCCGAATGATAAATTATTAGAGATCGTTGACCGCAGGACAACTCTCCCGGATGCATTGAAGAAAGCAGACGAAGTGTTGCAGCAGTCCGTACAGGGTGTGACAGATCTGATCAATACACCATCCGATATCAATCTTGATTTCGCAGATGTGCAGACAGTTATGAGAGATAAGGGAATTGCCCATGTAGGTATCGGTACAGGTACAGGTGATGATAAGGCAATGGATGCTGTAAAGGCAGCAGTTGCATCCCCGTTATTAGAGACAACGATTTCCGGTGCGACAGATATTATTTTAAATATTACAGGAGATATCTCCCTGATCGAAGCACAGGAAGCAGCAGATTATGTACAGGATCTTGTCGGAGAAGATGTCAATATCATCTTTGGTGCAAAATATGATCCTGAAATGAACGACCTGTGTATGATCACAGTTATTGCAACAGGCATTGATGAAAAGAATGCAGCACTTGGCAGGAAGAGCGCAGAGCGTGTACATAATGCCGCACAGACAGTCAGACCAATTTCTACACCGAAGTTTGACAACAGTGCAATGGTTGGAACAGGTGCGATTCCGTCTTCTGCAATTAAATCCCCGCTTGCCGGTATTCAGAGACCGGAGCCGGTAAAGAGCCATGTAGAAGCAACATCCTTAAAGATTCCGGATTTCTTACAGCGAAATAAATAGACTGTTCTTGTCGATGAATTTTTAATAAATGCGACGTGATTTTGACAAAAAAATCACGTCGTTTTTTTTATACTGTTTTCCGGGAGGTGAAAACATTGGAAATTTATCTGGACCTCGTGTTTTTAGAAAATTTTCTGATGGATTTCATTCTGCTGCTCATGGTCGGAAAAATGATACATAAAACGATCTGCCTGCCGCGCCTGTTGGCAGCTGCTTTTCTGGGAGGAATCTCGGCAGCGGTTTTGTGCCTGCTGCATCCGCAGTTCGTTCTGTTGCAGGTGTGCAACCTGATCGCAGGATTGTGTATGCTGCTTCTGAGCTATCCGTTAAAGCGTCTGGAATATCTGCCTGCACTTTTGTTTTTGTATGGAAGCGCGTTTGTACTGGAAGGAATGCTTCGATTTCTGGGACGGTTTATAGGAAGCAGAGGGCAGCACAGGCTGTATTTCCTTCTGGGAACAGGACTTTTTGGCTGGTTGTTTTTTCGCTCTTTATGGAAGCAGATCCAAAGGCAGAAGCAGAAAGAAGAGCTGCTTTTGCCGGTCACGATCCTTTGGGAAGGAAAGCAGATCGACTGCACCGGACTGCTGGATACAGGCAATGCACTCAGGGAGCCAACGACCGGAAAACCGGTCATGATCGTGGAGCAGACGCTTTTTACAGAACATGAAATATCACTTCCAAATGACAGATGCTTTTTGATCCCATTCCGGTCGATCGGAAGATCCAATGGAATGCTCCGTGGCATATTGGCAGAGGAATGCTGGATCGGGCAGGCAGAACAGAAAAAAAGATACAGAAAGGTCATGCTTGGCATATATCACGGGAAATTAAGTCATAAGGCGGAATATCAGGTGATTTTGCATCCGGCATTTTGGGAATAAAGGCATGAGACAGGAGGAAAACATGATTTTAAAAGTGGTAGTACCGGGATTACAGTTCAGACTTTTGCAGAGAGAAAGCAGCTTCTGGTTCTCCAGACAGGGGGAGGTGCACTATATTGGAGGGACGGATGTGCTGCCACCGCCGCTTTCTCAGGAAGAAGAAAATGAAAGGATCAGTCAGCTTGCAACAGATATGGAAAAGGATGCAAAACAGGTATTGATCGAGCATAATCTCAGACTGGTCGTATACATTGCAAAGAAATTTGATAATACGGGAATCGGTGTTGAGGATCTGATCTCCATCGGAACGATCGGTCTCATCAAAGCGATCAATACTTATAATCCTGAAAAAAATATCAAGCTGGCGACCTATGCCAGCAGATGCATTGAAAATGAAATACTGATGTATTTAAGGCGGAATAATAAGGTCAGGATGGAAGTCAGCATTGATGAGCCTCTGAATGTAGACTGGGATGGCAATGAGCTGCTTCTTTCGGACATCTTGGGAACGGATGAGGATATTATTTATAAAGATATGGAAAATGAAGCCGAACAGAAAATGCTGAAAAAGGCACTTTCCAAGCTTTCTGACCGGGAAAAGCTGATCATCAGTCTCAGGTTCGGTCTGAACAACCGCGAGGAAGAAGCAATGACGCAAAAGGAGGTGGCAGATCTTTTGGGCATTTCACAGTCTTACATATCAAGACTGGAGAAAAAAATCATGAAGCGGCTGAAAAAGGAGATGGTGTAGATTTGAAGATTCCTGCTGCATATGATACACTTATTTTGTAAATAAAAATAGGCTATTCGGCTTTGTTCTAATAATATAGTGTCTTACCTGCTGCTTTTATCCTTTATCTGCATAACGGATTTTGCAGGAACTGGAATTGAATAAGCCAGAGTAAGATGCAGATTTTGCGGATAAGAAGTTGAATAGTGACATAAAGGAATGATACGAATGAATATGGAGATTGTTTATAAACAACTGGATGAACTGCTTCAAATGGGCAGAATAGAGGAAACGGAGGATTTTCTGATCGCTGCCATGGGGCGGGCACAGCAGGAGGGCGATTATAACAGTCTGATCGCTCTGCTAAACGAAATGACCGGCTATCAAAAAGAAACGGGAAAGCCGGATAAGGCAGTAGCCTACGGCGCACAGGCGATCGAGCTGATGAAACAGCTTGGCATGACAAAGACGGCTGTTTTCGGTACAACACTTTTGAATGTGGCAAATGCCTGCCGGGAAGCAGGAAAGTTACCTGAAGCTTACCAATTATATATGGAAGCATTTCCGGTATTTGAAAAACATTTTGCACCGGATGATACCTACTATGCAAGTCTGTATAAAAATCTGGGACTCTTATTTCAGGAGACGCAGGAGTATGAGCGGGCAGTGGAATGTCTGGAAAAGGCACTTGCGGTTATTCAGGGAAAGCCGGAATATCAGAAACAGACCATGGTGATACGCCGGCAGATCGACAGGCTGCTTGCAGTAATCCGGAAACAACAGCAGGAGCAGTTTGACAGACAGGAAGCGTCTGCAGAAAAGAAAGAATTAATAGAAGCTCTCATACATATGGAATGCGAAGCATTCCGCCAGATCCGGGAAAATCGCTACGCAGACTGGGATGTAGAGAGCCTCAAAGAATATATTTATGAATTTAAGATGACCCGGGAGCAGGGTGTGAATCCACTTGCACTGGAATGGGCTGAAAAAAACGAATAAGCTGAATTTGGATATGTATTCGTATTCTTTTTATTCGTATACATATTCCCTGATACCATCCATCCAGATCGCATAGCCTTCACCGGTCGGATGCACACCATCTGCTGTATAGGTGAAATTGTTATCGTCTGTTACTATCAAAGAATACAGATCAATATAAGGCAGAGCAAGACCATCACAAAGCTGTCTGAGCTCTGCATTAAAAGCTGACACATCGCTGTTGTCAATACCGGTAGAGGTATTGACCGGAAGAACGCTCTGGACGTAGATCTTACAGTCCGGAAGCGCTTCTGAGAGCTGTGTCAGTATTTTTTTGTAATTCTGCATGCTCACATCCGGAGGCAGCTTGTGCATGATATCATTAATGCCGATCATCAAAAAAATCTTTTGCGGATGTTGGTTTTCGACTGTATCCAGACGGTTTAAGACACCTTCCGTCACATCAGAATCAATACCGCGGTTTGTTACTGTAAGGTCAGAAAAATATTCCTGCCATTCGAATCTGGCTGTGATGGAATCGCCTAAAAAAACAATATCTGTATTTCGCTCCGGCATCAGCTCAAACTGCGTCTTTCTTTGTATGTAAGAGGCATTGTCCGTATACTGAAAGGTATGATCACTCATAGCATCCTGCAGCATGGAGAAATAGTTACCATGCTTTAGCAAAACAAGTACCACGGCAAGCAAAAAAAGTATGCATGCGAGCAGAATGTAACTGATCGCGCGATAGCGGTGAACTGCTTTTTCCGTGTCCCTATTATGAGTGACTGCTCCATTCCGGGAATTTGTGTCCGGCTTTGTAAATATGCTCATGTTTTATGATCTGCTCCCTTTTCTTAAAGCTTAATGCCGTTTAAATCAATATCATCGTCATCTTCCACAGGAATGATAAGGCATTTCTGTCCATCGATCATCTGCTCTGTAACAAGACTGGCACGCTCCGGTTTCATACGCAGGAATACATCACACAGCGCGGATTGCCCATTTATATCACTATTTCCGGTAAGATCTGTTTCGGAAGCTGCATCATCTGTTATATCCCCCATATTTCCGCTGACAGCATCTGATACGTCATCCATATAGTTGCCTGATGCTAACTGTTCCGGATCGATCTGTGCCTTGGAGAGTGCTTCTTTTAGAGTGGCAACTTCTGTGATCAGAGCCTTTTGTACCTTGCGCTGCTCATTTTTTGCAACTGCTTTGTTATCGAGCAGTGCATCGGCAGTAGGCAGGGCATCTGTAAATTCTGCGGCAAATGCTTTTTCAATCTTTGGTGCGAGTGATTCGGAAATGTCGCTGTCTGTAATGACATCATGGAATACATCCTGATTCAGCTCGATCGGAGTATCCTCGTTGCCTGCTTCTTCCTGTCTGTCAAGCATGGTGCAGAGACTATCCTGCAGCTTTAAGAAAACTTCTTCCGTTGCTTCGTCATCGCCGACTGCCTGCTTTACGACATTTTCAAATGCCTTTTTCTGCTGCATGCTGGTACGCTTAGCAGGGCAGCCAAGACCATTTTCCATAAAGGCTTCATGTGGCTCTTTTGTATTCTTTGTAAAGTAAAGAAGAGAGTGGATATCACTGCTTCTGTCGGTAAAAGCCGGGAATAAGAAGCCATTTTCCGGCGGTGCCACGATCCAGTCACGCAGACGGACGCCAATCTTATTTTCTTCTTCCAGATAACCAAGCCCTGGTTTTGAAAGCGTTACAGGGCAGAGTGAGCACAGGATATATTCATAAACTTCCTCTGATTCGTCCAGCTTTAAATTATCCTCTGTTTTTGTGATGACATCGTATGCATCATGAAAGAGCAGGATCAGATAATTGCCTGTATAATCATAGCTGTCGATCACAAGATCATAAAAGCGTTCAAGCAGACCTTCATCCTTTAAGGCACTTGTTTTCAGCCCCATGAAAAACTGCTGTTTGCTCATGGCACCGGATTCTTCTTCCATTGGGAAGGACAGCTCTAAAAGCTGGTTTCCGATCGTTCCCGATAAAGTTTTTTTGGCAATCTCCAGATATTTATAATATTCCTCGTCCGGCAGATTCAGAAAAACATTGCTAAAGCTTGTCACTTTTTCCTTTGTCGCATTCACATAGCATCCGGTCATGCGGGTGAAAGTACATTCATTTTTCTTAAAGCGTTTCTTTATTTCCAGTAAATCTTTGCGTTGCATTTTCGTGATTCCTTTCATTTGACTTATGGAATCAGTATAGCATAGAAGAGAAGGATTTGTCACAGGAAAATCGGTGGTGCGGATGTATGAATATTTTTACAGTTTAATTGTGGCTATATGCAGTCAATACCTGTGTTCGGGCAGGATATCAGAAATAAATTGTCAATGCTTTACAATAATGGTATAGTTATTGCAAAGCATATTTTCTTTTATCATGTCTATGGCGCTGAAAATCTGAATTCACTACAGATTCCATTGGATGACGCGCTATATCTGAAACATATCTTATTTCAGGAAATTCATGCTTTATTTCACACAAATCATTTATAAGGCAGGGGTTTTGGAAGATAGGATAGCTGTATAGATCACTCCTGCAAAAAACAAAGGAGGGTCATACAAATGGCAGAAAAGAGAAAATTTTATGGAATGCGAAACGATTACATGTCTTGTCATGAGGAGGGACTCAGCGAAGCTGGGAGGAGCCCTGATGACCAATGCGGTTTTGCAGAAGAACGAGGAAGTATTAAGGAATCTCTTGGCAACACTGCTTGAGATGGATGAGGCGGATATTGTAGATTGCCACTTAGAAAATCCGATCGAGCTAGGCAAAGAGATTGAGGGTAAAGAGTGTATTCTGGATGTTAAGCTCATACTGAATCATGCAAAGATCATCAATATTGAACTACAGGTATATAAGCAGACATATTGGGGGGAACGATCACTTTTATATTGGGCAAGAGCTTACGATAGCTTAAAGAGTGAAGAAGATTATGGGAAGCTGCTTCCGACGTATCATATTGGTATTTTGGACTTCACATTATTTGAAGATCATCCGAAATTTATGGCGAAGTACCAGATTCTGGATGTGGAGGATGGTTATTTGTATTCCGATAAGTTATGTATAAAGGTGCTTGATCTGACACAGCTTGAGATAGCAAGAAGTCAATCCGAAGCAGATAAAAAACTCCTGAAATGGGCAAGTATATTTAAAGCAGAAACGCTGGAAGAACTGGAGCAGTTAGCGAGCGGAGAGGAGGTATTTGAGAATATGGTAGTAACAATGAAGAAGCTAAGCGAAGACGAAAAGATCCGTATGCAGTGTGAAGCAAGAGAGGACTATGAAAGATGCCTGATTACGGAATATAATGCCGGAAAGCAGGATGGAATAGAGCAAGGAATAGAAATTGAACGTAAAAATACAGAGAAAGAACGGCAAAGGGCAGACAGGCTGGAAGCAGAGGTAAAAAGGCTGCAGGGTATGCTTGAACCATAGAGAATAGAAAAGAAACCGGAAGATGAAAATTTGATCTTCTGGTTTCTTTTTTTCATTATGTTTAATTATATCTGAAATAAAGAAATTAAATATACGACATGAAATATATGTGTAAATTTTGCCATAATCAAGAAGAAATATAAGTTATTTTTGCCAATAGAAATTTCTCTATAACGTATTTTTTTATCCTGTGATATGATTTTTATGTAAAGCAATACCATAAAAACAGAGGGAGGATAATCAAGTATGAAAATCAGGGAAATCATGAAAAGAACCATGGCGATCGGACTTGCCGTTGCGATGCTCCTGCAGTCGCAATCGGTTGTGACACTGGCAGAAACGATGCAGGCAGATACTGCGGAGACAGTTGTTGTAGATGTGGGAGAGGAAACTTCGGTTTCCGGAAATGGAAATGATGAATTAGAGGAGGGCGAAGAAACATTATTTATAAGTAATAATCAGGAAATAGATGCTGATATGCAATCCAGTAGGCAGGATGTGAGCAATGCAATTGTAAAATATGCGCAGAGTTTAAATGGACGATACAGCACAACTTATAAAAAGAATGGCACGGCAAAAGCATGGACATGTTATGCATTTTGCAACTATGTATGGAAAAATCTATTTGGCATAGATGCTTGGGATGGATGTCATACAACAGCAACGGGGACCAATCTAAATAATTTATATTCATTTTTGAAAAATAATGATGTGAAGCCGGGTGATATTTTATGGGTACATTCTGGAACTAAAAACTCAGGTGGAAATTATACGCAAACACATAATATGGTTATAATGAGCTATGACCAAAATGGTATGTATGTTACTGATGGAAAAAGTGACGGAACTATATGGGGAATTAACAGATATGTAAAATATAATGATACAAATCTTGTGAAATATTATGATGGGAATGGCGGTTATAAACTATATAAGATAAAAAATTCAGCATATAATCTGCAAGGTGGATATGCACAGCCGACTGATACAACACCACCAACTATTACTAATATCAGAGTGACAGATATCAGTAAAACTGGTTATACA
>ENA-ORLY01001434-ORLY01001434.1-human-gut-metagenome-genome-assembly--contig:-NODE-1434-length-28355-cov-4.007285_pt1 | contig 28355 bp, 27 predicted proteins | sample MGYA00243071_ERZ508832 | MGnify/ENA primary metagenome ERZ508832 (study PRJEB26277, sample SAMN04329777) | human gut metagenome | biome: human-associated habitat | host: Homo sapiens | place: USA... | reverse complement strand
GAAAGGTTGGGGAGTCAAGAGGGGCAGGGAAACCTTGGTGTCCCTGCCCCTCTTGCCCCCGCCGCCGGGCGGCGGCAATGCCCGGCCTGCCCATCGGCAGCCAATCTCGCCTGCGGCGGCAGGCCGCCGGAACGGCGGAACCGCTTCCCGTCGCTGACGGGAAAGAAAGAGGCCGCGCTTGCCGCTATAGCAAGAATTTGAAAGTTTCTCCGTCTGCTCTCGGTTTTTCTGCGGAAAATCCCTCGTTCTTTTCGCAAGATTGCTCTGGTTTTTCCCCGCCGGAAGCGCTAAAATAGAGCCATAGTCAACAGAGAGAACAGGCGGCCCAAACAGCCGCGAAAAGAGAGTTTTTGGATTGAAAAGGAGAGTTTCTGCTATGAAAACTGTAAAGATTGGTTCGGTTGGTCTGGGCCGTCTGGGCCACGAGCACGCAAAGAACCTCGCAACGCAGGTTCCGGGCTGTGAGCTGGCAGCGATCTGCGACGTAGACGCAGGCCGCGTCAAGGAGGTCGCCGAAGAGCTCGGCGTTCAGTACACCTACACTGACTTCGAGGAGATGTGCAGGAACCCGGAGCTCGACGCGATCGTCATCGTTTCCCCGTCCTTCCTGCACTGCCAGCAGATCGAGATTGCCATGAACAACGGCAAGCACGTTTTCTGCGAGAAGCCGCTCGGCACCGACGTAGAGCAGTGCAAGGCTGCGGAAAAGGTCATCGAGGCACACCCCGATCTGATCTTCCAGCTGGGCTTTATGCGCCGCTTCGACAAGTCCTATGCTGAGGCAAAGCGCAAGATCGACAACGGCGACATCGGCAAGGTCGTTCTGGTCCGTTCCTACACGCAGGACCCGCGCAGCACCATCGAGTCTACCCTCAAGTTCGCACCGCACTCCGGCGGTCAGTACCTCGATATGTGCGTACATGACATCGACCTCATCCGCTGGTTCACCGGCTCCAACGTCAAGAACGTCTGGGCGATCGGCGGCGTATTCGAGTTCGACCTGTACAAGGAGCTGAACGATGCCGACAACGCAGCCGCTACCATCCAGATGGAGAACGGCGCAATGGGCTTCATGTTCACCAACCGCACCCATGCGGCAGGCTCGAACGTCGAGACCGAGATCATCGGCACGCACGGCACGCTGCGCATCGCGAACGTCGGCGCAAAGAACCTGCTGAACATCGTCGACGAGCACGGCTCCCGCGAGGAATATTATCCGGACTTCATGAGCCGCTGGCACGAGGCCTTCGTGGCCGAGATGGTTGCCTTCACCGGCCATGTCCGCGACAACACCAAGCCGGCTGACCTCACCGTTTATGACGGCACCGCAGTCTCCGAGGCTGCTTACCGCTGCAAGGAGTCCTTCGAGACCGGCAAGATGCTGCCGATCCGTTAACAAGTGAAGCAGAAGCGCCCGCTCTATCCGGTTTACGGAACGAGCGGGCGCTTTTTGGGGTCGATCATGGAAAAAACCCCGAAACCGTAAGGTTTCGGGGCAATGTGGCAGCCGAAGAAGGATTCGAACCCTCACAAACAGAGTCAGAGTTACAAATATGTGGAAATTGACCTGTATTATAGCGTGCTGCTATGTTATATATATTCTATCAAAAAAGTTCTGATATTTTAAGTAAAAATATGTATTTGCTGATTTAAGTGCAGAAAAAACTCTAAATAATGATGGCTGGAAATGTAGGCGAAAAAATAGTTGCAGACCCTCATTTCTGAAATTTTGGAAAATTGACAGACATTTTGGCAGACATACGCTACTGATCGACACAAGCAAAAGGACCGACCTTAACGATAAGGGACGGTCCTTTTGCTTTATGGAGAGCAGTGTGGGATGAGAAAGTTCAAGGAATTTTATATGGGCTGGAATCGGAAAGAAATTGTGGATGGAGTTCTTGCCCGACCTCCGCCGTTAAGCACGCAAAAATCAAAAGCAATTTATGTATAGGATATAGGAGGGATAGTTATGTACTACAACACCTGTCCGCACTGCGGCGCACACTTAGACCCGGACGAGCACTGCGACTGCCTTGCTCGAGTACGCGGCAAGAAAATCCGCACCGGCAACTGCCGTATCCACGGCACGATGGGCCGCACGAGGTATGCGCGTGACCGTACTTAAACTCGGCAGTCTGTTTGATGGAATCGGCGTGTTTCCGCTGGCGGCGGTACACTGCGGCATAGAGCCTGTGTGGGCCAGTGAGATCGAAGCACGCCCGATCTCTATCACCAGACGACATTTCCCGGATATGCTGCACTTGGGTGACATTACGAAGATCAGCGGTGCGGAGATACCGCCGGTCGATGTGATCACATTCGGTTCGCCCTGTCAGGACTTGTCGCAGATTGGCACGAGAAATGGTTTCGCGGGCAAAAAATCCAGCCTGTTTTATCAGGCGATGCGAATTATCGAGGAGATGAGATATGCAACCAATGGTCGGTATCCAGCTTTCTGTATTTGGGAAAACGTTGCAGGAGCGTTTTCTTCAAATGACAGGCTGGATTTTGCAGCCATGCTCCGTGCGTTCACAGGTGCCGAGGTTTCAGTGCCTCCTCGTGGATGGGCACACGCCGGAATGGTGCGAGGGGGATGCGCTGATACCGCTTGGCGACTGCTGGACGCCCAGTATTGGGGAGAACCCGCCCTCGCACAGCGGCGCAAGCGCGTGTTCGTCGTGGCGGATTTTGCAGGCCAGCGTGCCGGAGAAGTATTATTTAAGCCCCGGACTGTGTTCCCGTTTTCTTCGATTGGCGGTCCGGGCGGGCTGTCCGCCACCCAAAGAGGTGGAGTACCTGCTGCTCAAACAGGGCGGCAGGTACCCATCGTCAGACCGTTTTCCCTCCGGCGGATGCGAACCATGGCACAGGTCGGAGATCAGAAAGGGTTCTGCGCCAGCTTCGGACGGGGAGGAGAACCATTCCCAACTCTGCTTGCGAGTGTAACGGCGCCGTTTTCGTTTTGGTACGAGGGTGAGGAACAAGACGGATTCCTGCGTGTGCTGACACCGCTGGAATGTGAGCGGTTGATGGGTCTGCCTGAAAACTGGACAAAGTACGGCTGCAAGAATGAAGAAATCAGCGATCATGCCCGTTATCGAGCACTCGGCAACTCGATTGCCCTGCCGTGTGCAGAATATGTGATGGCGGGTATCGCGGAAGTAATGAATTAAAATTTGGAGGTAATTTTATGGAACTGAAATTTGTTATCCCTAACATGGCGAAGTCGCTCGGCAATTTGGAATTTGGCGGTCCGGCCGAGGTAAAGCGCGGCGATACCCGCCGCAACGGCACTCAGACCAAGGTGTTGTACCGCCGCTACAAGCTGTTCAGCGATGTGCAGCGTGCGGATGATATTGAGGTCGTGATCGACGGCGCGGCAGGCCAGAAGCAGTTCGCGTATATGGAGCCGGTCAAGCTCAAGAACCCGTCCGTGACGGCTGAGGGCTACGTTATCAACGGCCGCGCGTTTGTGGACTACATTCTGCACGCGGAAGATATGGAAAAGGCGTAAACGAGAAAGGACGGTACGATTTATGAGATTCAGCAATGGTTTTTTCGGTGAAAATGAAGCAACGCTCGGCACGCTGCGTTTTTCGGCAATGCGCCGCGAGGTGTTCGAGGAGAACGCAGACGGCACGCCGTCCGAGGTGGTCAAGGAGCGCACCTACGATCTGAAAAGCGACAAGCAGGGCCGTATGATTCAGGTCAGTGTTCCGGCGAGCGTTCCGGTGCGCGATTTTGCGTACAACGCGGAAGTGAAGCTGGTCAACCCGATGTTCGGCGCCATCGCTCATGTGACGTTCGGCAACAGCGCAGAAGTAGATTGGTACATTAAGGCAGACGATCTGGTGCTCAAAACGCCCGCGCAGAACAGCCAGCCGCACAAGGATGTTCCGGCAGATAAGAAATCGTAATGCACAGGCTGTGTAGAAATCGCGGCAGGCGGATTCGCCCGAGCGATAAAGATTTGGTGTTCCGAACGGTGTTTTTCCTGTTGTTCGCGGTGTTTGCCGTGACATTTGTACTGCTGAATATCCGCACAGACTGGCGCAGTCCGTCCGTGGCTTACCTGCTGTTCAGCGCGGCCATGGGCATGAAAGTGTGTACCGTGGCGGCGTGGCTGCTGTACCGCCGTTTTCCAGATAAGCTGAACGAAATGCGCCATCGGCAAAAGCTGGCGCGCATGGTACTGGAAAACCAGTGGTATGAGCAGAGCGACACCAAACAGTCCGAGGGATTTTTTAAGGACCTGCCTGCAAGTTCAAAACCGAAGATTGCCCGTTTTCCGCGATTGTATTACCGCATGGAAAACGGGCTTTTGCATATCACGGCGGAAATTACGCTCGGAAAGTTTCAAGAACCGTTGCTTCACTTGGAAAACAAGCTGGAAAGCGGTCTGTATTGTGAGCTGGTCAGCAGGGAACTGCTGGACGGATTTGTGGAGTACACGCTGCTATATGACATGATCTCTAACCGTATCCCCATCTCTGAGGTTCGCGTGGAGCACGGCAAAATGCAGCTTATGCAGAACACCTATTGGGAGTTTGACAGCCTGCCGCATATGCTGATTGCGGGCGGCACAGGCGGCGGCAAAACGTATTTTATCCTGACGCTGATTCGGGCATTGCTGCAAACCAGTGCGGTTTTGTACATTCTCGACCCGAAAAACGCGGATTTGGCGGATTTGTGTACTGTCCTGACGAACGTGTACAGCCGCAAAGAGGAGATCGTGCAGTGTATCACCGATTTCTGCACGGCTATGCACGAACGCAGTGCGGATATGAAGCGCATGGAAAATTACAAAACCGGCGAAAACTATGCATATCTCGGACTTTCACCGCATTTTCTCGTGTTTGACGAGTACGTTGCGTTCATGGAAATGCTGACAAGCAGGGAGCGCGAAGATGTGTTGAATAAGCTGCGGCAGATTGTCATGTTGGGACGGCAGGCGGGATTCTTCCTGATTCTCGCCTGTCAGCGCCCGGATGCTAAATATCTCGGTGACGGTATCCGTGACCAGTTTAATTTCCGTGTTGCGCTTGGTAGAATGTCCGAACTTGGATACAGTATGATGTTTGGCGAAACGAAAAAGGAGTTCTTTTTCAAGAATATCAAGGGCAGAGGTTATGCAGATACCGGAAAGGGGGTGATTACGGAGTTTTATACTCCAATCGTGCCGAAAGGATACGGCTTTTTGCAGGAGATTGGGAGGTGCTATCAGAAATCGGCAAGAGAGTGCTTTGTCAGTGAGAGTCGATAATTGACGTTCATCAAGGAGCGCGTTATACTGAATTTGCGAGGAGGACTGCTAATGACCGAAACGAACAAAGCTAAAGCCCTGTCATGGCTTGCAAAAGAACTGGAAAAGGGAGATAACTGTACAGAAAGCTATTCAGCGGAGCAGGTGCGTGCTATGCTGAAACTGTAAGTCCATATGTACGCGAAACGCGCAGAGGAAAGAACTCTGCGCGTTTTTCTATGCCCTCGCGCCGTCCGTGCGGCGGCGTGCAGCGCGAAAGCCGACGGCACGGAACGGTGCGTTGGGCGCGGCGCAGCCGCGCCCGAACGTCGGAACCCCCTTTCTCTAACAGGGGGGTACAAATCGGACAAGATAGGCGAACTACGCAAAACTTTGAACAAAATCAATCAGAAACGGAGGTAAAATTGCAAAACAGGACTTGGATAACGGACTTTCGGGCAAAACGGATGCAAATTGGCGTATCCGAACAGGAACTGGCTCTGGAAGCCGGACTGACACCGGAATATTACCGCCGGTTGGAGCAGGAAAACCAATCCGTGCCGCAAAAGGTACGCAAGCGGCTGAAAGACGCGCTCATTCGTCTGCATCCTGAGCCGCTGACACTGCTGTTCGACTATGTGCGTATCCGTTTTCCAACAATGGATGTGAAGCACGTCATTGAAGATGTTCTTCGGCTGAAAATGAAGTATCTGGTGCAGGAGCCGCGTGGAATGTACGGCTACACGAGCACTTACCGGATTGGTGACGTGATGGTGCTGACCTCGCCGTTGGAAGAAATGGGCGTGCTGCTCGAACTGCGCGGCAAAGGCTGTCGGCAGTTTGAAGCGTATCTGGACGGACAAAAGCGGACTTGGTACGAATTTTTCCGTAAGTGTATGAAAGAAAAGGCGGTGTTCAAACGGGTAGACCTCGCGGTGAATGACTTGGTGGGTATGCTGGACATTCCGCTTCTCATCAGCAAATGCCGTAAGGAGGAATGCGTTTCGGTGTTCCGCAGTTTTCGGGCGTTTCGCTCGGGCGGGCTGGTAAGTCGGCAGGAGCAGGACAGCGCCCACATGGGTGCAACGCTGTACATCGGCTCGATGCAGTCCGATTTGTACTTTTGCCTTTACGAGAAAGCGTATGAGCAACTGGTGAAAAACGGTACGCCGCTGGAACAAGCGGACATTCAGAACCGCTTTGAAATCCGGCTGAAAAATGAGCGGGCAGACAACGCCGTGTATGATCTCGTGTCGAACGAGAACCCGGAACAGACGGCGTTTGGCATTATCAACCGCTATGTGCGTTTTGTGGATAAGGAGAGCGGCAAATCGCGTGAGGAATGGCCGCTGAACCCGATGTGGGAAACCTTTATCGGCAAACACCGGAACACACTTCAACTGACGACTGCGCCTGAGCCGTACACGCTGGAACGGACGCTGAACTGGTTTTCTCATCAGGTTGCGCCGACGGCGAAAATGCTTATGCTGATTGATGAAAAGTGCGGGACGTCCCATGTAAAGGATATTCTGGACAACACGGAACTGCGGGACAAGCACCGCAAAATCATTCAGCAGAAGATGAGAACGGTTAATGAAATGATTCAGATGGAGGATAACTAATGAATTTTGGCGTAAATCTGTATAACTGGCTGCTGTCGAACGCCCAGCCGCTGGTGCTGGTTGCTATCGTGGTGATTGGCCTGTACCTCGGCTTTAAGCGCGAGTTTACAAAACTGATTGGCTTTCTCGTGGTGGCCATGCTGTCGGTTGGTCTGGTGTTCAACGCGGCAGGCGTGAAGGATGTTCTGCTGAGTCTGTTCAATCAGATTCTCGGTGCGTAAGGCTGGCTGAAAAGTCAGCCTTTTCTTATGGAATGAGGCGAAATTATGGAAGAAATGCGCGTTTATATTGCCAATCTCGGCAAATACAACGAAGGCGAACTTGTCGGCGCGTGGTTTGAACCGCCTATCGACATGGACGAAGTGAGAGAGCGTATCGGTCTGAACGATCAATACGAGGAATATGCCATCCACGATTTTGAATTACCGTTCGAGATCGGGGAGTATACACCCATCGAGGAGATCAACCGCCTGTGCGAAATGGTAGAGAACTTGCCGAATTTCATTCGGGATAATATGGGTTCTCTGCTCAGTTATTACAGCAGTGTAGAGGATTTCTGCGAGCACGCGGACGATATTATCCTGTGGAGCGGCTGTGATACAACGGCTGATGTGGCGGAGCAGATGCTGGACGAAGGGCTGATCTCAGATGAAACACTGCGCCGGTATTTTGACAGTGTGCAGTACGGGCGCGATCTCTCGATGGAGGGCGACTTTGTGGAAACCAAAGACGGCGTGTTTGAACTGGTGAGGTGAAAATGATGTTAGAAATGCGAGTTTACATCGAAAAGCGGCATAAGAGCCGCGAAATTGAGCCGGTCGGTGCGTGGTTTACGCCGCCCATCGACTATGACGAGCTGGAAGAACGTATTGGCGTGACCGATCAGGAGCCGGACTACGTTATCCGTGATTACGAGCTGCCGTTCGAGATTGATGAAGATATGATGATCGAAGAACTGAACTGTCTGTGTCAGCTTGTAGAATATCTGCCGGAATCCGTGCAGAACAATACGGGTGCACTGCTCAAAGAGTATGGCAGTGTGGAAAATGTGTATAAGCACTTTGCCAAAAATCAGAATCCCGTTCTATAAAAGGAGGGCCGCTGCGAGAATGGTGAGGGGGTGAAGCACGGCTGTGTGTAACTGCCGACAGGGAGTTATACATCAACCGTGCAGGGGGAGAGGAAAGACGCCTGCGGCTGGAACTCGTTCCTCTCCCCCTATACCCTTTATGTAATGTAGAAAAACAAAAAGGAGCTGCAATTTGAAAAAACTAAGAAGTTATAGCAGTGTATGGAAAGTCGAGCAGGTAATATACTCGTTCGGTGACGCAAAACTGCCGACGCCTGTCACCGTGACCCAGCTGCTCTGGCTGGCGGCAAGCGGTGTGCTGGTGTTCGCGTTCCGTAAAGTGCCGCCGTTGGCGCTTATTCATAACCCGCTGATTTTGTGCGGTATTCCGTTCGGTGTGACGTGGTTTATGAGCAAAAAGACCTTTGACGGCAAGAAACCGTACAGTTTCGTGTGCTCGGTAATCGCCTATGCGCTGCGTCCGAAAGTCACCTTTGCCGGAAAGTCTGTCCGGCTGAAAAAGCACCGCGAGAACGCGGATATTACCGTAGTGAGGAGTGAGATTATCCGTGCCGTATCCGATTAAATATATTGAAAATAACCTTGTTTGGAACATTGAGGGCGAGTGTTTTGCATATTACGAACTGATTCCGTTCAACTACTCGTTCCTCTCGCTGGAACAGAAAGACGCGGTGCATGACGCTTTCCGGCAGCTTATCGCACAGAACCGTGATGGCAAGATTCACGCTTTGCAGATTAGCACAGAAAGCAGTATCCGCGCCGCACAGGAGCGTTCCAAGAAAAGCGTGACCGGACGGCTGAAAGAGATCGCTTGCGCCGAGATTGACGAGCAGACGGAAAATCTGATTGCTTCTCTCGGTGATACACAGGTCGATTACCGCTTTTTCCTCGGCTTTAAGCTGGTTGTGACGGATAAGGAGTTGTCCGTGAAAGATGTGGGAACACAGGTCAAGAATGTGCTGTTCGATGCGGCAAACGTTATCAGCAGTTCTTTCATGGGTGATTTCGTGAGTATGCCAAACGACGAAATCCGCCGTTATTCCCGCATGGAAAAGTTGATGGAAAATAAGCTGTCGCGTCGTTTTAAGGTGCGTCGGCTAAATAAGAATGACTTCGGCTATCTGCTGGAGCATATCTACGGCAGAACCGGCACAGCGTATGAAGATTTCGAGTTTACACTGCCGCGCAAAAAGCGCAAGCGTGATACGCTGGTCAAAAAGTACGATCTTATCAAGCCTGCTCGCTGTCTGATTGAGGAAAAACAGAGGTATATGCGTATAAAGTCTGAGGATTCGGAAAGCTATGTCGCATATTTTACGATCTCCGATGTGGTCGGTGAACTGGATTTCCCATCCAGTGAGATTTTCTACTATCAGGAGCAGCAGTTTGACTTTGCGATTGACACCTCAATGAATATTGAGATTATCACGAACAAGGTCGCATTACATACGGTCCGCAACAAGAAAAAGGAGCTGAAAGACCTCGATAACCATGCGTGGGAAAACAACTCGGAAACCACTAATCAGGTTGCGGAAGCACTGGACCGCGTGGACGAACTGGAAACCGTGCTTGACCAGAGCAAGGAAAGTATGTACAAGCTGTCCTATGTTGTGCGCGTTACCGCACCGGATGTAGAAGAACTCAAACGCCGGTGTAACCAAGTGCGTGACTTCTACGATGATGCAAGTATCAAACTGGTGCGTCCCATTGGTGATATGATGGGATTGCACAACGAATTTATTCCGGCAAGTAAGAGGTATATGAACGATTATGTGCAGTATGTCACCAGTGATTTTCTTGCCGGTCTGGGGTTCGGCGCGACACAAATGCTCGGTGAGCGCGACGGTATCTATCTCGGCTACAATGTCGATACCGACCAGAATGTGTATGTGCAGCCTGCAAGAGCGGCACAGGGCGTTAAGGGTTCTGTGACCAATGCGCTGTCCGGTGCGTTCCTCGGCTCTCTGGGCGGCGGTAAATCGCTGTCGTTTAACCTGCTCACCTATTACGCTGTGCTGAACGGCGCACAGGCTCTTATTCTTGACCCGAAATCTGAGCGCGGTCTTTGGAAAGAAAAGCTGCCGGAGATCGCGGATGAGATCAACATTGTAAATCTGACCTCGGACGAGGGAAACAAGGGTATGCTTGACCCGTATATCATCATGCGGAAAACCAAGGACGCAGAAAGCCTTGCGCTCGATGTACTCACTTTTCTTACCGGCATTTCCTCGCGTGACGGCAAGCTGTTCCCTGTCCTGCGTCGGGCGGTGCGTGCCGTAACCAACAGCGAAACACGCGGCCTGCTCTGTGTCATTGACGCGCTGCGGGATGATGGTTCGGAAACCGCGCTTGCGATTGCAGATCACATTGAATCGTTCACGGACTATGACTTTGCCCACCTGTTGTTCTCCAACGGTAAAGTCAAGCAGACTATCAGCCTTGAAAAGCAGCTTAACATCATTCAAGTTGCCGATCTGGTTCTGCCGGACAAAGATACCGCGCCTGCGGACTATACGACAATCGAAATGCTGTCGATCTCTATGCTGATCGTCATTTCCACCTTTGCACTGGATTTCATTCATTCAGACCGCAGTATTTTCAAGATGGTTGGCCTTGATGAAGCATGGGCGTTCCTCAATGTGGCACAGGGCAAAACGCTGGCAAACAAGCTGGTTCGTGCCGGCCGTTCGATGAACGCTGCCGTTTACTTTGTCACCCAGAACGCCGGTGATGTGGCAGACGAGAATATCAAGAACAACATCGGTATGAAATTTGCGTTCCGTTCCACGGATATGAACGAGATCAAGAAAACACTTGAATTTTTCGGTCTGGATTCCGAGGACGAAAACAATCAGAAACGGCTTCGCAATCTGGAAAACGGTCAGTGTCTTTTCCAAGACCTTTACGGTCGCGTCGGCGTTATCAAGTTCCATGTCATGTTCGATTATCTGTTCCATGCGTTCGATACGCGCCCGCCGGTTACAGGGAACGAGGTGTAACGTGTGACAAATGCCTTAAAAGTTCAGAAATTAGCCATTACAGCCTTTGTTACGGTTGTGATGGCTTTTCTATTTCTCAATCTGTTCACGGTGCAGGCGCACGCCGCCGGATTGCTGGACGAAACCATTGATACGGCGCACGAGTTCAGCAGGTATCCGATCGACAACTACCAGCTTGACTTTTATGTTGATTCCTCGTGGGATTGGCTGCCGTGGAACTGGCTGGATGGTATCGGAAAGACGGCACAGTATGCAATTTACCTGTTTACAAACTTCCTGTGGACGCTGAATTTGTACATTTCAAATGCAGTTGGTTATCTGATTCAGCAGGCATATGACCTCGACTTCATCAGCAGCGCTGCAAGTGAAATCGGAAAGAATATTCAGTTGATTGCGGGCGTGTCGGCCAGCGGCTTGGACAGAACGGGTCTGTTTCCGGGCATGATGGCGATTGTCACGCTGCTGGTCGGCGTGTACTGCACCTATGTTGGACTGGTCAAACGTGAAACGACAAAAGCGTTTCATGCGGCGCTGAATTTCGTCGTTGTGTTTGTGGTGTCGGTCGGGCTGATTGCCTATGCACCGTCCGCAATTAGCGGCGTCAACGAGTTTTCGAGCGACATCAGCAACGGCATTGTCGATGTGAGCGCGAAAATTCTTGCGCCGGACGCGGCAGGCGAGAACACGGGCGTTTCTGCGATTCGAGATTGTTTGTTCGGGATTCAAGTCAAACAGCCATGGCTTATCATGCAGTTTGGCGATTCGGATGTGGAGAATATCGGAGAAGAAAGGGTGAACAGCCTGCTCGGCACTTCTCCGGACGAAAACCGCGGCAAAGACCGAGAAGAAGCTGTAAAAACGGAGTTAGAGGACTACGATAACGGCAATCTGACCGTAACCGAGGTGACAAGCCGGTTCGGCCTATCCGTGTTCTTCCTGATTTTCAATCTGATTGTGTCGGCGTTTGCGATTATGCTCACAGGCAGTATGCTGTTGTCACAGATTTTGTTCATCATCAGCGCGATGTTCCTGCCGGTGAGCCTGCTAATCAGCATGATTCCGGCGTTTTCCGGTACGAGCAGGAGAGCGGTGATTTCGCTGTTTAATACAATCATGCTGCGCGTCGGAACAACGCTGCTGACCACGTTTGTGCTGGTGCTGTCCTCGCTGGCATACACGATTGCTAACGGCAAGCCGTTCGTGGTGGTCGTGTTGCTGCAGGTAATTGTGTTTGCGGGCGTGTATATGGAGCGCGACAAACTGCTCGGCATGATCGGTCTGCGTGATGAGGGCACGGGTCGTGTTGGTCGAGCCATGACGAACCGGCCGCGCCGGACGATCTCTCGTGCTGTGAGAAAGGCACTGCCGTTTGCGGCAGGAGTCGGAGTGGGAAAGCGTTCGGCGCAGCGCCGTGCCGTGCAAAGAACCCAGAGGACGGCTTCGACCTCTGCTAACCGTGAAAGTGCAAGCCGTGAAACCGTTCAGCCGGAGAAAAAGAATCTCGGTCAGAGAGTAGGCGAAATGGCAGGCAAGATTGCAGATACGCCATCTCGTGTGCGGGATAAGGCGGCGGAAACCGTGCAAAAGGTCAAGGACGCACCGACTAATGCGGAATATGCTGTCCGCAGCAATGTGGAATCTGCACGGGAAAGTGTGCGGGAAACCATGCAGAAACGTCGAGAAGCGCGTGCTGCACAGATGGAATCTCGTAGAACTACCACTGCAAGCCGCCGTGAGCAGTTATCTCAGCGAAAAAGAGAACGCAATGAGGGTAATACGGAGAAGCCCAGAACGGAAAGCACTCGTGTTGCACCAAAGGAGCGCCCAACTGTCCCCAAACAGCAGAAAACCGAACCGGAAAAGCCGTCTGCACCGCAGAATCGACCTCGGTCGGAACGGATTGAACCGACACCCAGACAGCGGGAAGATCGTCCGACGGTCAAGGATAAGCCGCAGGCTACGGTTGCAGACCGCAAGCCGGATCGTCCGGCAGAACGTCCGATGGTGTCGGACAAGCCGAAAACACGATATACAATGCCAAAAGGACTGGACGAAGAAACCTTTGGTGCGGAGTTCAAACAGCGGAAAACCGGAAAAATCACGCGCAAACAGCGGCGTTCGGAGAGCCGAGGTGAGCGCAAGTGATGAAAAAGGCGGCAATGGCAGGTGCCCTGGGCTTCGGCCTGCTGATTGCTTTACTTCTGTCGATGTTCCTGATTATCGCTTCGGATGAGGATAGCGGCGGAAGTGGTTCTGGTTTGTACATCGGTGTGAATCTCTCAGCGGAAGTGCTCGCGCACCAACCCATGGTAGAGAAATATGCGCGGCAAAACGGTATCAGCGATTATGTCTATGTCCTGCTTGCTATTATTCAGGTGGAAAGCGAGGGCAAGCTGGAGGACGTTATGCAGTCTTCGGAATCTGCCGGACTGCCGGTGAATACGCTCGGCACAGAGGACAGTATCAAGCAGGGCTGTAAGTATTTTGCCGAACTGGTCGCAAAGGCCGATAGGTCCGGCTGTGATATGGACACTGTAATTCAAGCGTACAATTACGGCAGTGGCTTTCTGGACTTCGTTGCGAAAAACGGCAAGCGGTACACCTTTGAACTGGCACAGGAGTTTTCTCGTCAGCACTCCGGCGGCGTGAAGGTCACCTATAAAAACGAGATTTCCACGCCGATCAACGGCGGCTGGCGGTATAACTACGGCAATATGTTCTATGTCAAGTTGGTAAAGCAATATCTGACGCAGAACGGCGGTGATGCGCTCGGAACGGACGCACAGAATCGCATTGTCGAGGTGGCACGAAATTCAGAAAAGTACGGTATTTCGGCTGCTGGCGGATATTGTGAAGCATGGGCGGAAGAAGTTTACCGAAAAGCGGGTGTATCCATCGACCGGCATTGTTGTGCAGGCAAAAATCGTGCGCTGTATACGGTCGGAAAGTCCAGCAAGAATATTCCGCTCGGTGCGATGGTTTACAATGACCCGGCGGTATACCAGTCCCGGACGAACGATACCTGTGGCAGAAATGCCGGTCATGTCGGCATTTATATTGGAAACGGCCAGATTATTTCCAACATCGGCGGCACTGCCATTGATACTGTAGAGGGCTGGACGGCCTACTATGGCTTCGGCGGCTGGGGCTGGGGCGGCGCTGTGGTTGCACAAAAATAAGACAAAGGAGAACGAATTATGTTTCAGAAAAAGACAGAAAAGCAGCAGAAACCGAAGAAACTGCGTATCTACACGGCGAACAGCCGCAAGCCTGCTGTAATTGCAATGTGGCTGCTGTTCGTTTGTGGTTTCGCGTTTGCAGTGTATAAGAACTTTACTGCGATTGATACCCATACGGTTCACGAAAAGGAGATTGTTGAGCACCGTGTGGAGGATACCAGTGGTGTAGAAGCGTTTGTGCGGAACTTTGCGAAAACTTACTATTCGTGGAGCAATAACAAGGATTCTGTAGCCCAGCGTATCGATGCGCTGACCGGCTATCTGACCGAGGACCTGCAGCGTTTAACGGCTGACACCGTGAGAAGCGACGTTGCGGTTTCTTCGTCCGTACAGGATGTTCAGATCTGGTCTGTGGAGCAGGATGGCAGTGAAAACGATTTTGCAGTCGTGTTCACAGTGACGCAGACGATCTCGGACAGCAAGAAAAAGGATACTGTATCCAGCGTGTACAAAACAGCGGTCCACAAGGACGACAACGGCGATCTGGTGATTACACAGGCGCCGACAATCACCGGCAAGCCTGCAAAATCCGCATACACGCCAAAAGCCGCAGAACCCGATGGAACGGTTTCTGCGGCCGAGAGCGAGGATATTACGGATTTCCTGACCACTTTTTTCACGCTGTATCCAACGGCGACGGAAAAAGAGCTGTCTTACTACGTCGGCGGGGATTCCATGCCGCCGGTTAAGTGCGCGGACTACACGTTCAGTCAGTTTAAAAGCACGGTGCTGAACAAGAATGGCGATATCGTAACGGCAACTGTAGCTGTGGAATATCTGGATACCATCACGAAAATGACACAGATTTCGCAGTTTGAGCTTGTGCTGAAACTGGTAGATAGGAATTGGAAAATTGTCGGATAAATAAAAAGCTGAGGTAATCCTCAGCTTTTTATGGTCTTGGTTTGCATTAAAAAAGTCTATCCATGTTCTGCCGCAGCATACGAACCATGCGTTCGCAGTCCAGCATAGTATTATCAGCGCCGAACATGACAGCGGTCTGATCGACTACACTCGTATCCGGATTGCTGCTGCCGACCACGACCCGTCCGTTCTTCACGCGGTCCATCACGGTATCCGCGTTATTGATGAGGAAATCCAGTTCGTTCATCAGGCTGCTGTTGTAGTAGCGGATCGGATTCTCCTGCTCGGTCATGCCGCTGCGGATGGTCTGCGCTTTGCGCTTGATGGAGTCCAGCGCCGCCATGGCGGTTGCCTTATCGGTAACTACATAGTCGGTATAGCCGCCGTTTTTCACCGCAGACGCACAATTCTTGATCTTCTGCGTATCCGTCCGCATATCAAGCAGCTGCTTCATGAGATTTGTCGCGTAGGTTTCCATTTCGGCACGCTTGCTGTCACTCAGCGGCATGCGCAGGAAGATGGCGTTCACGTCATTCTCCGCCTTGGCACTGTACCACGTTACGTCCATGCCGGTCAGCTCACCGATGTTGCGCAGCGGCAGATAGATGGAATTCTGGTAAAACAGCGGATAAATGGTCACGCCCTTCTGGTTTTTGAAGATCTGCTGTTTGCCGTCCACGAGGACCTTTACGCCCTTATCGAGCGTAGCATGACCGGTCGCACCGACATATTTCACGCCTTCCTTGTGGTACGCATCGTCATCCGCACACGGATACGACTTTTCCGTAGTACCGGACAGGAACACCGTGCGCGATGCACTGTCCCACGAGATATTTTTGCCCATCCAGCGGCCAACCGTGCGCAGCGGCATGTAGGTCGAGCCGTTGTAGCTCAGCGCCGTGTAAACCGTCTTGCCGTCCTCGCTCGGGAAGGTGGCCGGAATGCCCTCTGCATAAATGTCCGCGCTCTGCGGATTGATTTTTACGGCGGTGCGGGTCTGCGCCGTATTCTGTGCAGCTGCCTGCACCGTACCCGATGGTATATAGGTCTGCACATTTGCTGCGCCTGCGCTCATCATCAGCGCGGACGCCATCAGGCAGCCCGCGAGTGTGCCGCTCATCATTTTTTGAAACTTATTCATCATCGTATTTTATCCCTCCATATGCAAGTGCACTCTCGATGATTGTCACCGAGTTGGTGTGACAACCATTTCTTCCTTTTATTATCTGGTGTATGAATGATGGTTTAGAAACCGCTTGCAAATTCATCAATCAAGAACTGGCTGCCGACTTTTTTGACATAAATCAAGCAGGTTGTGTTGGTTTGATTAGGGTCATACACCGAGTTTGCGGCGGGTTTCATTGCAAAAGAACACTCAAAAACGAGTTTCTTTTCTCTTGCGGAGTAATCACCGTTGTAGGTGCAGGATTTCAACTTTGCCTCTTTCATACCGAATACGCCGGAGCTGTAATCAAAACCTGCGGCATCGCCGGTACACAACGCAGCCATCTTCTGATATTGCTTATCGCCGAACAGTGTAAAGAACTCGCTGATTACATTTTCAGCAGCTGCAACTTCGTTGTCCGAAAAGACAGAATCGTTGATGAAAACCGAACTTGTGCTGCCCTGCCATGTAACCGTCTTACCCAGCCATTCGCTGACGGCACGTATCGGCACATACGTCGTACCCTGATAGATCAACGGTTCTACCACCTTGCCATTTACATCGGTAGCTACCTGTTTCTGGCCGTTCAGGTAAATGGTGATACCTCCATAGGTTGCAGTGATCTTGCGGCCATTGACTGCGAAAGCAATCGTACCCAGCAACAGGCAGCAAATCAGGCCGATAATCGGGATGCGAAAACGCTTTTTCATATGAACTACCTCCTTAAACGATTTGTGTATCTGTATTATACATCGTGCAGAAAAGCACGCAATAGGAGTGCAGAGTTTGGTAGGCCTGATGCAGTAAAATGTACAAATAAAGAGCGGTAGCTTTGAAGCTATCGCCCTTTGTTTTACAAATTCAAAATAATCTCTACGGTATATAGATTATTCTCTTGGTTGATTTGCATCGTGCCGCCAATTTGTTCTACTGTGGAACTGACGTTTTTCAGCCCATAACCATGAATACCCTCGCGTTTCTTAGAAGAAAATTCTGGGTCATAGGGATTGGAAATGCGGTAATACAGAATACTGTCCTTTTGTCTTAAAGTTAAACTTACGATTTTAGGCGTATCGGCAGATACACCGCTGCACGCGCGAATTGCGTTATCCAATGTATTTCCGAGAATAACACTTAAAACCAGCGGGGACAGGGCAAGCTGAGGGGAAACAAAAACGTCGATTTTTAAAGTAATACCGGCAAGCGAGGATTTTCCCAGTGCATCATTCAAAATTGCGTTAATAACCGGATGGTCTACATCAATGATTTTGCTAAGCGAATTAAATGATTTGGTAATGGTTTCGAGATATAACTCTGCTTGTGATACATCACTGTCCTTGACTAATGCAGTAACAGCAGTTAATTGCTTTTTTATATCATGCCACAGGCTTCGCGTTTGTTCGTTAGCGGATTTCATCTGTTCGTAATAAGACAGCTGAGTTTTGAGTTGTTGTTCAGCCAAACACCGCTGCTGCTCGTTTTCGTAATTTGTACGAATAGATCGCATATACACGAAGAATACAATGTTGATGTACAAAATTCCGGCGATAGAAAGTGTTAATAATATTAAAAGAAAGTGCGATACGGTTCCGACCAATTCCAATGATACAATGCAGATAAATACACTGACGAGCTGGCAGGTCGTCAGTGGGAGCAATTCTTTGAATGGAATATCAAGTAAACCTTTTTTGCCGAACAGTGTGACAATAAAAAGAATGAGCAGCAAGTTTATCAGCTTTGCAAAGATGATAAATATGCAGCGTGCTAACCCCTGTCCGAGGATAACCGTTCGTGAAATGCCGGAGAGATAAAAAGGATATTCACATATTACGTCAACCAACACACTGAGGGTTATAAATGCTGTTGAAGTTAAAAGTGCCTTGCGAACAGTGGATTCAAAAATCGCATATGTTGATACACTGATAATGCTCCAGCTAAGTAGGATACGAAGTATACCCGGCATAGGGATACAGCTCATCACGATAATAAAAATACCCACAAGTAAGTATAAATGTCCTTTGTACTTAGTGCTGCGATATTTTGAGTAAAATCCGGATGCAAAAAGATAGAGTAGAAAAGTGTCTAATACGCCACTGAGGGCTTCGATTAGCAAAGTCATATGTTTTCCCTCGCAAACTTTGTAAAAGCTGCAATGACATCTTTCTTTCGGTTTCTACTGATTTTGATGAGTTGATGGTCCTGCATTTCTATATCGTCTTTTGTTATGCGAATTACATGATGCAGATTGATTAAGAAACTGGCATGAATACGAAGAAAATTGGCTGATGATAATTGGGGTTCGACCTCTTTCAGGCTCAAGCGAGCTTTGTAAATCTGCTGCTGTGTATGAACGAAAAGCATATAATTACGAGACTCGAAATACAGAATTTCTTGTACAGGGATACGATACAATTCGCCGTTCGAGGAGAATGTAAAATACTGCGGAATAATCAGACGCAAAGCGCGCTTTAGAACTTCGTGGAACTTTGCCTCATTAAGAGGTTTTACAAGATAATGAAAAGCCACGTCATAACCACGAATCGTATATTCGGTGCTCTTGGTTACAAAAACAATAAGCGGTTTTGCGCTTCCTGACATAAGTTCTTCTGCAGCATCAAAGCCATTTGTATCATCCATTTCAATATCCAGAAAAATCAATGGAAAAAATGTCGTTTTCGCTGCTGCCAGCAGTTCGTCTGCTGAGGAAAAAAGGACAATAGATAATTCGGGGGCATATCGCTTGACTAATGCTTCGATATTGAGCCGTTCCTGATCTTCATCATCACAAATTGCAATTCGCATAAATACTCCTGTTAAAAATCACATCTCGAAATAAGTTTTAACATTCCAAGGGCTAATTGTTGCTGTTTCTTTGAGAGTTTGGAATAGAGTTGTGCGTATTCTTGCTTCAGTTTTGCGCTTTCTTCGAGTGTTGATGTGCAGAATAAAGATTGTACATCAAGTTCTAATGTTTCAATCAACTGTAATAAAACCGGATAAGATGGATAACTGAGTTCGCGTTCAATTTGGCCGATATATCCGGCGGTTTTCCCGATTTTTTCAGCAAGACGTTCTTGCGTCAATCCTAACTCTTTACGTTTGACTTGAATAATTTCTCCAAGACCTGTCATTTATAATCACCTCAGGTATAGCGATACTATTATTCTAAGTAGTATGGATACCAATTAGAAGCGACTAATACTATTATTTTATAATAGTTATACTATCTTTTCAACTAATTACTGCAAAAACATGACTAAACTCTGCAAGAACATTGAAATACTTCAAGAGGTCGATATAATAGTGGGTATCAGGTATAGTAAAGTAAATAAGAGAGAATAGAGTATTTTTATGAAGAAATTTGTCGATTCTTATTGTAACTATCTCCAAAAGAAGCGGATTATTGTATCAAATGAGCAATGGGAAATCTGTGCGTATGGCTTGGAATTGATTGTTTCTGCAGTTCTAAATATTGTAATTTTGGTAATGTGTTCATTTATACTACATGAAGAAAGGTATATTTTATTTTACTTTTTGGGATTTATTCCGTTGCGCTTGTTTGCGGGGGGATACCATGCGGATAATCATTTGAATTGCTGTATAATATTTGCAGGAATTTACTTGGTATCAGTTTTTTTGAGATGTATTGCTGAGCCATCTTTAGTTCTTTGTTTCATTGCGATTGAAACAATATTGATTTTGATGTTTTCTCCGGTCGAATCAGCTAATAAACAGATTACATACAAACGTCGTAGAATTAGCAGAAATAGAAGTATATGGATATTGCTGGCGAATGTGGTTGTATGTATAGTATTTCTTTGGGTTCAGCCCAATAACAGTTATATAGAATACTATCTTATCAGTGGATTTTTAGCATCATCTACGATGATTGCTGGAAAAATAAAATTACATTTTGCAAGTCGCAAAAAGGAGGGTGCATCTTTATGAAAAAATTTATCAACTGGTGTATTGTGCATGGTGGTCAGATTATTACTGCACTGGCAATTGTTGCAGCAACCGCTTCTGTGGGCACTACTTGTCTGTTTGAATCGTATCAGCCGGAAGTTCCAGAATGCCTTCGTGAGCGATAATATGTGGGCGGATGTACAAATATTGAAATAAAAAATTCAAATCTGTAAAATTTGATCAGTACGCTACTGCAATCCTAATCAAGGGTGTTGTCAGTAGCGTTTTGATTTGTAAAATGTTTTATGAAGCAAAGCCATTTGTATAGCTTAATAGCTATGCGAAAGGCTTTATTTTTTTGCCCTAAAAGTAAAAAACGAGGGGTATTTCACTCTTTTTTAGACTACTGGCAAACCTGTATTGCCCGCTATCCATAAGCTCCAATCTTAAACAAAAACTTTGAGATTGGAGCTTGAAAATGAAAAACTGGCAGAAAAACCGCAACTACAAGCAGGTTAGAGATAAGGACGGCAACGTAGTTGCAAACATCATCAACGTGTTTGGACAGGATGTAGAGGTTTCGGACGAAGTGTTTGCGGCATATTCGCAGATGGACCGGCGTGCAAGATATATCGGAGAGGATATTCCCGCAGAGGGCGAAATATCGCTGGAACGCACGATTGAGGACGGCATACATATCGAAACGCTGGAAAATGCAGAACCAAGCGCAGAAGAAATCTGCATGGAACACGAAAATGCAAAAATGAGAGAAGAACAGGCAAAACATTTGCCGGTTGTGTTTGCTCAGTTGAATGACGATGAGAAAAGGCTGATAGACGCACTGTACTTTCGCGGACTTGGGGTACGAGAATATGCTCGTGAAATCGGGGTGTCACATACAAGGGTTCGCAGAGAACGGGATTGCATTTTGGAGAAGCTGAAAAAATATTTTTCAAAATTCTAATTTTTCCTGTTCCAGCGGCTGTTTTTCTTGGGGGTACAGTGAGGGGCAAAATAAACCCTCACTGTTCCTTGGCAACTGAACATCAAACATCAGGTACAAATTCTGTGCGGAGAGCTGCGGCGCAAAGCCGCGAACTGTCGGGCGGCTCCCGACAAGGCGACGACCCGCATAGATGATAATGATACTCCCGATCAGTCATAGTCCGAGCGTTGAAAGCGTCGCAGGCGATGAGATCGGACAACGAGATAGGTGCAATACCTGTGAGGTCGGTACGCCGCCGACCGCCTGATGTTTCCCAGCAGCCGGGGGTGAGGACGAATAGGTTGACAGAGAAATACGAGGTGATGATATATATGATAGTGTAAAAATCCGGGCAACAGAATAATCACAAACCGGAAGAACCGCATGGATTCCTCCGGTTTTGTTTTTTTGCAGAGAGGTTTATCTATGGAATGGAAAAACGCAAATAAGATACTGCCGGAACGCGGCCATCGGGTTCTGTGCCTGTATCCGAACGGCAAAATGGATGTGCAGCTTTACTTAGGCCGTGAGAGTTTTGTTCATGATCTGTACGGCCGCTGTATTTTCTGGACGGAACTGCCGAAACGCCCGAAAGCCTACTTCAAGCTGATGGGGCGCAATGAATAAGGAACAGCAGGCAATCGCTCGTCTGGCAGAGCGGGGAAGAAGTGCTGCACTGGTGGCTGCAGGATGGTGTGCTGCCGGGGCAGTTGAGCATTTCAGATTACTTAACAGAAATGGAGTGAAGGAGTGAAACAATGTCAATCATAAAGCGAATCACCTCAGCGGGACTGTCGTTGGCGATGGCGGCAACGATTATTCCAAGTTCGTTTGCCGTCAGCACGAAGTCTGCAAGCACGCTGTCCTCGGTGACGGCAAAATATCTTGACGCAGAAAACGGCAAGGAGATTGCCGAAAAGCAGACATACAGCGTCACACACGAGGAAAAGTCCCCGCAGACGATCACAAACTACACCTATGCGGATTATACCGAAAGTGTTGAGTATGTGTATTCGCACAAGGACTTGACCTACATCATCGGCTATCCCGACAAGGGCGTACATCCGAACGGTGATCTGACCCGCGCCGAAGCCGCTATGATCTTCTACCGCCTGTATGACGGCGATTATCCCAGTTTCACGCGCCGTATGTCAAACAGCACTTTCAAGGATGTAAGCGCAAAGAACTGGTTCTATGAGCCGGTCGAAACGCTGTACAATATCGGTCTGCTGGAGGGTAAGTCCAAGGACACTTTCGCGCCGAACGCGCCGATCAGCCGTGCGGAGTTCGCTGCGCTGGCGGCTCGTTTTCAGAACCTCAAATACACCAGCGGCAAGGTTTTCTCCGATGTAGAGAAAGGTCACTGGGCGTACAGCTATATCAATGCTGCCAGCGAAGCGGGCTGGATTCAGGGCTACCCGGACGGCACTTTCCGTCCCGATAAGGAGATTACCCGAACCGAAACCGTAACGCTGGTAAACAGCATGATTAACCGTGCCGTTACCCGCGAAAAGCTGAAAGCACTGAAAGTGCGAAATCCGTACAACGATCTTGCAGAATCGTTCTGGGGCTACACAAACCTTATGGAAGCAACGGTATCCCATACCGCCGAAGAATGGCATGACGCGAAGTACAACGATGGCAAGTACAATATCATTGTCGAGAAATTCGTAGATACCAACGGCAAGGAGATCGCAAAGTCTGTCACTACGGCGGGCAAGGCAGAATCCGCGCCCAAGTCCATTCCGGCGTATGAGTATCGCGGCTATATCCGCACGATCACTTATAAGTACAGCACTGGTGATGCGCTCCCGTCCATCGAAAAGACGGCAAGCGTCAAGGACGCTAAGGTAGGTGACGAGATCACCTACACGATCAAGCTGGCGAACGATAAGAAAGCAAGTTCCGCATGGAAAAGCGTTGTTTTGACTGACAACATTCCGTCCGGTCTGACTTTCGTTGAGGGTAGCGTGTATGTGAACAATGAAGCGGCTACCCACACCGTCAAGAACGGTACGCTGACCGTAAACCTCGGTGATATTGCTGCTGGCAAGACCGTAACCGTCACTTTCAAGGCAAAGATCAACGGCAATATGTACAATCAGACGATCTACAACACCGCTGTTGCCAAGGGTACGAACGGTTATGTGACCGCTGCGGACGGCAAGAAAACCAACTCTTACGAGGACAAGGACGATGGCGTGTATGTCAAGAAAGGCGAAACCGCGCCGTATGTGACCAAGACTGCGGATAAAGAAACCGCGAATGTCGGTGACAAGCTCACCTACACTGTCAAGGTCGGTAACGGTGACGGTGCTGTTTACGAGATCGAAAACGCTAAAATGACAGATACTATTCCGACTGAACTGGACTTCGTAGACGGCAGCGTGCAGGTGGATGGCAAGTCCTATCCGTACAGCTATGACAACGCCAGCCGCAAGCTGTCTGTGTTTATCGGCAATCTGAAGCCGAACGCTGCCCGCACCGTAACTTTCGCTGTGACCGTCAATAAGTCGGCTTACGGCAAGACCGTACACAATACCGCTGTCCTCTCCGGTGATAACATCAAGGACACCGAGGGCAAGGACAAGGGCGTTGAGATCGGTGACGGCAAGACCAAGCCGGAAGTTACCAAGACTGCGGACAAGTCCGCCGCCAATGTTGGTGATAAGGTGACTTACACCATCAAGCTGGCAAACGGCGAGTTCGCAAGCGTGGCAATCAAGGACGCTGTGTTGACTGATACCATTCCGAACGGACTGGATATTCAGTACGGCTCGGTTACGCTGAACGGCAAGCTGACCAACGATTACAGCTACGATGAAGCGTCCCGCGTTCTGACCGTCAAGGTCGGTGATCTCGGTATTGAGAAAAGCGCGGCGGTAACTTTCGTTGCAGTAGTCAATACCGCTGCATACGGAAAGACCATCTACAATACCGCTGTGATGAAGTCCGACAATGCACCGGACACCAGCGGCAAGGACAACGGCGTAACCGTTGGTGACGGCAAGGCAAAGCCGCAGATCGACAAGACTGCAAACAAGTCCTCTGCCCGCGTGGGCGATAAGATCGCGTACACGCTGACCGTTAAGAACGATGATACTGCAACTGTTCCGGTTGAGAACGGCGTTATCACCGATGTTCTTCCGGCTGGACTGACCTTTGAATACGGCTCTGTCACGCTGAACGGCAAGAATACCAACGATTATACCTACGATGAAAATACCCGCCTGCTGACCGTCAATGTCGGCACTATCGAGCCGGACGCAAAGCAGATCATCGGCTTCGCCGCAACGGTAAACGAATCCGCATACAACACCACCATCCAGAACCTTGCAACGCTTATCTCTGATAATTCAGCCCCGGTGCAGGACAAGGACGATGGCGTAGCAATCGCGGACGGTGATGTGCTGCTGACCGTTTCCAAGTCCGCAGACAAAACCACTGCCAAGATTGGCGATACGATCACCTACACCGTAAACGCAGCGAATGCGACCGGTGCGGATGTGAATATCCACGACGCGGTTATGACCGATACCATTCCGAACGGACTGACTTTCCGCGGCAATGTAACCGTAGACGGCTACTCCGCAGAATATCAGTACGACAATACCGGCAAGACCCTGACCGTATCGCTCGGTGAGATCGCGCCGAACCAGACCAAGGCAATTCGTTTTGATGTGACTGTCAACAGCGATGCCTACGGTATGCACATTGAAAATACCGCCCTCGTCAGCGGCAGCAATACGCCGGACAAGAGCGGTACGGATAACGGTGTGGATATTGAGGATGGCATGGCAGACGGTCATGCGGGCAACAAGACCGCAAGCAAGACCACAGCAGTAGTTGGCGATACGATCACTTACTCCATTCGCCTTTCCAATGGCGCAGCAGCTACCGCTGATTGGGAGAACATGAAAGTGATTGACGTTCTGCCTGACGGCGTAAGTTTTGCAGGAAACGTGCAGGAGAATGGTTCGGCAACGGTCAATTATTCGTACAATGCTACGATGAAAACAATTACGTTCACGCCGGATGCTATCGCAGCAGGCGCACAGACCGTTCTTAGCTTCGATGTAACCGTAGATGATGGTTCGCAGGGCAAGTTCATTGTCAATACCGCTATCCTCGATGATAACGGCAAGGAAACGCCCATGCCGGATGGCGGCGTGCAGATTGACCAGGGCGAAGCTGCTCCGATTGTCAACAAGACTGCCAGCGTCACCACTGCCAATGTAGGCGATACCTTCACCTACACGATCACTGCAAAGAACGGCAACAAGGCAACTGCCGCATGGAAGAATGTCGTAATGACCGATACCCTCCCGACTGGTGTTAAGCTGGTGGGCGGCGTGTATATCAACAACGAATTTGCGCTGTATCATTTGAGCGGCAATGCGCTATCTGTGCTCGTAGGTGATCTCGAACCGGGCGAATCGGCTGAAATCACTTTTGACGTGCAGGTGCTTGAAAGTGCGGCTGGTACAACGATTACCAACACTGCTTCGCTTGATGGCGATAACGGTCACGGCACTGCAACGGATAAGGGTGTAACGATTCCTGACACGGCAGAACAGCCGGACGTTAACACAAATTTTTATGTAACCAAAGAGGTTGATAAAACTGTGGTGAATGTGGGTTCTGGCGTTTCGGCAGACCGCAAACGTGCCACTTTTACCATCACGGTTGGCAACGATTCTAACCAGACGTGGAAACGGGTTATCCTCAAAGACACGCTGGATACTACGCTGGTGACGCCGGTTTTGAAGAACAACGTCTATGTGGATGGCGTTCTGAACAGCAAGTGGAGTTTCCGGAACAAAGTATTTACGCTGGAGCTTGGTGACATTGCGCCGAACGAAAAGCGCGTGGTGAAAATCACGGTTGAGTTTAAGACCGATGCGGGCGGCAAGACGTACACCAACCTTGTCGCGGCTGCGGGTGACAACGGCTCCGCTTCGGGCTGTTCGCCGGAGATTGAAGTCGTTTCGTCTGGTTCGTCCGGTACACCGGTGCTGACCGATATTCACTATCAGCTGTTCGGTGGCTACGCGGACGGCTTATGGCGTCCCAACGACCGCGTATCCCTACAGGAAGCCTGCACGGTTGTATATCGTCTGATTGCAAACGGCGGCAATACTTGGTTGCCGCGCGGCACGATTACCGTTCCAAAATACAAGTACGATATTCCGGAAGAAGCAAAGTATTTCGTTTCCATCGGCGTTCTGCCTGCATCCGCGTTTGATACCACTCGCATGGACGAGGGCGATGATTACGAGATCAACCACACGATCTCGAAGAACGGCTATCTGCGTATCTGGGCAACCTCCGGTCAGCTTAACTCGCTGGTGGCCTACGCGACGAAAACCAACATTGGTCTCAGCGGCGATGTATCCCGTCTGACCTTTGCAAAGGCAATCTGCCAGATTACCGGCCGCGACACCTCGCCGGATGTTTCCGGTTACAGCGGCAGTTACCGCACATGGACGGATGCGCCCTCGTCTGTTGTAACCGAGGTTTCGCACGAACATGATTTCATCATGGACAGCGACCGCAACGAATACTGGATTTGAGAGTAGAATGAGAAAACCCGCCTGTTTTGAAGCAGGCGGGTTCTCTAAAGGAATAAAATGCGTATGGATAGAAATAAAAACAAACCAGATTTGGTGTTCAGTTCATTGCCGGATATTTTGACCGTAAAGGATTTGCAAATGGCTTTGCGCATTGGTAAGAGCACCGCATACAAGCTGATTCAAGGTGGCGAAATTCAACATTTTTGTATTGGAAAATCCATTAGAATTTACAAACAATCTGTTGTTGCATACCTAAATAGAGCGCTATATAATAATGGTAACGTGTCGAACAGTAGCGTTTCGACAAAGGAGGATAATGTATGACGAATATGAACGCTACGATATATGAAAAACACGGGAAATATCAGATTTCGATTTCTTGGACTGTAAATGGCAAGCGTTTTCGCAAAAGCAAGGCGACTGGGCTTCCGGTCAAGGGCAATAAGCGCAAGGCACAGGCCATGGCCGATGCGTTCATGGCAGAGATGGAGAGCAAGGTTTCGGACGGATATACCGATATGCTGTTTTCTGATTACATGAAGCAGTGGTTAGAAGATGTAAAATTCAGCATTTCGGAATCAACCTACGAGGAGTATTACCGTCAGATTCACAATCGCATTTGCCCGTGGTTTGCGGCACAGGGCCTTCGCCTTTGCGACCTGAAAGCATATCACATTGATAAGTTCTACAAGCTCAAGATGAAGAACGACAAGGTGAGTGCGAAAACGGTGCTCCGTTACCATGCAAACATCAGAAAGGCGCTGCAGCGTGCGGTAAAGCTGGATATGATTCCGACCAATCCCGCAGACAGGGTTGATCTGCCGAAAGTAAAGAAGTTCCGCGGCAGTTACTACACGCCGGAAGAATTGCAGAAACTGTTTGAGTGCTCTAAGGGTACGCGGTTTGAAACGGTAATTCTTTTAGCAGGCTATCTGGGAGTGCGACAGGGTGAAGCGTGTGGCTTGCGCTGGAAAGATGTAGACTTCGAGAAGAATACGGTTTCCATTTGCGGTTCGCTGAAAGCGCATGATCTCTATAAGGACTTGTACTACGGCGAAACCAAAACGGAGATGAGCTATCGTACGCTGCCTATGCCGGAGCCGTTGGCACGGTATCTGAAACAGCTTCGTAAAAAGCAGCTGGAGCAGAAGATGATGGGCGGCGAAAGTTATCATCGGAAGTGGGACGGATATGTTTGCGTAGATCAGATGGGGGATATTATCAACCCGAAATATATTTCGCGCTACTTTGCAGATTTGCTTGCGAAGAACAATTTACGTCGAATCCGCTTCCATGACTTGCGTCATTCGTGTGCTACACTGCTGCTCGAAAATGGGGCAACGCTCAAGCAGGTGCAGGAGTGGCTGGGCCATCACAGCTATGTGGTAACGGCGGATACCTACGGTCATGTATTGGTAGAATCGAAAAAACAATGGCAGAAACTATGTCGAATCTTTTGGGAAGCAGCAATGCGGTTTGACGTTTCAAAACTTATTGACAGACGATTGGCAGACATCCAAAACATGGAAAACTAAGGACCGTCAAAAAGTTATGAAAAAACCGTGTTTTCATCGAAAACACGGTTTTAGAGTGGCAGCCGAAGAAGGATTCGAACCCTCACAAACAGAGTCAGAGTCTGTCGTGCTACCTTTACACAATTCGGCTGA
>ENA-ORLY01001423-ORLY01001423.1-human-gut-metagenome-genome-assembly--contig:-NODE-1423-length-28554-cov-8.083260_pt1 | contig 28554 bp, 25 predicted proteins | sample MGYA00243071_ERZ508832 | MGnify/ENA primary metagenome ERZ508832 (study PRJEB26277, sample SAMN04329777) | human gut metagenome | biome: human-associated habitat | host: Homo sapiens | place: USA... | reverse complement strand
TCTTTTCCTCTGAGCCCGTTTCTTCCTTTCCAAACCGCAAACTGAATTTGCGGTTTGGGTTTTTCTATGCAAATTTGCGACAACCTCTCAGTCAGCTTCGCTGACAGCTCCCCTGGAAGGGGAGCCTTGGGCTGCTTCAGCGGATGAAATTTGTACGGGCCATGGGTTCCTGGCGGGGGGCGGGGACGCCGGCGGCGGTGCCGGCAGCGATGCAGCGCAGGAGCCAGGCCATGTTGCGACCCAGCACGCGCATGGTACGCAGACCCTCTTCGTCCTTCTGCACATCCTCCGGACAGGACCCGTGGACATTGTTCCAGTAGCAAGACGAGACGATGGGCATCTCCATGATGCCGGGGTATTTGAGCAGCTGCTCATAGGCCGCGGTGGTGCCCGCACGGCGGGCGGAGGTGACGACGGCCGCGGGCTTGCGGCAGAAGGTCTCCTTGGGCGCGGAGTAGAACAGACGGTCGAGGAACGCGGTCATATTGCCGGAGGCCGCCGCGTAGTGTACCGGCGTGCCGAAAACGAAGCCGTCGGCCTCCTTCGCCTTCTCTGCAAATTCGTTGACCGTGCCGCCGAAGACGCACTTGCCCGCCTTCGCGCAGCCGCCGCAGGCGATGCAGCCGCCGACCGGCTCGTTGCCGATCCAGAAGATCTCGGCGTCGATTCCCTCCGCCTGCAGCGCCCCCGCGACCTCCCGCAGGGCCGTATCGGTGCAGCCATTCTTATGCGGGCTGCCATTGACCAGCAGAACTTTCATAAAATCATCCTCCTTGGGTGGGTTTTCTTTTTTCATACCACAAATCTCAAAAGAATGCAAGGGAAACGAGCGCGATAGGGCCTCCCCTTTCAGGGGAGGGGGCTCGGCGCAGCCGAGACGGAGAGGTCGTATCAAAATTTGCGGCAACCTCTCAGTCAGCTTCGCTGACAGCTCCCCTGAAAGGGGAGCCAAGGGGTGCGGCACATCCCCGCGGCCTTCCCCTATGAGGGGAAGGTGGCACGGCGGAGCCGTGACGGATGAGGTGGAGGCACTTGCGTCTACGTGACGCTGTCCACCCTTGGGTGCGGTTCTTCATTAAATCTTAATCTGTTTGCCGCTTGTTTGTTCATGGGATTTTGGATATGATGATAGCACAGAGAAGAAGACGGAGGAACACGCTATGCAGCATATTCTGGTCTGCGACAATGAGGAAGATATCGTTGCGGCTTTAAAAATTTATCTGGAAGCCGACGGCTACTGCGTCCACGCGGCCTATACCGGCGCGGACGCGCTGAAGATCGTGCGGGAGGAGCCGGTGCAGCTGGCGCTGATGGACATCATGATGCCCGGTATGGACGGGATCACGGCCATGGCGAAGCTGCGCGAGTTTTCCAACATCCCCGTCATCCTGCTCACAGCAAAATCCGAGGATTCAGACAAGATCCTGGGGCTGAGCGTGGGCGCGGACGACTACATCACAAAGCCCTTCAACCCCGTGGAGGTGCTGGCGCGGGTCAAATCGCAGCTGCGCCGCTTCCTGCAGCTGGGCGCGGCGGTCAAGGCGCCGTCGGTCATCTCGGTCGGCGGGATCGAGCTGGACCATGACGCCAAGCGCGTCACGCTCGACGGCGAGCCGGTCGCGCTCACGCCGAAGGAATACGACATTCTCTACTATCTCATGCAGCACCCCGGCAAGGTCTATACGCCCGCGGAGCTCTACAGCGCCGTGTGGAACGAGGCCCCGGTCGGGATCGACAACACCGTGGCGGTACACATCCGCCATCTGCGCGAGAAGCTGGAGATCGACCCGTCCAACCCCCGCTACCTGAAGGTCGTCTGGGGTAACGGCTACAAGCTGGAAGGAGACAGGCAATGAAACAGCTCTACGGAAAACTCTGGGTCAAATGCACGGCCATCGCGCTGCTGGTCGTGTTCGCAATTCTTTTTGCCGCATCTGCACTTGGTACCGCGTATCTTTTCACTTACGGCGCCTACGCTGACGGCGGCGAGCAGGTGCGCCAGATCGCGGAAAACGAGATCCTCCAGCAGACGAACGGCGACGGCTGGACGGCGCTGCACGCCTGGGCCGACGACGACAAGATCACGCGCGACCTGCTCCGCGAGCGCTATGACCCGCTCACCTCCAATATCTACTTCAAGCTCACCGACAAAGACACCGGCAAGATCCTGTTCAGCACAGGCGCTCTGAACAAAGACGATTATACCGGCAAGGCTTCCGCCTATTATCAGCAGGACATGACCATTTCTCTGGATGACGGCAGCGACGTCACGGCGGTCTATCAGGCCTACCTCAAAAGTCCGCTCGCCCCGCGCGACTCCGCGCTGTATATTATGACGTGGGTCGAACGGCTCATCAGTGCACGCTATCTGCTGATCGTGCTGGCTGTGCTGCTTCTTGCGGTCTGCCTGTTCCTGTTCATTTTCCTCCTGTGCGCCATGGGACATAAGGAGGGCGTGGACGGCATCTATCAGTGCTGGCTCAACAAGATCCCGCTCGATCTGTTTGCTCTTCTGCTCGTCTTCCTGTTCTACGCATGGGCTACGTTCGTCAGCGAAATCTGGTACATCAACGGCTGGTATTACATCCTCCTCATCTTCGGGACTGCCGCTCTGGCGCTGACGCTCATCCTGAGCGTTGCGGGGCGTGCGAAGGCACCGGGCTTCTTCAAAAACACGATCGTCTACATGGTCTTCGCGTGGATCTTCCGGGGGCTCGGGCGCATCCCGATGGTCTGGCGGACAATGCTGATCTGGGCAGGCTTCTGCTTCATCGATCTGCTTCTGATGTTTGACGGGAGTTCTGCGGCGGCGCTCTGGTGGCTGTTCTCCCGCGGCGTGCTGACCGTCGGGATCCTGTATCTGGCTTCCAGCCTGAAGCTCCTGCAGAAGGAAGGGCAGGCCATCGCCGACGGCCAGACCGATTACAAGGGCAAGCCCATCCCCCGCTGGCTGCCCGCGCTCAAAAAGCACGAGGAAAATCTGCAGAGCATCCGCTCCGGTATCCAGAAGGCCGTCGACGAGCAGACACGCGCCGAGCGCATGAAGACAGAGCTCATCACCAACGTCTCCCACGACATCAAGACGCCGCTGACGTCCATCGTCAACTACGTCGATCTTCTCGAAAAAGAGGATATCCAGCCGGAAAAGATGAAGGAATATGTAGACGTGCTGCACCGGCAGTCCGCACGGCTCAAGAAGCTGACGGAGGATCTGGTCGAGGCGTCGAAGGCCTCGTCCGGCTGCCTGCCGGTGCATCTGGCGCGGACGGACGTGAACGTGCTGCTGAGCCAGCTGGCGGGCGATTATCTCGAAAAGCTCGAGGCCGCGCAGCTCGAGCCCGTGTTCCATCCCGCGCCCTCGCAGCCGAAGATCCAGGCGGACGGGCAGCTGCTGTCCCGGGTGCTGGGGAATCTGTTCTCGAACATCTGCAAATACGCCATGCCCGGCACGCGGGTATATTTTGAGAGCAGCGCAGCCGGCGGGATCGTCACGATCACGTTCAAAAACATCTCCAAATACGAGCTGAACATCCCCGCGGAGGAGCTGATGGCCCGCTTTGTGCGCGGCGACCGCTCGCGCCATACGGAGGGCAGCGGTCTGGGCCTGTCCATCGCGCAGAGCCTGACCGAGCTGCAGGGCGGCTCGTTCCGGCTGGAGATCGACGGCGATCTGTTCAAGGCCATCGTCTCCTTTCCGCAGGACGGCACACAGGAGCTGCACGCGTGAAGAAAAAGTGGATCTGGCTGCTGCTCCCCGCGGCTTTGCTGCTGCTCATCCTGCTGCACGTACATTCTCTCGCGCGGCTCGCGCCGTCGGAGATCGGGCGGCAGGTGCCGGTCCTCATGTACCACGCGGTCGGCGACGACTGCTGGGGCGAGGAACACCTGTTCGTCCGGCCGGCGGAGCTGGAACAGCAGCTGCAGTATCTGTCCGAGAATGGATATGAGACGATCTTTTTTGAGGATCTTGCGCACCTCGAGCGTTATGAAAAGCCGGTCATCCTGACCTTTGACGACGGATACGACGACAATTACACGCTGCTTCTGCCGCTGCTGCAGAAGTACCATATGAAAGCGACGCTCTTCATGATCGCGGGCGACATCGGAGGGCCCCACAAGCTGACGCAGCCGCAGCTGCGCGAATTGACGCAGTCCGGTCTCGTCAGCATCCAGAGCCACGGCTGGAGCCATAAAAATATGGCGGCCATGGGCTGGACGGCGCTTGTCTGTGAGCTGCTGCGCAGCAAGCTCGCTTTGACCCTCGCCTGCGGGCGCGTCCCCACCGCCGTCTCTTACCCGAACGGTAAATGCACTGAGCGCACCCGCACCGCCGCCGGCTGGTTCTACGCCTACGGCGTGCGCACCTTCGACGGCACCTACCTGACCGGCACCGACCCCCTCCTCATCCCCCGCACCGCCATCCCCCGCGGCATGTCCCCAGACCAATTCAAAGCCGCCTGCCAAACAGAATAGCCCCCTCGCAAAAAGGTGCAGCCTGACAAATTCAGACTGCACCTTCTATTTGTGGCAGATATTCTACGGCAACTAGCTGCAAATCCGATACCCCCGTATCAGGCGGCGCGTAGTATGATGCCCGTAATGTGACTATTGTGTGGAACGACACCCGAAAAATAGGGGCTCGCCTGAATTCAGAGGCAGCACGCACCAAACGCGTCTCCACGCACTCTTTTCTTCCCTATCTTTTCTCTTGCGAGAGAAAAGATAGGGCCGCCGGAGACATACAGCAGATACAAATCTGCGACAACCTCTCAGTCTCGGCTGTGCCGAGCCAGCTCCCCTGGAAGGGGAGCCAAGGGGTGCGCACCGCCGGAAGTCCTCAGAATTGGGGGACGACCTCTCAGTCAGCCTTCGGCTGACAGCTCCCCTGAAAGGGGAGCCTTTTTTATGTGCATGTGAATACATTGTGAATTTTGCAAAAAGCGCTTGCAAATGGGGGAAAGTGTGCTAGAATACAGTTAGCACTCAGAGGCGATGAGTGCTAATATGCAAAGGACGTGACATGTATGGCAAAGAAACAGTTTAAGGCAGAATCCAAGCGCCTGCTGGATCTGATGATCAACTCCATTTATACGCATCAGGAGATCTTCCTGCGTGAAATTATTTCCAACGCCTCCGACGCCATCGACAAGCTGGCGTATCTGGCGCTGACCGACGAAAACGTCGGCCTCAGCCGCAGCGATTTCGCCATCCAGCTGAAGCCGGACGAGACCGCCCGCACCCTGACCGTCAGCGACAACGGCATCGGCATGGACAAAGACGAGATGGAAAACAACCTCGGCACGATCTGCCGCTCCGGCAGTCTGCAGTTCAAGCAGACGCTCGACAAGGACAAGGCCGCCGACACCGACATCATCGGCCAGTTCGGCGTGGGCTTCTACTCGGCGTTCATGGTCGCGGACAAGGTGACCGTCATCTCGAAGAAATACGGCTCCGACGAGGCCTGGAAATGGGAATCCGAGGGCGCGGACGGCTACACTATGACCCCGTGTGAGCGCGCGAACGCCGGCACCGACGTCATCATGCAGCTCAAGGCCGACACCGACGACGAAAAATATTCCCGCTTCCTCAAGACCTGGGAGCTGCAGCAGCTCGTGCGCAAATACTCCGACTACATCCGCTACCCCATCCGCATGGAGGTCGAAAAGAGCCGCATGAAAGAGGGCACGGAGAAGGACGAGAAGCCCGAGTACGAGACCTACACCGAGGTCGAGACGCTCAACTCCATGGTTCCCATCTGGAACAAGAACAAGAAGGACGTCACCGACGAGGAATACAACAATTTCTATAAGGAGAAGTTCTTCGACTTCGAAGACCCGCTGGCCGTCATCCACGCGAATGTCGAGGGTGCGGTCACGTATAAGGCCCTGCTCTATATCCCGGCCAAGGCGCCGTATGATTTCTACACCAAGGACTTCAAGAAGGGCCTGCAGCTGTACTCCTCCGGCGTGATGATCATGGAAAACTGCGCCGATCTGCTGCCCGACTGCTTCCGCTTCGTGCGCGGCGTGGTCGACTCGCAGGATCTGAGCCTGAACATCTCCCGGGAAATGCTGCAGCATGACCGGCAGCTGAAGTTCATCGCGGGGAATCTCGAAAAGAAGATCAAGGCTGAGCTGCAGAAGCTGCTGGACAACGACCGCGAGAAATATGAGAAGTTCTTCGCCGCCTTCGGCCCGCAGATCAAATACGGCGTGCTGGCCGACTACGGCGCGAAAAAAGAGGCGCTGCAGGATCTGCTGCTCTACTGGTCGAGCAAGGAAGGCAAGCTCATCTCCCTCAAGGAATACGCCGCCGCCATGCCGGAGGATCAGAAGTATATCTACTATGCCAACGGCGAGAGCCGCGAGCGCCTCGGTCAGCTGCCGCAGATGGAAAAGCTGCGGCAGAAGGGCTACGACGTGCTGTTCATGACCGACGAGGTCGACGGCTTCGTGCCGCAGACGCTGGGCAAGTATCAGGAGAAAGAGCTCAAGTCCATCACGGCGGGCGATCTCGGTCTCGAGACCGAGGAGGAAAAGAAGGCCGCCGAGGAAAAGAGCGAAAAGTCGAAGCAGACGCTGGACTTCGTCAAAAAGACGCTCGGCGACAAGGTCAAGGACGTGCGGCTGAGCGACAATCTGGGCAATCACCCCGTGAGCGTCGTCCCGGCGGAGGGTATGACGTTTGAGATGGAGAAGTATTTCAAGCGCGTGGACCCGAACTCGGGCATGAAGGCTGACCGTATCCTCGAATTCAACGCCGACCACCCGATCTTCGCCAAGCTGCAGATCGCCGTCGCGCAGGATGAGAAGAAGGCCGAGGATCTTGTGAAGATCCTCTACACGCAGGCGCTGCTGATGGCCGATCTGCCGGTCGAAAACGCCGGCGAATATACCGATCTCGTCTGCAGCCTGATTGGCTGACTTTTCAATGGCAGCCGCCGGAGGCACAGCCTCCGGCGGTTTTGTTCGTTCTCACCAAAAAGACATCTGTTTTTCTGCCACGCGCATAAATTTTGTCCAAATCGGAGATTCTGAAAAAGTTTGCAGTTGACGGAACGGGCCCTTTGTGCGAAAATAGCGTTAAAATCCCATCCCTCTGCAGGGTATTTGCAGAAAGGAGCCCCCTTATGAACCCCATCGTTGTGAAATTCGGCGGCAGCTCGCTGGCAGCCGCCGGTCAGTTTGAAAAGGTCGCGGCCATCATCCGCGAAAATCCCGGCCGCCGCTACGTCGTCGCCTCCGCGCCCGGCAAGCGCTTTTCCGGCGATACGAAGGTCACGGACCTGCTCTACCGCTGCTATGACGCCGCCTGCGCCGGGCAGGATTTCGCCCCCGTGCTCGATGAGATCCGGCAGCGCTTTGCCGATATCATCTCCGAGCTGCAGCTGCAGGTCGATCTCGCGCCGGACTTTGCCGCCATCGAAGCACACCTGCGCAATTCACCGCAGCGCGACTATATGGCCAGCCGCGGCGAATATCTGAACTCCAGACTGCTGGCGGCCTATCTCGGCTTCAGCTTTGTCGACGCGGCACAGATGGTCCTGTTCCGCGCAGACGGCTCCTTTGACGCCGAGGCCACGAACACGGCCATCGGCCACGCCCTCGTCAGCATCGACCGCGCCGTCATCCCCGGCTTCTACGGCGCGATGCCCGACGGCACCATCCATACCTTCTCCCGCGGCGGCTCCGACGTGACGGGCTCGATCGTGGCCCGCGCGGTGGGCGCAGAGCTGTATGAGAACTGGACGGACGTGTCCGGCGTGCTGGCGGCCGACCCGCGCATCATCGAGCATCCGCACGTCGTCGACTATATCACCTACCGCGAGCTGCGCGAGCTCTCCTATATGGGCGCGTCGGTCCTGCACGAGGACGCGGTCTTCCCCGTCCGCCGCGCGAATATCCCCATCAACATCCGCAACACCAACCGCCCGCAGGATCCCGGCACCTTCATCGTCCCGACGCTCCCGGCCAACGCGCACAAGCGCAAGGTCACCGGCATCGCCGGGCACAAGGGCTTCAGCAGCGTGTACGTAGAAAAATCCATGATGAACGGCGAGATCGGCTTCGTGGCCCATCTGCTGCAGATCTTCGCTGACCACGGCATCTCGTTCGAGCACTGCCCGTCGGGCATCGATACGGTCTCCATTATCGTCTCGACCGAGGCGCTGGCCCCGGCGCGCGAGGAGATCCTCCGCCGGATCCAGGACGAGCTGCAGCCCGACCACGTCAGCGTCGAAGACGGGCTCGCCCTCATCGCCGTCGTCGGCCAGGGCATGATCTACGCCAAAGGCACCGCCGCGCGCATCTTCCGCGTGATCGCCGACGCGAACATCAACATCCGCATGATCGACCAGGGCTCCTGCGAGCTGAACATCATCATCGCCGTCAAGGAAACCGACTACGAACTCGCCATCCGCAGCCTCTACCACGCCGTAGAACGGGTCATGTAACAAATATATAATGAACAGGACAAGGCCGCCGGCATCGCCGGCGGCCTTATTCTTTTCAATCCCGCGCCGCCTGAAGCTGTTTTTTCATCAAATTTCATCCAAACGCGGCAGAATTCTGCTGTGCTGGCGGCGAGCTGTATATTTCTCCTTTGCATGCAAACAATAGCTTTGCAACAAAAATACAACAGCATTGGAGGAGCCAACTATGAAAGCTACAGGCATCGTCCGCCGGATCGACGACCTCGGCCGGGTCGTCATTCCCAAGGAGATCCGCCGCACCCTCCGCATCCGCGAGGGCGACCCGTCACAGATAACATTGGCACGGTGGGAGAGATTCTGTTTTGCTATGCTGGATCTGTCAAAAAGATGGAGGCTGGATTGTACATAGTGACGGAGGACAGGTGGCCGACCATGGGGATTCGGGAGGAGTGGAACTGAAGGCATAAACAGCGCAAACCCGTTGTATTCCAACGGATTTGCGCTGTTTGCTCTGTGTCAATAATGTCAAGAAAGGCAAAGACTACTTTCCATAAAACACCGCTATTGGATGGATAACGCACAAATTTTCTTTATTTGTAGGTAAGATTTTGCGCAATGCCTCATTAACCGTAAATTGAAGCGTAGCGAACATATTTTTAGGATCATTGGGGTTTGTATCAGCACCAATAATATTTGTAATCATACCGACACATGTGATTTCGCCTCCATACTTGAAACCCAGATTTTGAGGATCAATCCGAAAATATTGGTCGTCCATCGGAATTAGATATCCGTCATATGAAATCATCATACGAGCGTAGGGCATAAGTTGACGAAATGCAACGATGATATCATGAATATCATCATACTGCTTATCACTTTCGGCGATAAGTTTTTTGAGTTCGCTCTTTATTGTTTTTTCCGTAGAGCGAAGTTGCGCTCGGTTCATTCCACCTGTTGCCCTACTTGCTTCCGTTTCAATTTTCTCTTTGTCGTTTTTCTTGAGGAAATCAATCAATCCGTTTTTAGAAAACAGCTTTTCAAGATAATCCATATCAACAAAATCAAAAACGCGGGTTAATTCTACATAATCCCCATACTCACCCGAGTCATTTTTCCCTACAGAAAGTTTCTGTGGATTAATATAACCATATGCGATATCAAATGCTGCGTCATGAAGAACTTTGGATATAATCTCCCTAGATGTTGTTGAAGAAACGTATTCTTTCCCCAATTCTCCAGATAAAGAAAGGTTAGCTTCAGCTTTTGCTAATTTAAGAAAAGAACCTCCTGCTGTCCCTGAGCCTTCCATACTCCCACTAATATGCGTGCCTTTTTTCTTGTCGCTTCCATTTTCTTCGGATTGTTCTTGTATAAGACCTTTTTCTGATTGTGCAATAATGGAATTAACAATATCTGTATCTAGGTATAGAAATTGTTTCATTTTATTTTCTCCTTCCGAACAGTGCAAAGTATCACTCCATTACTTTCGGCTTCTATGAAATCAGAATTTATAGCTCCCGCATAATCTCAACAAACCGATCCAGCGTATATGCGCCATCAATGCCGAAATCGCGGTTTTTGAACACCATAAAATACCGGTACTCCGGCCCACACTGCGCCTGCCATTTACGGCCAAGCTTCAGCTTGCGGGCGCTGTTGCTGTTATCGCGGTCATCGCCTTTATATTCAATCAGCACCAACTTCCCGGACTTGGTCATCACCAAAAAGTCCGGATAATGATTGATAAAACCGTTCAGACGGAAGCCCTTCTTCTCAATGATTCGGTGCCACCATTTGACATTGTCGAGGGCTACTACGGCGTCGATCAGCTCGTGCTCTTCCGGATTCATATCATCTTTCTCAGCCTCGTACAGAGACTTTGGAATAGCATCCGTTGTGACAGCAGGCGTAATCACAGACGGCAGTGCATAACTCTCGCGGCACACGATCTTGCCTGCATCCAGCCAGCGAAAGAACTGCTCTTCCCTATATGCCTCTTCCAGCCCCTCAATCTTCTGAGAAATTTTAGCGGCATATGTCGGGATGGCCGTTTCCATAGCTGCCAACTCATCCTGCGTCATACCGCCAACGATTCTGCGCACATAGTCGTTAATCTCCGATGCTGCATATCGATTGTTCCGATTGATCTGAGCGCATAGCATCGTGGTGCAGCTTTGAATTTTCTGTTCTGGCGGAAGCTGTGCCATACGATTGCGGATGTATTCGCTCAGTTCGCTGTCAGCGCGCTTGTACTTAGGCACAGCCTCGCCGTGATCCGCCACATCCACGCGGTACATTTCTCCGGTAGCAAACTCAAAGCGAACCTGTGCATCCTGCCCCGCCAGAGAAAATCCTTCCGAAAGGTTCTCTTTCTCCAGCAGTTCAAATTCATCGCCAAATAAATCCGGAACGGAACGAAGAAAAAACTGCGGAATCCGCAATGCGGATACCTCTTCAGCAAGATAGGGCTGTACCCTATTTTGTATCAGCATATCTCCCAGCTCACCTCCCATAAATCCGTCATCCGCTTCGTTGGCCGCCGCCGTGTAGGTTTCCGCCTGCACCGTTGCTTCCCGAACCATTGCAGAAATCGCAGCGCTTCCCTGCGCCGTGCTTTCCAGCGCCGTTTTCACTTCCTGTACATTTACATCGTCAAAGGCATCGGCCTCAGTGGCTTGCGGCGCAAATGGAATTTTCGTCTGCTCTGCCTCCGGTTGAGTCACAGCCTGCGGTTCTTCCATCGCTTCACCGATACGATAATCCTTACGGCTGAAGCCTGCTTTATTCAAACCGACCACGATTTTCTCCAAGGTAGCGTGGAAGTCCACGGAGTTTGTCAGCACATAGGAGGTGTTCAGAAGCGGCGAGCTGTGCTGCATCGCGTAGGGCTGACGCAGAATGCGTCCCAAAATCTGCTCCACATCCACAGTGGAGGTGCGGTTGGCCAGTGACGCCAATATGTAGGCAAAGGGGCAGTCCCAGCCCTCTTTCAGCGCGTTGACGGTGATGATGTATCGGATTTCACAATCCCTGCTCATCAAGTTCTGTCCCTTGAGGTCATCCACATCAGATGTTTTCACCGCTATCTGGTTTTTCGGAATGCCCATGCCTACCAGCATCGCCTTGATTTTATCAAACGTATCACTGTTGTCCCCAGTGCGCGGCTGTGCCTGAAACAGTACAATGGGCCGAATATACTTCCCGCCTGCTGCTTCTGCGGCAATAGCTTCCTGCTCAATGCTTCCTCTCAGCTGGATGGCATCCTGAATGACACTCTGCCGGGTGGTGCGGTTATATACCACTACGGGGAGCTTTACCATGTGCTCCTTCTTCAGCTCACGGGCGTCCACATAGGAGATAATGTTGCTGTTTTTTCGCGGCGTTGCCGTCAGATCGAGTACGAAGGACGGATTTAGATTATTCAGCATCTCCGTGCTGAACTTCGATTCTGCATTGTGACTTTCGTCCACAACAACGACTGGCTCCAGATGGCGCAGCACCTGAATCAGCGCCGTATCCGGCGTATCGGCCAGCAGTGCATCCGTATCTTTGAAATACTCTGCAAAGCGGAACAGATTGCCGTTTTCCTGATAGACCTTGCGGACATCTTTCTTCCGGCTGTCAATGCGCAGCGAGCCATAGCTCATCACGCAGACCGTCAGCATTTCCCGCACTGTATCCGGTGAAAAGTTCTGCCCGTTCAGCAGCATTTCCTTGGTGTACACGCCGACACACCCGGCAAAATCCTGATCCAGTCTCTGCCGGTAAGGGTGATCCACATCGGATAGCGTGTGGATGGTCTGCGTCAGGATGGAATCGCTGGGGACCAGCCACACCACCACCTGCGGCTTTCCGGTGGGCAAGGCATCAAAAATCCGCCTAACGGAAGCGCAGGCCATAAAAGTCTTGCCGCCGCCGGTGGGCACCTTCATGCAAACATGGGGCGCACGTTCAATAGAGTTATTATAGGACGGTACCCCGCCGAGGCCAACGGCCACATCCTTGGAAAACCAGTATTCCCGCCACGCGGAAAACAGATTGGTTCCACGGTTGACGCAGTCCAAGTAGGCGGAGAGGTCACGCATGACTTGTTTTTGATAGTTGTTAAGTTCCATCGCCATGACCTCCTTACAGCTTCGTAATGTCGCGGGGGATTTTCTTGAATGTGATATGGTACTTTTCCAGTTCTGCCTCGCTGAGCGTGCAAAGGTCGGCGTAGATCACATAGGCATCGGCCTCGGTTTTGACCGTATGCAGGAACTCCCGGTTCAGCGTAGTAACAGCTTGCTTTTCATAATAGAAATAATAAGCGCTGCCAATGTGGACACCCATAAAATACGGTTCGTCCGGGTGCGATTCCGGCAGAGAGGCTTTCGTATCTGTAAAGTACACATACTCCCGGATCTTTTCCACACCCACATTTTCGTTGAGCACATCACCGTGCAGCAGCGGTTCACCCAAGTCATAGAAGCTGAAATTGCCGCCCGTACCCTCCACGGCGTTCTTGCCCTCGCCATAGCCACGGATCACACGCTTGACGCGCTCGGCGGTGATGCTGTCGGCGTAGTCCATCATCTCAACGAGGATGAACTTGCGGTGTCCGCCATCCGCCTTGTTCATGTTGAGGACAGCATGGGCGGTGGTGCCGGAACCGGCAAAGGAATCAAGGATGATTGCATTTGAATCTGCGGCAATATGGAGAATACGTTCAATTAGACGTCGAGGTTTTGGCGTTTCAATAGGAGCAACGCCGGAAAAGATTCCTTTCAATTCTTTTTTCGCTTCATCTGTATGACCCACATCGCCATAAAACCACAAGTTTGTTGCGGACTTTCCGACATCTTGCTTTATGTGATTCTTGAAACGGATTCCACCTTTGCCCTTACTAGTAAAATAATATTCGGGCCAGGTTCCTTCTTCGTACCTAGCAGTTGCTTGAACAGTGGCTTCTTCTATCGGCTGTGCCAGCATGACAGCCATAACGTCCTGCCGAACAGATTCAATTGAAATCCCGCAGAGGGCAGCTCTTACAGAAGCATCATCAATATTTCGCAACTCATATTTAGCCCACTTATTCATTCGTTGCAAAACAACCGTTTGCTCATCCTTCCAATGTCGTCCGGAGGCCGGGTACAATAATTTCCCTGTAATGGGCTGCTGAATCGCATAAACCATCCCTTGATGGTCGGCTGCACCGGCAGCCGATACATCACCCGACTGCCAAGGAATGGGATCGTTATCTGGGCTGTCATGTCTCTCGTCCATTGCTGCGGTGCGCTCTAGCTTGTTCGGAAACCATCTACCGGTTTTACTGTAAACGAGAATATTATCGGTTTCATAAGGAATGCCCAGCGCATCATTCCTTGGTGAGTATGTTTTCTGCCAAATTACATTCGCTACGAAATTATTTGAACCGAAAATTTCATCGCAAATTGCTTTTAGGTTATATAGTTCGTTATCATCAATGCTGATGAAAATAACGCCAGCATCCGCCAACAGCTTTTGCAGCAGCTTCAAGCGCGGGTACATCATGCACAGCCACTTGTCGTGGCGGGTCAAGTCCTCTCCCTCTTTGCCGACAACCTCGCCCAGCCACTTCTTGATCTTCGGATCATTGACATTATCATTGTAGACCCAGCCCTCGTTGCCGGTGTTATAGGGCGGATCAATGTAAATGCACTTGACGCGCCCCTCATACCGGGGCAGCAGCGCTTTCAGGGCTTCCAGATTATCGCCCCGGATGATCATATTTTCGCTGCCGTTATCTTCGTTGTGCTGTCCATTTTCATCAAAGCTATACTTGCGCTCCAACACCCGAAACGGCACGTCCTGATGGTGATTGATCACCTTGCTTTTTCCAATCCATTCAAGTGTTGGCATGAGTATCTCCTCCAAAGTTTAAAATACGATCAGCTTTCTGACTTAATTCAGTACGAATCAACTCAAACGTCCTCTGTTTAAGTTGAAGCAAGGGCCTAAAAATATCCGCATGCATTTTGGCTGTAGCCTCGTTGAGCTGTTCCAGTTCAATTTTAAGCTCGTCAAAATTTAATCCATGCGCTCTTGCGACAGCTTCCTGACATCTCATGCGCACCCGAATCGGAAGTGACTGTTGTTCCTGTTTTTCCACCTCAAGGATTCTCTCTGCATTTTCCTTCTCATTAACTCGAAATAGTTTCTCATAGATTTCCGCTCTATTCTGCATGACTTGGCAAAATTTTTCTCTGGCTCGTTCCATTGAGTTTGACAGTGTTCTGACTTTGCGATAATCTGCAGAATCAAGAGAAGTAAGAATCTGATCCAAGCATATGTTAGCATTTACTTGATATCGCTGAATCTGCTTAATTGCTTCCTTCGGTTCAATTCCATTAATCTCCATTGTTTCTATTAAAGGCGGCATTAAATTAATGGTGTTCAGCGCATTTGAGAATACCGATTCTACATCGAACCATTTTTCATTCTCTCGTCTAAGATAGCTATCGCGTTGAATCTGCTTATAGGTAAAAAGAATTGTCACAACTACAGTTGCAACCGCCACCAGCGCTCCTAAGATCGTCCCATAATAGGCAAGCGCATCTGCTGCTCCCCACATTGTCATGTATCCGCTGTTTGTTTTGTAGCACTCGTTGATTATGATCGGAACACCAACAATTAGTGCCAGTGCTATAACAGCAGTTAATATCCACTTCGTCCATGACTTTCTCATCATAGCGTTTCCTCTCCGCTCCAGACATACGCCGTATACCGTCCGCCGCTGAGCTTAGTGATCTCGCCGCTTTTCAGCAGCTCTGCCAGCGCGCGCTGGACGGTGATCTGACTGATATCCGGGCATTTGGCCATGATCTCACTCTTGGTGATCTTGCCGAGGTGGTTTTTGATGATCTCGCGTACCCGGTCGGGCTTGGAAAGCCCCTTGGTGGTCAGCAGCTCAACCCGGCTTTCAAAATCCCGATAAGCCGCCGCCAGAACGCCCAGCATATAGGTAACGAAGGGCGCATAATCGTTCGTCCCCTCGTGCCAGTTGTAGGAGCTGGCTTGCAGGGATTCATAATAGGTCTCCTTGGTATCGGAGATCAGCTTTTCGATGCTGATATATTTGCCGACAAGATAGCCGGAGCGGTACAAAAGCAGCAGCGTCAGGAGCCTGCTCATGCGGCCGTTGCCGTCATTGAAGGGATGGATGCAGAGAAAGTCCAGAATGAAAATCGGGATCAGCAGCAGCGGGTCAAGCTCGGCGTCCTGTGCGGCCGTCTGGAAGGCGTCGCAAAGTGCTGCCATCGCCCCCGGCGTTTCCCACGCAGAGACAGGCTCAAACCGGACGATCTTCCGGCCGTCCGGCCGTTCTTCGGCAATCACATTATCCGAGTTTTTGAAGCTGCCGCCGATGGACTTGCCGCTGAATTTGTACAGGTCCCGATGTAGCTGCAAAATGACCGTCGGCTTTGGTGGGATATAGTCGTGGCTCTCGTGGATCGTCGTCAGCACGTCACGGTATCCGGCGATCTCTTTTTCGCTGCGGCTCTGGGGCATGGTCTTTTCGCGGACGATCTTTTTCAGGCGGTCATCTGTTGTGATGATGCCCTCGATACGGTTGGACGCTTCGGTGCTCTGGATCTTCGCAACCTCCAAGAGATTGGACAGCGCATCCGCTTTTGCCTCGATAAAAAGATTCTGCTGCCCCTTGTATTCGTGAATCTGCGTCAGGTAGGCCACGACCTCCGGCGTCAGCAATTTGTTGTATTCTGTTTTGAAGTTGAATGCTCTCATGCAATATCCTCATTCGGGTTTTAATTTCATCAAATCTCATCGAATGATGCAATTATAGTATATCCTTGAATTACATCGCTGTCAATATCAATTTTCTCATTTTTGCATTAATGATAAAATTAGAATTTGGCTGTCGTCAGCTATGCATCATGTCCCCTCGCAGGCGCTGACAATCGAAAGCTATATCGTAACGATTTCAGATTGTCAGCAAAAAGGAAGTCCGCCACTCATCGGTACGGACTTCCTTTTGCATTTTCTGAGCAGGTGTTCCAAACTGCGTTTTTACAGTTTGGGTACCCGTCTGCGAAGAAAATATTGGGAGTTCAGAGGGGAAAATCCCCTTTGACGCAGGGTTTCCAATAGGAGCGTGCAGCATCCCTGTTGGCACACGATTTTGCTTTGCAAAGTCTAGTGTGTTATACCTTTGCTTCCGGCTGACGCGGAACAGGGGGTGGCGCCATACTCTGCGGTGCAGCAGAGTGTGGCGACAAACGCTTTTTCGCGGCAGTAGGACAGGCGGATTTTGTGATGTGAGATACAGTACAAACGCAGGATTTTTGAGAAGCAAAATCCGACTGGCCGGAAAAGGAAGCAGAGGTATATAAAGCCCCCGTCCCGCCGCAGCGACGATCCTTTGTCTTACGGCATCTCCTTCCGAAGCGTATCCAGCGACTGTTCCTCCAGCAGCTTTGTCCGGTTCTCGCTCAGCTGAAAATGTATCGCCGCACCGATCAGCGTGTGCTCGATATCGTCCGTGAAGCCAAAACGGTACAGCAAATATGTCTGCTCCCGCGGCTCCAGCTTGTCCAGTGCCGCGTAAAGCTCCCACAGGGTTTCCGCTTTGATGAAAGCCTCCTCCGGAGGCAGGGCATACGGATCGGCAATCGCCTCAATCCGCAGCAGCCGCTCATCGCTGGGTAGAATCTCATCGAGGTACACTCGCGCAAGGCCAAGGCCTTCCACACCGTCTTTCACTTTTACAGTTGCCATGCGATGCTCGAAAGACATCTGCGCTGTATGTACGAGGTCGAGCATGGCGTTCTTGATGGCAGGTGCGGCATAGGTCAGGAACTTGAGCTTCCGCGCCGGATCAAAGCCGTCAACCGCACGCAGCAGACCGATGCTGCCCTCCTGCACCAGATCATCCATGTCGATGTTCAGGTCACTGCCCTCCAGCGACGAACTTCGGTATATGAGGTCAGCCGTCTGAACGATGAAACCCATATTCTTTTCAACAAGAATCTCCCGCGCGGCCTCATCGCCCTTCTGAGCCAGAGTGCAAAGCCGCTCATTGGTCATGCTGTTCGGATTCATCGCTTGCCGCCGTGCCGGTCATGGAGAGGAACAACCTTCTGACCTGTGCCGTGTCAACACCGGGCAGATGGGAAACGGAGGCCGCCACCGCGTCTGCAACCTGTTCCTTCGTGATTTTCCGGTTCAGTTTTTGACCGCCCTTGGTCAACTCCGCATAGATGCTCTTCATCGCCTGCGCCGTAAGCTGGCGCGTGGGCGGCATCTCTGCCTCGGCTTCCTTTTTCACGGTGCGGACAGCCTTCATAAAGGAGTTCTGAATGGAGCTTAATTCCGCCTGATCGATTGGCGTCCGTAGGCTTTTGACTTCATCCGCGGCATGCGGCACTGTGTCCAGCATGGACGAAACCATCGAATAAAGCTGATTCTGCGCGGCAAATCCGGAGGTCAGCTCGTTGTCCAGATATCGGGCGATCTGGTATGTGGTATCGGCAAACTGTGGATTTTCCAGAAGGTAGCTGACGATTTTGGGGTTGACCTTCTGCGTGTAGAGATTCCGCGCCGCTTCAACCGAAAGACCCAGCTCTGAGATGTCGTAGTTTTTGCGATCCGGCTCATCCACCTCGCCCAAGAGGAAGTCGGTGGACACATCAAACGCGCGGGCGATGCGGATGATATTTTCGTTGCCCAGCTTGTCCGTTTTGCCGCTGATGAAGCGGCTCAGCGCACTTTCCGAGCAGCCAATTTTCGCGGCCAGCTCTGCCTGCGTGACCTTCCGGGACTTCATCAGATCTTGGATACGGTTACGGATTTTTCCGGGGAGATATACCTGATCCATTGCTGTAAACGCCTCCTTTTCCGGCAAAATCTCTCACAAATATGCTGCATGATATTTTCAAGTACAGCATATAATTTCCGCAAAGTATAGAACAAATGTTTTGCATTCAAGAGATACTTTTTGACACATTTCACTCATTATCATTTTTCTCGCCCTCCTGCTTGCATTTCTGCAAGATTTCAGGAGGGCTTTTTGTTTTCTTGAACATGCGCTGGATTTCGCCGGTCTACGCAGATTTCTCCGTATATTCAGGTGACAAAGGAAATTTGTCGCAAAAATCTGAAAGGAGAAATTGCCTATGAACCTATTTGAAGCCGTGAAAGCCGCCGTCACTCCGCGCATGGCGGCGGAACGGTACGGGCTGCCGATCCAGCAAGGCAGCATGGTCTGCTGCCCATTTCACGCCGACCGCACGCCCAGCATGAAGCTGAACGAGGATTACTTCTACTGCTTCGGCTGCGGGGCAAGCGGCGATGTGATCGACCTTGCGGCAAAGCTGTTCAGCCTGAGCGGCTATGACGCGGCGAAGAAGCTGGCGGCAGATTTCGGCATCACCAGGCAGAAGCCGTCCATTCTCGCAAAGCTACAGCGCGGGAAATCGCAGGCGGAAGCCGAACGGCGCTGCTTCCGCGTGCTGGGGGACTATCTGCAAATCTTGCAGGACTGGAAGGAGCACTGTGCCCCGCAATCGCCGGAGGACGCCATCGACCCGCGCTATGCGGAGGCCTGCCATATGCTCGAGCGCATCGGGAATATGCTGGACATTCTGGCCTGCGGCACGCCGCAGGAACGCGCCGAGGTGGTGGCTGACTTGCAGAAGGACGAGCGGCTCATGCGGATGGAGGCGCGAAACCGGCAGATCAGGGAGGACGAACATGGAACGAAATGAACCGCCGCGCTGGATGCAGGATAAGCACTTCAATGAAGTCCTGTTCTGCGAGGACTTTCTATCGGCGCACCCGATGGTCTGCGTGGACGGCAGCTTTTTCACGGTGGAGGGCCGCGTTGCTGACGAGGAGAGCATTCGGAAGCAGATTTATGAGATGCTTCGCCTGCATTTCACCAGCGGCACGGCTCGCCGCGCCACCACCCTGCTGGAAACGCTCAGGCTGGAGGCCTACACGCCGGAGCTGCCCATTCAGGAGGATCGCATCCACGTTGCCAACGGCACGCTGTTTCTCAGCGGCGCGTTCCAAGCCGAGAAGGAATTCTGCCGCAACCGCCTGCCGGTCAACTATGACCCCACCGCGCCGCAGCCGGTGACATGGCTGCGGTTTTGTCTGACCTGCTGGAACCGGAGGACATTTTGACCTTGCAGGAATACCTCGGCTACTGCCTGATTCCGACAAACCGCGGGCAGGTGATGATGCTGCTCAAGGGCAACGGCGGCGAGGGCAAGAGCCGCATCGGCGTAGTGATGCAGAAGCTGCTCGGTAGCAACCTGAAAAACGGCAGCATCGCCAAGGTGGAGCGCAGCCCCTTCGCCCGCGCCGATCTGGAGCACGAGCTTTTGATGGTGGATGACGACATGAAGCTGGAAGCGCTGCAATCCACGCACTATCTCAAGTCCCTCATCACCGCCGAAATGCCGATGGACTTGGAGCGCAAGGGCGAGCAGAGCTATCAGGGCAAGATGTACGTCCGGTTTCTGGCCTTTTCCAACGGGGATCTCGAATCGCTTTACGACCACTCAGACGGCTTTTACCGCCGTCAGCTCATTTTGTCAGTGAAGAAAAAGCCGCCGAACCGGGAGGACGACCCCTTTCTCGCGGACAAGCTCTGCGGCGAGATCGAAGGGATATTCCTCTGGTGTCTCGAAGGTCTGCGGCGCTTGCAAAGTAATAACTTCCGCTTCACCGAAAGCTCGCAGACGAAAGCAAACCGTGAGGATGCGCGCCGCGAGGCCGACAATGTGCTGCTCTTCCTCCGCTCCGAGGGCTACATCCACCTGAAGGCCGACAGCGCCATCCCGTCCGCCGCGCTGTACGGCATCTATTGCCTGTGGTGCAGCGACAACGCCTACAAGCCGCGCTCCGCGCGGACGGTGAGCATGACCCTCAAAAAGCACGCCGACGAGTTCGGCTTAGAGCATGACAATCACATCCAGAATGCCCTCGGCAAGCGGGTCAACGGCTTCTGGGGCATCGAGGCGCTGGTCGCGCCGCCGGTTTGAGCTCAGACACGAAATTCTCCATCCCATCCATCCCAAGCATCCCCAAAAACCCCGGATGGATGGGATGGATGGGATAGATGTTTTCAAGTTCAGCCGTGAAGGAGGATGCAATGGGAAGAATTTATTATAAGGAACTGCCGCTGTTTCACTTGTACGACAGCGACCTGACCTGCACGCAGAAGCTGCTGATGACGCTGCTTTTCATCGATAACGCCTACGACATTTACGAACTCAGCGCGCTCGCCAAGCTCCGTGTCGAAGATGTGATTTTTGATTTGAAGGAGCTGAAAAGGAGAGGGTATTTTCAAGAGTGATAAGAACCGGAAAGAAATTTGCGCGGAAACGAAACCATTTCACGAAAACGCGCTGCTCGGAACAGCGTACCGGCATTACGAAAAAGTGTGCATATGCACGGTTTTATGAAATGCCACACGGTTTCGTAAAGTCGATACCCCTCACTTACGAAGATGGCATCGACCGCCGCGTTTCCGGCGGATTTTGGAAAAACAGAATATTACACCAAACAGCGAAGCAGGTTTTCGGAAACAGAAACCCGCTTCGCTGTTTTCACCACGAAAAAACAGGAGGTTTTTATGAGCATCAGAAATGAGATCAAATCGCAGATCGTCCGCGCCGGTTTTACGATGCAGGAGGTCGTTGACCGGCTGGCTGACGAATACGATTGGAGCGACAGCGTTTCCAATTTGTCCGCCAAATTGCAGCGGGAGAGCATCCGCTACAAGGAGGTCGTGGAGCTTGCCGACGTGCTGGACTGCGACATCGTGTGGGTGAAGCGAGGGGCGCGCCGATGAAAGCACAGTACGCCATTCTCCGCTTTGCCAAGTACAAGGGGCCGGAAATCGGTCACATTGAAGCCCACAACGAACGCACCAAGGAGAAATACGCCAGCAATCCCGACGTGGACACGTCCCGTAGCCACCTCAATTTTCATCTGGTATCACCGGAGCGCAAGTACCGAGCAGAAGCGGAAAAGCAGATCGCGGAAGCTGGCTGTCGCACGCGGTCGGACAGCGTGCGCGTGGTGGAGGCGCTGGTGACAGCCAGCCCGGAATTTTTCAAGGGCAAGAAGAAAAGTGAGGTCAAAACCTATTTTCAGGAGGCGCTGGGCTTTATCCAAGAGCATCAAGACCCGAAAACGATCATATCCGCTGTGGTGCATATGGACGAGAAAACGCCCCATATGCACCTTTGCTTCGTCCCGTTGACGGCGGACGGGCGACTCTCCGCCAAGGAAATCGTCGGCAACAAGAAAAAGCTGACACAGTGGCAGGACAGGTTCTGGGAGCATATGGTCAAAAAATATCCCGATTTGGAGCGCGGCGAAAGCGCCAGTGAAACCGGGCGCAACCACATCCCGCCGCGGCTGTTCAAGGAGGCTGTCCACCTGAACCGGATGAAGGAGCAGATCATGGCCATTCTGAACGACACCAATCCGTTCAACAAAAAGGCCAAGCTGGACGAGCTGGAAGCGCTGCTGGGCAAGTACGTTCCCGGCGCGGAGGCTCTGCGGACGAAGCTCAGAAAGTATGACGCGGCCTACAAGGCGCTGACCGCCGAGAATGCGGCGATGGAGAAGCAGTTGGACGCATCGTCCAAGGAAAGTGTTCTGAAAAAACTGGAGATCAACGAAAAACTCCGGGAGCTGGACGAGCTGCACCGCATGGTGGACGGCATCCCGTCGGAGATTTTGCAGGCGGCAAAACAGGTGGCCGCGCATAAGCCGCAGGAAAGATGAGGAAACTAAGGATATTGAAGGAGGTCGGTTCTATTTGGAGATGAACGTCAGGGACGATCAGAAGCTTGTTGAAATCTGGCTGACGAATGCAGAAAAAATTGACCCCGTCCTGCGGGAGGGGCTGAAAGAGATTTACGCCAAGTACAAGACGAAGAAATACATGGTCGCCGTGTTCGAGTCCGGCAAGGGCGATCTTTATGAGAACACGCGGGATCTGCTGCTCTTCAACCGCCGCCGCAGCGCCGAAAAGGCCGTGCAGCAGGCGAAAAAGCAGCGCGCCGTGGGCATGGAGCGATAAACCTCGGGCGGAAGAGAGAAATCTCTTCCGCCCTTTTCTTTTTTGCCCTTGCAAAGCTTGAAAACATCATGTACAATATTATCTAAAGCAACGTGTTTATCAAAAGATATGTGTGGTTCATGCTTGCCGCCAGAGAAACGGAGGGAAACGCAAATGGAACATGAAATGATGGAGCACAGTGAAATTCTCCTGTACAGCGATGAAAACGGAAAAGAATTTGTAAACGTTGTATTTATGGACGAGACATTCTGGCTGACGCAGGTTGGCATGGCAGAATTGTTTGACTCCAGTAAGTCCAATATCAGTGAGCATCTATCGCACATCTTCGAGGAGGAGGAACTGGTCAAAGACTCCTGTATGAGAAAATTCGGAATTTCCGAATTTTCTACGAAGCCCACCAATTTTTATAACCTCGACGCCATCATCGCCGTGGGTTACCGCGTGAACTCCAAGAAGGCCACACGCTTCCGCCAGTGGGCGACGAAGACGCTGAAGGAGTACATTCAGAAGGGCTTCGTCCTCAACGACGAGCTGATGAAGAACGGCCGCCCCTTCGGCAAGGACTACTTTGACGAGCTGCTGGAGCGCATCCGGGAAATTCGCGCCAGCGAGCGCCGCGCCTATCAAAAAATAGCCGATGTCTTCGAGCAATGCAGCTATGATTACGACAAAAATAGTGAGACGACAAAGGCCTTCTATGCCTTCGTACAAAACAAGCTGCATTATGCCGTCACCGGCAAGACTGCCGCGGAGCTGATTTCCGAGCGGGCAACGCTGGAGAGTCCCACGATGGGGCTTACCACATGGAAGGGCGCGCCGGATGGAAAGATTCTCAAAAGCGACACACTGGTGGCGAAGAACTATCTGAACGAAAAGGAGCTGTCCCGTCTGAACCGGCTGGTGACCATGTTCATCGACTACGCCGAGCTGATGGCAGAGGACGAGCAGCTCATGAGTATGCAGGACTGGCTGAACGAAACCGACCGTTTCCTGACCAACAACCGCCGCAAGGTGCTGGACGGCAAGGGCCACATCTCGCGGGAAGCGGCAGCGAAAAAGGTCGGTGCGATCTACGAGGAGTTTCGCAAAAAGCAGGACGCCGAATACATCTCCGAGTTTGACCGGCAGACGGAAAAATATCTCAAGGGTGAATGACCATGATTGAAACATTTGACATCGCGGGCTATGCCCGTATTTCTGTGGATGATGAGCAGGATCAAAAGAACATCTCGATTGAGAACCAGAAGGCCATCATCGAGGACTATGTAAAAACCCACTTCCCCGGCAGCACGCTGACGTTTTTTGAGGACCGCGACCGCTCCGGCTACACGTTTGAGCAGCGCGAGGGCTATCAGGAGATGCGCCGGGGACTCATGTCCCACAAGTACGATATTCTCATCATCAAGGATTTTTCCCGCTTCTCCCGCCGCAACTCGCGCGGACTGGTAGAGCTGGAAGACCTGCGCGACGCGGGCGTCCGGATCGTCTCCATCGGAGACGGCGTGGACTTCCCCAATGACGACGATTGGCTGAAAATCCAGTTCCAGTTTCTCGTGAACGAGATGCCCGTCACGGACACCTCCCGCAAGGTGCGCAACGTCATCAAGCGGCGGCAGAACGACGGCGAGTGGATCTGCGCCGCGCCCTACGGCTATCACGTAACCGAGGACAAGCAGTTTGAGATCATCCCCACGGAAGCCGAGACCGTCCGCAGGATTTTTGACCTTTACAGCAACGCCGGTTGGGGCTACAAGAAAATCGCCAACTATCTCACCGATCAAGGCGTTCCCACGCCGCGCATGTCCGAGCGGATGCGCAAGGAGGCGGCGGGCAAGAAAACGAAACGGGAAGCCAAAAACGCCTGGGCCATCGCCACGGTGCAGGGCATTCTGGACAATGATTTCTACATCGGCACGCTCCGGCAGGGCAAGTACACCCGCGCCAAGATCAACGGTAAGGAGATCAAGCGCAACGACGACGAGCATATTGTCATCGAGAACCACCATCAGGCCATCATCGACTACCGCACCTTCGCCATCACCATCGCTCTGCGGGAAAAGCGCAGCCGTAATAACTATCGCGGCGTCAAGATCAATGACAACGTGTATTCCGGCTTTTTGCAGTGCGGTGACTGCGGTAGCCCGATGTTTGCCATGAGCCGCAGCGATTTGGCCCCCGCCTACACCTGCGGGACGTACCACCGGCGCGGCCTCAAGGGCTGCACCAGCCACCATATCCGCGTTGACCGGCTGGACGAGCTGCTGAAAAGCTATGTGCGGAAGCTGGCGGGCAGTTCTGCCGCCATGTTGGAACAGCTCAACGAGGAGCTGAAGCGCGAGAACGATCAGGTGGCGGAAACGGAGCAGTCTGCCGACAATCTGGCAGCAGTGCTGGCCGATCTCACCGAGGAGCTGAAGGTGACGAAGCGCCAGCGCATCCGGGAGATCATGAAAAAGCCGGAGCAGGAAGCTTCCATCGAGGCGCTGTATGACGAGATGGAAGCAGACCTGCAAAAAAAGATCGACGGCATCCACCACCAGATCGACCTGCTGTCCGACAAGCGCAACACCATCATTCAGGTGAACCGCGTGGCAAAGACCGCCATCGACGTGTTCCGCGACATTCTGGAAAAGGATAAGCTGGAACGAAATGATCTGGAGCTGCTGATTGACAAGATTCTCGTCTTTGAAGATCACTTGGAAATCAGGCTTCAATCCGACATCGACACGCTGCTGCGCTGCGGAACCCTCCCCGCAGAAACGGAGGACGCCGCAAATTTTAAGTTAGGCACGGAAAATATCGAAACGACGCTGATCCAGTCCTCCAAAAACCACGAGGACAAGGTTTTCCGTGTCAGTGTTATCAGCAGCGGCGACCCGTTGGAGATCTATACGGAGAAGGACGGCGAGGTGATCTTTAAGAAGTATTCGCCGATGGGGGATCTGGGGGATTTTGCGGGGCAGATCTGCGAGTCGATCGGGAAAAACACCGGGTATATCGCGGCGGTGTGCGACCGGGACACGATCATCGCCGTGCACGGCGTGCAGAAGCGGGAGCTGCTCGACAAGCGCTGCTCGCAGGAGCTCGAGCAGCTGATGGAGCTGCGGCGCAGCTACCGGTATCAGGACGGCGATCTGCCGGTCCGCCCGACGGACGGCGCGGAGCGCTACCGCGTCGGCGCGGCGGCGCCGATCGTGGCCGAGGGCGATCTGATGGGCTGCGTGCTGCTTCTGACCGAGGACGGCGCGCCCGCGCTCGACGAGGCCGAGCAGAAGCTCGTGCAGACCGTCGCCGGATTTCTCGGCCGGCAGATGGAGAGCTAAGGAAGCTCTGATTCAATCGGCAAGAACTGTGCGTGAGAGATTTTTCGTCCAATCGAGGTATCGAAAGCGGAGGAATCCTGTATGTATTTCCCGTTTTCGATACCGAAGAGTGGGCGGAAAAGATCCGCTCACAGCCGCAGACGATTTATTCAGAGGTTCCTTAAAGCAAAACAGGCAGGACCGGCGCGCACGGCCCTGCCTGTTTTTTCTGCGTACAGAAAAAAATGTGGCGAAGCGAAAAAAAATCTGTTATACTATGATATTGAGGCGAAGTATCTTCCGAGAAAGGAACGCAGGATCATGGACTTTACCGGCTTTCTGGGCAACGACGCGATCAAGCGGCGGCTTTCCGGCGCATTTGCCAGCGGGCGGGTGGCGCACAGCTATCTGCTCTGCGGCCCTGCCGGGTCCGGGAAGCATACGCTCGCGCGGATCCTGTGCGCGGCGATGGAATGTGAAAAGGACGGCGCGGCCGTCCCCTGCGGCGTGTGCCCGGGATGCCGGAAGGCGCTGGCCGGGATCCACCCGGACGTGATCACCGTCGACGATCCCGACCACAAGGCCATGACGGTCGATCCCATCCGTGCGGCCCGCAGCGATATGTTCATCCGTCCCAACGAGGGCCGGCGGAAGATCTACGTGATCCCCCGCGGCCAGGACATGAACGAGAGCGCGCAGAACGCCCTGCTCAAAATTCTCGAGGAGCCGCCGGACTACGGCGCGTTCCTGATCCTCTCGACCAATGCCGAACGGCTGCTGCCGACCATCCGCAGCCGCTGCGCGGAGCTGCAGCTCGGCCCCGTGGACGAGCAGACGGCGCTGCCGTTTCTGCGGCAGCAGGCACCTAGCAAGCCGGAGCAGCTTCTCCGGGCGGCGTATCTGCGCGCGGACGGCTTTCTCGGGCAGGCGCTGGCGCTCCTGCAGGGCGAGGATGAATTCCCTGCCGTGCAGCAGCTGGCCGCGGCCTATGCCGCGCGCGACCGGATGGATATGCTGCGCGTGCTTCTGCCGATGGAAAAATACAAACGCGAGCAGCTTCTGCCGCTTCTGCAGCAGCTGCGCGCCTGCTTCTGCAGCGCGCTGGCGCAGCGCGGCGGCTTTGACGCCGCGGACCAGAGCGCCGCGCAGCTCGTCGCCAGCCGCTCCGGCACGGAGCTCGTACAGGCGGCCGACAGTCTGCAGACGGCCATCGACGATCTGGCGGCCAACGCGTCCGCCGGCGCGGTGATCGGCTATCTGGCCATGAAGCTGCGCTGAGCTTTGGCACCCCCGCACAATTACGTCTGCACGCTTCGGCAGATCGTGCGCTGCTGCCGCTGATTTTACCTTGCCGCTTTTGCGGCAGATTGGAGAATACCATGCAAGAAATGAACCCCGATACCGTTCTGGAGCAGGCTGCGCCTGCCGCAGATCCGGAGCCGCAGGCCGTCCGGCCCGCGGAAGATACATCCATCCCCTCCGCCCCGGAAGCGCCCGCCACAGAGCAGCCCGCCCCGGAGGCTGCCGCTCTCCAGCCCGAAGCCCCGGCGGAGCCCGCGCCCGTCACGGTCGTGGACATCCGCTTCCGCAACAATGCGAAATCCTACTTCTTTGACCCGAACGGGCTGACGCTCGCGGTGGGCGACCATGTCATCATCGACACGGCCCGCGGCGACGAATTCGGCATCTGCGCCGCCGGGAACCACGCGGTCCGGCCGCGCGAGCTCGTCTTGCCGCTGCGGAAGGTTTTGCGCGCGGCGACGGAACACGACGAGCGCATCAACGCGGAAAATCAGGAAAAAGAGAAAAAGGCCTTTGACGTCTGCCAGCAGAAGATTCTCTCGCACAAGCTCGACATGCAGCTCGTCTCGGCAGAATGCGCGTTCGACGGCAGCAAGATCCTGTTCTTCTTCACGGCCGAGGGCCGCGTGGACTTCCGCGAGCTGGTCAAGGACCTGGCGTCCGCCTTCCGCACGCGCATCGAGCTCCGGCAGATCGGCGTGCGCGATAAAGCCAAGATGGTCGGCGGACTCGGCGTGTGCGGCCGTCCGTTCTGCTGCAAGGAATTCCTCGACGATTTCCAGCCCGTCTCCATCAAGATGGCCAAGACGCAGAACCTCAGTCTGAACCCCACCAAGATCTCCGGCACCTGCGGGCGGCTCATGTGCTGCCTCAAGTACGAGCAGGAGGCCTATGAGGACCTTATCAAGACCGCGCCGAAGGCGGAATCCTTCGTCGATACGCCCGACGGCCGCGGCACCGTCATCGAGGTGAACCTGCTGCGCCAGAGCGTCAAGGTCCGCATGGAGGACCATCCGGAGACAATCGGCAGCTATAAGAACACCGACATCTATATCATCCGCAACGGCAAGGCCCGCAAGAACGACCCGCCCATCCCGAAGGATCTCGCGCCCATCTCCTCCCGGCCGCGGCCGGCACAGAAGAAGAAGGAGGCGTTCTTCGAGGAGCTGCCGGAGGTCATCTACTCCGACGCCGTCGCCGTCATCAGCCCGGAGCCGGAGACCCCGGCGGAGGACGCCGCCGCGCAGCCCGCGGCAGACGCCGCCAAATCTGCCGCCCGCCGCAGACGCCGCGGCGGACGCCGCAATAAGCCCGCCGCCGACCACCCGGCCGCCGAAGCCGCTGCCGCGCCCAAGGACGCGCCCCGCGCCGAGCCCCAGCCCCGCCGTGAGCGCCCGAAGAAGGACCGCGCCCCGCAGGGCGAAAAGCCCGAC
>ENA-ORLY01001418-ORLY01001418.1-human-gut-metagenome-genome-assembly--contig:-NODE-1418-length-28604-cov-3.447296_pt1 | contig 28604 bp, 26 predicted proteins | sample MGYA00243071_ERZ508832 | MGnify/ENA primary metagenome ERZ508832 (study PRJEB26277, sample SAMN04329777) | human gut metagenome | biome: human-associated habitat | host: Homo sapiens | place: USA... | reverse complement strand
CATTAAGTATTGGTTTTAAATTATAAAACTGATAAATAAGTCCTACTTTTCTTCTTCTAAAGACTGCTAGTGCATCATCTTTTTGTTTAAACACATCAGTACCACCCACAATAACCTTTCCACTAGTAGGTTTATCAACAGCACCTAATATATGTAAAAGCGTTGACTTACCACTACCTGAAGAACCAACTATTGCTACAAAGTCTCCTTCATCAACAGTAAAAGAAACATTATCAATAGCTTTAACCAAAGTACTACCTTTACCATAATTCTTACACAAATTATCAGCTTCTAATATTTTCATTTCTTTATCCTTTCTATTACTTCATCAAAACTAATTCCCATCCTAGTAAGTTCAGATATTTTTTTCTTTATATTTTCAATTTCTCTATCTATCTTATCATTAGTAGTTTTCTTAGTATTTTCTGATATAAAAGTACCTTTAGTACTAATCGTAGTAATAACCCCCCTATTTTCTAATATGTCATAACTCTTCTTAACAGTATTAGGATTAATACCTAAATTACTAGCCATCTCTCTAATCGAAGGAATTTGAACCTTCTCCTTAAGTATTCCAACAGCAACATACTTCTCAATACCATTTACTATTTGCTCGTATATAGGAGTTCTACTTTGATAATCCAAATTAATCATAATCTGTCTCATAAAATCACATTCCCCCATACTCAGCTATATCATCAAAGGAAATCTTACTTTTTAATTCATTTAATTCATCAATTTTATTAGTTATAAAAACATTAGTTCCATTATTACTATGAATATTAATATAACCATACTCTTTATTAATATCAATATCATTATCAATATTATCAATAATAAACTTACTAATTTCTTCATATAGTTCATTATCATAAGAACAATAATGATTATCTATATAATAACTATATATACTGTTTTCATTATCAAGTTTATTAAACATCTTCTTAGTATTATTATTATAATATCTCAAAATACCAAGTTCTAAATTCTTATCACCACTTACATTAAATTCAATATTCCTTACATTAAAATTATCATAAATATAAAGTGAAACATCAAATAAACCATCATCAGTATTACTACCAAAAATATTCTTATCATTTTTATATTTATTAACAATCATATCAGAAAGATTATTATTATCTATACCAGTATAACCATCAATATATTCAATAGCAAAAACATTATTATTCTTATATTTACTAAAGCCCTTCATAAAATCTTTATCATTAATAAGAATATTATTAATATAATCATAATTATCTTTAGTAGTATAAATAGTAAATTTATACATACTACCATTTACTTTAGTTTTAATATTATAACTATAAGTATAATTATCTAAAGAATCAGCATCTAAAAGTAATGATATACTATTATTAATTACTTCAATATTTTTAGTACTACCAATCACCATACCATTATCATCTAAGAAAGAAATCTCTTTAATATCCTTGGCATTAATATTAATCTCATCATCATTAGTTAAAGTTCCAACAAAAGCGACTATACCACCAACAACAACCAAACAAACAGCCATCTTAAAGAAATTAGTAACTTTCTTTCTAGTAATTAAATCATATATAATTAAATACGCAAATATAAGAACAAGTAATAAAACAATAGAAAAAAGATCATAACTAGATAAACTAAAATTCTTAATAATAACATATGAAAAACATAAAATCGGAATAGTAGTTAACGTTCTAACCAGTATATGTATTTTTTCATTTTTAAATGAAGTCCCAACAACTTCAAATTTTTTAATATTAAATAATACCATTCCCACTATAATATATATTATACTTAGAAAGACCATCTTAATAATAGATTTATTAATATTACTATCGCCTTCAATTCCAAATACAGTAATTTTAATAAGCTCATAAGGCATAGTATAAGTAATATTATCATACTTTTTTATATTCGTAGTATAAATATTATTCTTCCTATCCACTTCACACTTAACATTATCACAATAATAATTTAAAGGCTTACAACTATCATTTATGCATTCAATCTTAATAGGAGTATTACCATAATAAGAAAAATCATTAGAATTAATAAATGTACTAATAAATGGAATTAAAAACATAATAAGTAAAGTAACCACTATTGATGTAATCTTATTTGAAGATACACTAACAGCAATATTAGTACAAACAAATACAAATATATAAGAAATAGAATATATAAATAAAATATCAAATAACATTCTATAAGAAATTATAATATTACTATATATTAAACTAATAAGTAACATAATTACAAAATTAACAATCTGCATAATAAATATAATACAAATACCACCAATAGTATTAGTTAAAAATATTTGTTTTTTATTAATAGGCATCGATAAAGTAAAATCAATAGACCCCTTTTTATATACAAAGCCAAACAAAGTAAGCGAAAGAATAACTGGAATAATATACATACCAAATAAAACAAATCCAGATATTTCATAAATATTAGGCATAAACTTTGTACCATCACTACATTTCATAAGAAGAACAATACCATTAAGAATAGGAAGTAACAATATACATAAAAGAATAATAGCCTTAGATTTTTTAATATTTTCTTTTAAATAATTAAACTTAAACAAATTTGTTAAACTCATATCCTAATGCCTCCATTTCATAAATAAATACTTCTTCCAAAGTAAGTGGAAGATAATCAAGTATTAAAGGTTTCATCTTCTCTAACTTCTTTTTACTCTTACCATCGTTGTCTTTAATAATAATCGTAGCCACACTCCCCTGCTTTTTAAAACTCAAAATTTCAAAATCTTCAAAATCTTCTCTATCAAAATTCTTCTCAAAAGATATCTGAACTTTAAACATATTTGTCTTAATAGTATCTATATCACTCTCAAACAAAATACCACCTTGATACAATAAACCAAGATTATCACAAATATCCTCAAGTTCCCTAAGATTATGACTAGTCATAACAATAGTAGTTCTCTTCTTATTCATTTGTTTAATAAGAATTTTCTTCATAGTATTTCTAATAACTGGATCAAGTCCATCAAAAGTTTCATCAAAAAACATATAATCACAGTTAGTAGATATAGCACATATAAGTGCACATTGCCTTTTCATTCCTTTAGAAAATGTACTAATCTTCTTATCTAGTTTAAGATTAAGTAAAGAAGCTAACTCTTTAAGATAATTCATATCAAAATCCTTATACATTGCTTCATACCATTTAGCAGTATCCATCAAAGTATAACCCGGATAAAAGAATAAATCATCTTGTACAAAAACCATTTTTTGTTTCATAATTTCATTATCATATACTTCTTCACCATCAACAGATATAACACCACCATCAGCTTCATATATTCCCATAATAGTTCTAAGAAGCGTACTTTTACCAGAGCCATTAGCTCCTACCAAACCATAAATAGAATTATCTTTAATATTACAACTAAGATCTTTAAGTACATAATCTTTATCATATTTCTTAGATAACTTATCTATTTTTATCATATAAAAATCTCCTTTCACCATCAATATATTATTGTACTATCTGCACTAGTACAATTAAATCATACTACACAATTAAATCTTTGTCAAGAAAAAAATAATATTTACTTAGGTAATTACCCTATACACAAAAGACATAGTATCATAACCTATTTTAGGAGGAAAAAAATATGAATAATTTTAACGATTATTATAATTATTTAAATAACTATAATGATATGAACTTTATGACAAACCCAAATACCATGATAACTGATATGAACTATCAAAATATGTTTCCTAATAATTATATAACACCAAATACAAGCACAAATAACAATATTGCAGACTCACAAATAGGATTCAAGAGAGGAAATTTATTTAGTAATCTATATGATGAATACAAAAACTATAAACCACAAGAGTTAAAAGTCTCAAATGAAAGAGAAGATTTAATACTACAAATAGATGAAAATAGATTTGCTATAATCGAATTAGGACTATACTTAGATCTATATCCAAATGATATCAATGCCTTAAACAAATATAATAGTTATTTAAAGAAAGAGAAAGAATTAATAACCATCTATGAAAGTAAATATGGACCAATGACTCTAAATAGTCAAGTTCAAACAAATACTTGGTTATGGAATAATTCACCATGGCCATGGGAGGTGCAAAAATAATGTGGAAATACGTAAAATCATTAGAATATCCCGTTAACATCAAAAAGAAAGATTTAAAAATGGCCAAATATCTCGTAACGCAATATGGTGGCGCAAATGGAGAATTAGCAGCAGCTTTTCGTTATCTAAACCAAAGATATACCATGCCAGATGACAAAGGAAAAGCACTCCTAACAGATATAGGAACAGAAGAATTAGCCCATGTTGAAATGATATCAGCCATGATATATCAATTATTAAATGGTGCCACTTTAAAAGAATTAAAAGAAGCTGGATTGGCATCCCATTATACCGAACATGGTTATGGACTATATCCAACAGATTCAAACGGCGTACCATTTACCGTATCATATTTCGCTACTACCGGAGATCCAATAGCAGATTTATCAGAAGATATGGCAGCAGAACAAAAAGCCAGAGCCACTTATGAAAATCTGATTAATTTAACAGATGATCCAGATGTCATAGGACCACTACTATTCTTAAGACAAAGAGAAATAGTTCACTTTACCAGATTCAAAGAATTATATGATGAATATAAAAGTAAAGGAATAAAATAAATACCTACCTATCTAGGTATTTTTTTTACACAAATAAAGAAAGAAGTTATTTCTTTGCATCAAACTTCTTTCTAGCTTCAGTATTTAAAATAAATTTTCTAAGTCTAATATTCTCCGGAGTAATCTCAACAAGCTCATCACTATTAATATAATCCAAACAATATTCCAAAGTAAGAGGTCTAGGTCTCTTAAGTACAACAGTATGATCAGAACCAGATGCTCTAGTATTAGTAAGTTGTTTTCCTTTAACAACATTAACAGCAAGATCATTTTCTCTATTACACTCACCAACAATCATACCTTCATATACTTCAGTACCAGGTTCGATAAACATAACACCTCTATCTTCTAATTGACCTAAAGCATAAGCTGTAGCCTTACCGGCTTCAGTAGATACAAGTACTCCAACCTTTCTCTCAGTAGAATTAATATCTTCTATTGGTAAATATTCTTTAAAAGTATGATTAAGAATACCATAACCTTTAGTCAAAGTCATAAAGTTAGTATTAAATCCAATTAATCCTCTAGAAGGAATTGTATAATTAAGTCTAATTAAATTATTAACATTAGACATATTATCCATTTTTCCACCACGAAGTCCAAGTGCCTCAATAACATTACCAACACATTCATCACTAACTTCTATTTGAACATCTTCATAAGGCTCACATTTAACACCATCAATCTCTTTAATAATAACTTCTGGTTTAGATACTTGAAGTTCAAATCCTTCTCTTCTTAAATTCTCAATTAAAATTGATAAATGAAGTTCACCTCTACCAGATACTACCCAAGACTCATTACCAGATTCTTCAACTTTCAAACTAACATCCTTCTGAGTCTCTTTAAATAACCTTTCTCCAATCTTTCTAGCAGTTACAATTTTACCTTCTCTACCAACAAAAGGACTATTATTAACCATAAAAGTCATCTTAAGAGTAGGTTCATCAATTCTAAGAATAGGAAGAGCCTTCTCTTTACCAACATTACAAACAGTCTCACCAACAGAAATATCCATAAGACCTGCTATAGCAACAATATCCCCTGCATCAGCTTCATTAATTTCAACTCTCTTAAGACCATCAAAACCAAATAATTTTTGAATTCTAAATTGTTTGATACTACCATCAAGTCTAACACAAGAAACCATTTCATTAACTTTAATAGTACCACTATGAACCTTGCCTATACCAATTCTACCAACATATTCATTATAATCTAAAAGTGCAGGTTGGAATTGTAAATCACCATTAATATCAGCCTTAGGATCAGGTATTTCATCAATAATTAACTTAAATATATCATCATAACTTTGACTCTGTGTATTAATATCCGGATCAAGACTAGCAGTACCATTAAGAGCACTAACATAAGCAACCTTAAAATCAAGTTGTTCTTCACTAGCACCAAGTTCAATAAATAAATCAATAACTTCATCAAGTACCTTATCAACTCTTGCAGTAGGTTTATCAACCTTATTAATAACTACTATAGGTTTAACTCCAGCTTCAAGAGCCTTCTTAAGAACAAATCTCGTTTGTGGCATTGTACCTTCATAAGCATCAACTAAAAGCATAACACCATCAACCATATTCATAATTCTTTCTACTTCTCCACCAAAGTCAGCATGACCAGGAGTATCAAGAATATTAATCTTATAACCATCATAATGAATTGAAGTAGTCTTAGCAAGTATAGTTATACCCCTCTCTCTTTCAATATCATTAGAATCCATTGCTCTAACAGCAACTTCTTCATTTTCTCTAAAAGTACCAGATTTTTTAAGTAATTGATCAACAAAAGTAGTTTTACCATGGTCAACATGAGCAATAATAGCAATATTTTTAATTTTCATAAATTAACACCTTCTTTTTTCCACAAGTCATAATTATACCACAAATTATAACTTTTGCAAAGTAATTTCCTAAAAAAAGTAGATAACCAAAAATTATCTACCCATAATCTATATATTTCTTTTTTTCTTATAATCAATAAAATCTAACAAAATCATAACAAAAATATATATACCAGTAATCTTAAATAATATATACATAATACTCTTAGATACAAATATAAGTAGTACACCAAGAATAATCGATATAACTGATACAATTAAATTACCAGTTAATTTACGATCAAAATACTTAGTAAAACTACTAGTAGCCATAATAAACAAAAGCAAAGATACAAGTACAGGTAGCATCTCTAAAAATAAGAAATCCCCATATTTATATATAAACATAGCCATCCAAGCACACATAACACTAATAATCATACTAGAATAATTTCTTGTCAAATATTCCTTATCCATAATAAAATTAATAATTTGTACAATAGAAATAATAGCAAATATAACTACAAACAAATAATTAATAGTACTAAGAAGTTCATTAGTAGCAAATATAAGTACTAAAGAAAGAACAATACCAAGTAAATAATAAAAGCCCTCACTAATTTCAAATCTCTTAGTATTTTTACCATTGTTTATAACTCCAAGTTTAACTACCTCCTCAGTATTTTTAGTAGCCTTTTTATTAGTATTCTTTTTTTTACCCTCATTACCTTTTTTAGTAGTCTTTTTACTTTCATTATCCTTTTCCATATTAACACCCACTTTCATATAAATAAATTATACAATAAACCAATAACTTTTACAACTTATATATATAAAGTTTACATTACATTATTATATAAACCAAAATCATTCTAAAAAAAGAAAAGAACTAAATTTTCTTTTCTTTCTTTAAATAAGTATTAAGTTTAATATAAGAAATATTTCTACTCATCTCTTCAAAAATATCTTCTAGTAACACATATGTTGGCATACTCTTCATCTCCTTTAATATAAGATTAGCATATAATTCCAAAATTTGCATTACATTCGACAAAACTAGACAAAACTAGATATTAACTTTTATTAATTCTTACCTTAATTTTAGAAGTCTTAGCAAAATAACTTGCTTTAACATCATCACCAGTTACATTTACAGAAACAGAATGTTCACCCTCACCAAGGCCAGATAAATCAACCGTAGCCTTAATAGTTGTAGGATCAATACTATTAAGAACTTCTTTAGTACCTTTAATAATAACCGTTGTCTTAGAAGAATTTTCTCCAATAGCACCAGCTTTCAAATTAGGTCCAAGATTAATAGCATCAATTCGAACATCATTAACTTCCATACTCTCTTCATCACCAAGAGAAACTTTAACAGTTATAGTCTTTTCTGATATTTCCCTAATACCATCAGGTTTAGGAATAACTGCTGTATAAGTCTTATTACCAGATAAACCACTAACATCAATTTCTATAGGTATATAAGATTCAGCATATTTATTAACAACATCTTCATCGCCATAAATATTAACACTATCAACAGAAGCAGTAATAGAACTAATAGCTTTACCAAATGCTATCTTATCAATATTCTTAGGAATAACTTTAAGTTTAGCACTACCACTATAAGACTCAACATTAACAGTAGCAGATACAGTTTCAGGAACAATTTCAACATCAACAACATTACCATATTTATCATAAGCAACTAATTTAGCCTTATCAATCTTATTAACACCGGCTTCTTCAATACCACCAACATCAACAAGTGCCTTAACAGTAGCTACATTATTAATATTATGAATAGATTTTTCATCATCAGTACCCTTAATAATAACCTCTTCTTTATCCAAAGTAATAGACTGAATAGATAATTTACTATTAAGTTTATCCTTATTAATAACATCAACAGTAATATTTTTCGTAGCAGATACCTTAGAATATACATTAACAGTAATAGAAGAAGGATCAAGTTTATAATTAACAGAATTAATAGAATTCTTATAACTCAAATCAACCTTATGTGTACCAACACTTAAATTAGATAAATCAACAGTAACCTTACCAGTAGACAATTGTTTAGCCAAATACAAATCCACTGTTCTACCTATTAAAGTAACATCTGCTGTATCAGGAATACCCTCAATAACATAAGCCTCTTTATTATAAGTAGCCTCTACAGGTTGATTAGATAAAACTTCAGCAGCACTATCAATAACAGTACTAGCCTGATTATTAACATAACCATAAAAGAACAATGCAACAAACAATGATATAAAAACCAAAGTATTCTTCTTATTTAGCCATTTTTCAAACTTCCCAGTATTTTTATCAGTCTTTTCACCAATACGAAGTACCAATTTAGTAATAGGAGTTACAAATACTTTATCAATAAAATTACCAATTCCCCTAAAGAATTTTTTAATAACTTTAATAACTTTCTTAAGCTTTTTCATTACTATCATCCTCCGCTTCATCTTCAAATTCATCATCTAAAAGGATTTCTTTTTTAGGCTTAAGTTCTTCAACCAAAATCATTCTTGCATCATCTAACGAAAGATTATAATTCAAATTACCACCAATAGCTATAGAAATTTTACCAGTCTCTTCACTAACAACAACAGCTATAGCATCAGATTCCTCACTAATACCAACAGCAGCCCTATGTCTAGTACCAAGCTTTTTACTAATCTTAGTATTAATACTTATAGGAAAAACAGCTCCGGCAGAAGTAATTTTATTACCTTGAATTATAACACCACCATCATGCAAAGGATTTCTAGGGAAAAATATTGATATAAGAAGTTCCGAAGAAATATCAGCATATAAAGGTTTACTTCTTTCAATATACTCATTCAAACTAATATCTCTCTCAATAACAATCAAAGCACCAATCCTAGATTTTCTAAGATAATCAACCGCTGACATAACTTCATAAACAAGTTTCTCTCTCTCATCAAGAGTAAGTACCTTATGTCTACCTAACAATTGTTTTCTACCTATATGCTCTAACATACTTCTAATTTGCGGTTGAAATTTAATATAAAGTGCCATAGGCCCCCACATAATAACATATTCTAGTAGTAGTCCAATAGTAACCAAATTCAATGTATCACTAATAAACTTAACAATAAGAACAACTAAAACACCTTTAAAAAGCAATACCATTTTAACATTATTTTTAATATTTTTAAGCACATAATAAACAATTATCCACACAAGAGAAATATCAATAAGTGCCCTCAATATAGTTAATATACTATCAATCATAACAAAATCATCCTTTCTATTTAACCAAATAAATAGCCCCTTGTACGCAAAAATAGCAAAGTAATAAAATACCGCCAAATAAAAGCAATACATTACTAACAAACCCAGAATTAGAATACACAATCGTTTCATTTTTAGAAGATATTTTATTATCATCTTTTAAACTATTCAAAAAATCATTCTTAGTTATTATACCATATGTTCTATATAACTTTTTATCCTTAATACCATCATATATCATATTAAGTTTATTAACATCATAATAAGATATTGTGAATCCAAGTTTCTGATAAATCTTTCTATTTTTATCTATATTTTTAGAAGATATATTAATATATGAAATATTATTGTCCTCAATTAACAACTTAATCTTTTTACAAATAAGTTTCCAACTATCATCATTGATATAATCATCTTTTTCAATTAAGTAAAGAGTACTATCAATAATGCGATAAGTAATATAGTCATTAAGTTTATCCCATTTAACATCCTTTTTAGTTGCCATTCTACCTTACCACCTATAATAATTTTAACACGATACATATAAAAAAGCAAGGAAAAAAGAGTAGAGTTCTACTCCTCATTCTCATAAGGTTCTACTCTACTCAAATAACCAATATATACAATTTGTGCATCGTCATTTTCCTCAAGACAAGTAATCAAAACAATACACTTTTTTGTAGGATCACAATATATATCAGCATAACCATCTTTCTTTATAACATAACTCTCACTATAAATAAATTTATATAATCTATTATTATCATAGAAGTTAATATCATCTCCAAGTTCCATATCCTTTAATTTTCCAAAATAAGAATAATAATAATTACCATTATGTGAAGCAAATATAATTTTATTATCATCTCTCTTCATAAATTCAATATTATATTTAACATCATTATAATCACTATTAATATCCACTATACCTCGTTTTAAATTAATAGAAGGAATCTCAATAACTGAAGTATATTTATATTCCTCATCATATTCATCATCAATATTATTATCAAAGAAATCCTTAACAGCTTTATCATTTTTAGCGGTATCACCAAAATATCTATAAAAATATCTTCCTAAATAAATAGAACAAGCACCAATAATAAATATACAAAGTAAAACTATTTTCTTATTATCTCCAAAAATAATACAAATAATTGTAAATAAAATAATAGTAATCAAAATCAAAACATTAATAATTCCAATATTAATACCAGTATTAGGAACAACTATTCTTTCATTATATATATCAATACTAACATCATCTTTATCCAATGTAAAATATATATTATCATCTAATACCCTATAACCAGTACTAGACTCAACCTCTGCTATATAATATTCTCCATAAGGCAAATCCTCAACTATTATTTGACCATTATGATCAGTATATCCTTTATATACAACCCTATCATCCATACTTCTAATCTCAATCAAAGTATTAGCTAATTTAATATTACTATTACTTTCATATTTATTAACAGTAACTTTACCCTTTTTCAAATGATTAAAAACATCAAGTTCATAATTAATAGTTTCAGTATATTGATCTTTATAATTAAGTTCAATATCATATATATCATTATCTATAACATTATTATAATTAGATTTAACCTCTTTCAAATAATAACTTCCTAATGGTAAATCACTATATTTACATAATCCCCCATCATCAGTAACACAACTTTCCACTAAAGAATCCTTATTAAAAATAAGTTTACCATTTTCATATATATCATTCTTAGCATATAATTCAAAATATACACCATCCAAATAAATATCTTTATAATAGAAAGTATCATTATCATATATTACATCTTCACCATATTTATTAACAATAATATTACCCTTAACTCTCTTGTTATAAAAAGGAATCTCTAATAAAATACCATAATCATCATCATTAATAAAATCCGAAGAATCATCAATAGTAAACCTAATACCATCACTATTATACTTATATCCTTCCATATAATCATCAACTTCATATAAAATATATTCACCAGCTGACAAAGTATCAGGAGTTACAAACACACCATCAGTATTAAGTTCAAATTCATCTATTACTTTAACTTCTGGATATGTAAGCTTAAAAGAAACATATGAATCATTTTGAACATCAAATATTTTAAATTTAATATTACTATTAACAACATTATCAAGCGTATCAATATCTTTCTTAATTATTTTAATTTTAGAAGTAATTTCACTATCCGATAAAAGTTTATATATAGGTCTACTATCAAAAGTATCAATAGTAACCTTAAAATCATCTACCTTATAATAACCCGGAGTAGAATTATCTTGATGAAAAGTATAAGTCCCATAAGGAAGAATAATACTAGCATAACCATCACTATCCGTAACAATAGTATCATATAAAACATTATCCTTATCATAAACAATAAACTTAATTCCCTCTTCACCAGTCATAATTCCTGTTTCATTAGTACCATAAACTTTAAATAAATCAACTTTTCTCCTTATTACTTCATCATACACAGTAAGACTAATATTCAAATTATCTTTCGTAATATCAACATCATAAGCATTATCATCCAAAAGATATCCATTACCTGGTTTAATTTCTTTTACATAATAATGTCCAATTGGTAAATGAGAAATCATTTCCTTTTCACCAATAATAAATTTATCTACCAACACATTATCATTGTTATATAATCCATAAATACTTCCTTTAAGGCTAGCTTCTCCTATTGGCAAATCACTCTCAGTATCATTATCTAGTTTATTTATACTAACACTACCACTAATAAGATTAACTTTAACCTTACTAGTAGGTGTATTAATATCACCAACAGTCATCATTTTCTGTGAGCTTCCAGAAGTATACAGTAGAAAATTATCACTAGTATATTTAGGCTTTTCTAAAACAATTTCACCACTATCAAAATCACTATCAATAATCAAGTTACTACCAGATATTGAAACACCTTTAGTTTTAACATCATATAAATACAAAGTATCATTTTCATCATTAATAACATTACTATCACCTAAAACAAGATCAATTTCCTTACCATCAAAAGAAGGTTTTTTATAATGCTTTCTATATAAATCATAAATTTCTTCTTTTTCCCTTTCAATATAAACAAATGAATCTGGATTCATATTATTAACCCATTTAACATTAGTTCTAATAAGTCTTGTCCAAATAAGTTCTTGCGTAGCCATATAAAACTTATCAGTATGATGGCCAGGATAATTATAACCATAATAAGAGATAAGTTTAATATAATTCAAATCCTCATTATTAATATTAATATTATCAAAAGAATCATATATATTATAATTCATACTACTAATACGCTTACCAATTTCCAAGCAATAAGCTACCTTACCGTTAAAAGAATATTTACTACCTTCCAAGAACCTTGTCCTACCAAGTTCAGCATCATAGTAATAAACATATATATTATCATATCTATCACTAACAAGATTAACTGTATTAGCTTTAACAAAAAACGGAATCATAGTAAAAATAACAGCAATCAAAAATACAATTTTTTTCAATTAAAACCTCCCAAAAAACCGGCCAAAAATTATTTTTTTAAATATATTGCAATTGCACAGAAAGTATAAACTATCATAGTAACAAAGTCAACCTAATTTTTAAAAATATTAAATATCATAATATAAAATACATATTTATCAATATCTCACAAAGTAAATTTGCAACACTTGTACTCACAAACAAAAGATTGCCAAAAAGAAAAAGAGCATAAGCTCTTAATAATAAATACTATCTAAATTGACAGCAGCTACCACATTGTTCATTAGTAACTGTATTTTCTTCACAACAACTATATCTAGGTTGATAAGTATGTTTATAAATATGATTATTGACAATTCTAGTATTTATAGGACATACATGAGGTACAGTATGATAAATATTTCTATATACAACTCTTTCTCTAGGAGTCTCTATAACTGGAGAAGTAACTCCACCCATTACAGATTCACCCATCATTGGAGCTCCAACACTATTATAATTCATATTAGTGTTATCATTAACATTTTGATTAGTATTAGTTATATTAATATCAATATCACCATCATACATACCTTGGTTAAAACCATCACTAAAATTCATAAATTATCCTCCTATCTACACATATAATATGTTCACATAAGATATGTAAATAGTAAAGAAGTCTAATTTTAGAATAAATTTAGATATTACCATCATAATTCCAAAGTCCAAGTTTTCCCTTATAAGGAATGCTCTTTTCATACATTATAACATTATCCAATTTCCAAGCATATTTTCTAGCATGTTTACTTTTCCCATATACCAAAGGATTAATATTATATAACTCATTTTCAAATTCATCAGTAACTAAAATACAATCCGTAAGATACGCCTCTCCTATTATCTCACCATGACCATAATTAAGATTATAATCCTTAAACTTCAAAGCATTATCACTTTCTAAATTAAGACCAGCATGAATAAGTATCTTACCTCTATAATTAGTTTTAAAGCTTCTAAACTCATATTTCTTATAACCATTAACTATCAAACTAGCCCATGGTTCCTTAATTGTAAGTCCTTTCATAATATCCCCTAAAATGGCATTTTAAAATTACCATTACTCATCATTTTCATCATTTTCTTCATATCTTCAAACTGATTAAGCAATCTATTAACATCAGTAACAGTAGTCCCAGAACCATCAGCTATTCTTTTCTTACGACTAGCCTTTAATATACTAGGATTTCTTCTCTCTTCAGGAGTCATAGATAAAACAATAGCTTCTGTTCTTTTCATAATTTTAGGATCAATGTTAACTTTATTAAGTCCCATTTTTTTAGCCCCAGGAAGTAACTTTAAAATATTCTCAAGGGGTCCTAACTTTTTAATTTGATTAAGTTGATTCAAAAAGTCTTCCAAATCAAAATTACCTTTCATCATTTTTTTAGCGGTTTTCTCAGCCTCTTTTTCATCTATTTCATCCTGAACCTTTTCAACTATAGATAAAATATCTCCCATACCAAGTATTCTAGAGGCCATTCTTTCAGGATAGAAAGGAGTAAGACCATCCATTTTTTCACTAACACCAATAAATTTAATTGGTAAATTAGTAAGATGTTTAACAGATAAAGCAACGCCACCCCTAGTATCGCCATCAAGTTTAGTTAAAATAACACCACTAAGTTTAATCTTATCATTAAAACCATTAATAACATTGATAGCATCTTGTCCCATCATCGAATCAATTACTAAAATAGTTTCATCAGGATTAACCTCTTTCTGAATATTATCTAGTTCTTCCATTAAAGATTCATCTATTTGTAATCTACCAGCAGTATCTATAAGAACATAATCATATCCATTATCTTTAGCATATTTAATAGCATTCTTAGATATTTCTACAGGATTACCTTTACCTTCAGAATAAACTTCAATATTAAGTTCCTTACCAATTTGTTTTAACTGGTCAATAGCAGCAGGTCTATATACATCACAAGCTACTAATAAAGGTTTCTTCTTATTATTCTTTCTAAGATAGTTAGCAAGTTTACCAATAGTAGTAGTTTTACCACTTCCCTGAAGACCTACTAACATAAGAGTAGCAGGATTACCACTTACATTAAGAGGAGTATTCTCTCCACCTAATAATTCCGTAAGTTCATCTTTAACAATTTTAACAAATAACTCTCCAGGATTAAGACTTTTATTAACTTCTTCTCCTAAAGCTTTTTCCTTTACATTATTTGTAAACTCTTTTACTACTTTATAGTTAACATCAGCCTCCAATAAAGAAAGTCTAATTTCTCTCATCATTTCACTAATATTTTCTTCAGTTATTTTGCCGTAGCCCTTAATCTTATGAACCACATCTTGCAATCTATCGCTTAAATTCTCAAACATAAAATTATCACCTAATACCTATTATACCTTATTTTTTAAACTTTTTTAATAAAAACAGTTGATTTTTTAATATTTTTTTAATATAATAGATGTATATTCATTGCAGATGTGGTTCAACGATTAGAATTCGGCCTTGCCAAGGCTGAGACGGGGGTTTGACTCCCCTCATCTGCTCCATTGGGAAATCTGTTCTAACTTTTATAGTTTAGAACTTAAATACAAGAATATCAATTTCTAAATGAAGTTGATATTCTTTTGTTATATGAAAGGATTTGATAATATGTATCTAATAAAAAGAAACGAATAACTAAAAGTGATTAATATAATTACCTATTGATGATGAAATAAAGAAAAAAATAAATATTATATGTAGTTTTTGTAATACCACTCCTACTTTTATAAATGGAAGAATGGTTGCAAGACTTTTAACTACTGTATCACAAAATGAAATAGAAAAAACAAGTGAAAGAACTAAAATCGGTTTAGCTGGAGCAATTAAAGTTGGAAATATTCCACATAGAGCACCTTTTGGTTATAAACATGTAAATAAAAAGTTAGTAATTGATGAAGCAACAAAAGATCAAGTAATAAGAATATTTAATTTATATTATGAAGGAAATTCTTATCAAACAATAAGTAATATATACAATAAAGAAGATATTGTCTTAAAAAAGACGACTACGAATTGTAGTCGCTTAGTTTAAATGAATTAATTTTCATTTTTTTTTTGAAGAAATTTGTGAATATTCTATATTTCCTGTTGAAATATCTAGTGAAAAATCAGGATTTAATATTTCATTATATTTTCTATTATGTGAAATACTTATAATTGTACCTGGATATGATTCTACAAGTTCATAAATTACATCTAATGCTTCTTTATCTAAATGATTGGTAATTTCATCTAAAATAAGTACATTAATTTTATGAAGAGCTATCCTGGCTAAATTTATCCTTGTTCTTTGTCCAGGGGATGATTCAGAATATTTTTTATCTCTATCATCATAATTAAAACCAAAATTATTAAGTAGTGTAAAAACAAGAGAACGATCAACATTTTCTAAACCTTCGGTAATATAATCGTAAACACTTATTTCTTTATCATCAATAATTGTATCTTGTGATATGTATCCTATTTTTACATCAGTTCCTATCGCTATGTTCCCACTTATTGGTTTCACTATACCTAGAAGCGTTTTAATAAAGGTTGTTTTTCCGCTTCCATTACTTCCTTTAATATTAATTTTACTTCCAAAATCTATATTTAATTTAATTGGTACAGTATGAAAATTGTCATATCCACATATTAAATCATCCACATAAATATTTTTATTTCCTTTTTCGTTATCTAAATCTAAGAAAAAATTGATTTTTTTTCGTTCTTGAAATGTTGGGATTTCAAAATCATTTAATGCTCTCGATAACTTTGACACTTCAGAAGAACGAGTTCTTTCTTTTGCAAAATTATTTGCTATCTTGTCATTATCACTATGTGCTTTAGAAGAAGTACCTTTATTTGACCAATCTTTAGCTTTTTGAAGTCTAGATTTAATTTTTTTTCTTTCTTCTATTGCACTTAAATATTTATTTTTATCTTTTTCATATTCAAACTCTTTTTGTTCTAGATAATCGTTATAACATAAATTATATTCAATTAATTTACCATCTGATATTTCAAATATTTTACTAACAACATTATTCAAGAGTACTTCATCATGGGAAACCATAATAATACTTTTTGTAGTATTGCGAAGATAGTTTTCTAACCAATCAATAGCTTCTATATCTAAATTATTTGTAGGTTCATCCAAAAGTAAAATGTCTCCATTACTAAGAAGCATAGCACAAAGTAAAACCTTTATTTTTTCACCACCAGAAAGCATTGAAATTTTATTATCAAGTTTTTTATTTAAATTTAAACCATTTACTATATTTTGTAAATTGCTTTCAAAGGAATATCCGTCTAATAATAGGAATTTTTCCAATAACTCTCCATATTCTTCCATATTTTCGTCAGTTAAATTTTGTTCCAATTCTGAAAGTTTTAATTCTAATCTACCAATACCAGTTTGATTCTTTATATAATCAACTACTGTAAAATTATCAAAACTATGAGAAATTTCCTGCTTTAAATATGCTATAGTTTCATTTCCCAACCTAATTTTCCCTGATTCTATTTCTAATTCACCTGCTAGTGCTTTAAGAAGTGTTGATTTTCCACTTCCATTTGGACCCACTAAACCTACTTTATCTCCAGATGCTAAATGAAAATTTACATCTTTTAAAATTTCAGCATTTTTAAATCCTACTTTTAAATTATTTACTTGCATCTTTGCCACATTCCTTACATTTAGAATTTTTTTCCCAGTTGATAATATTAGTTTGATATGTTAACAAGTCAAACATTAATGTTTGACCAATTAAATTGCTTTCTTTATATTTTGAAAAATAATTGATAATTTCATTACTAACAATACTTGATATTAATAAACACAGTGGTCCAAACGATGGTACTAGTTCAACATTATTTATTGGTATTTCTGAATTTTCCTTTTCAATACAACTTAAACAAGCAGTTGTTTTAGGTTCTATAAATGGTCCTATCATTGCCACATATTCTGAAAAACCACAAAATAAAACAGGTTTATTATTTTGTACACATATTTTGTTTATTAATCGTCTAATTATTCTTTGAGGTTTATCTACTGTGCATAATACAAAATCTGATGATATGATTTCTTCTATAATATCATCTTCATTTGTAATTTTTAAATTTTTACTTTTAACTTGGCTTTCTTTTAATTTTTCTTTCAAAGCTTCCGTTTTTTGTTTTCCAATATCTTCACTATTATATGGATATTGTCTTATCAAATTTGACTCTTCAACGACATCGCAATCTACGATTGTAAAATCATTAAATCCAGCCCTTTCTAAAGTTATTGCAACATTTGAACCTATACCGCCTAATCCTAGAATTAAGATATTTTTGCCTTTAAAACATTTATTATATAATACATAATTATCATTAAACATGCTAAAAAATAGATTTTGACGATTATATTTTTCATCGTGTATCAATGTTTGATATTTATCATAGTCGATAATAAAATGCTCTTCCATCAAATAATCTATTGCATCTTCTATTTCTTCTTCACTGACGCTTGTTTCAAGATGAACTTTTTTGACTAAATCTTTTTTTGATATTGGCTTTTGTACATTATTAAATATACTCAAAAGGCTCTCATCATCATATTCGATTTCTTTTCCCGTACCAGTAAAATTTCCCATTCTTATTACTTTGTTTTTCTTATCTATATAAAATGGTTTATTCTTATTAATTATTATCATATGTCCTCCAAAAATAATAGGATTCAGCACGCTGAACCCTAAATTGTTATCAAAACTATTAGCAGTTTTGATCAACGTGACAAGCAAATTTTACAACTCTTAGTTTTTTAACACCAAATCTCATAATATTTACCTCCTTCATCAGAAAGCCCAATAAAATGCTTTTTTGTTTTCATTGTACTATACTTTTTAATTTTTGTCAAATTATTTAACTATTGTTGTATTTTATAAAAATTTCTTATTGGAACATGAATTATTTAGAAAAAATTAAAATTGTGATATAATAGTAAAAACGGAGGAAAAATGGATAACGTAATTAACTTTTTACAGCAAAATAAAAATTATTATCCTGAATATTTTGAAAAAGATAGATTATCAAAATGTAATTATGGATATACATGTGATATAAATCAAATATATTGTTATCTAGGTGAAAAAGATATCAAAGAAACTGAATATTATAGTTTTTATATCATAAGTAAAAAATATTTTGATTTAACAAATATGAGAATTTTAGATGCATGTTGTGGAAAAATACCTATATTGTCTTCTATCTATAATAATAATTGTTTGAAGATAGAAGCCATTAATGAGAAAATAGTAATAAAAAATTATAAAAACATTAAAACTTATGAAAAAAATATTCTTCAATTTAATAAATACGATAAATTTGATTTAGTAATTGCATTTAGACCATGTTATCCAACAGAAACTATTGTTAATGATTGTGTAAAAAATAATATTAATTTTATGATTTATTTATGCCCTTGTATCCATCAAGGAATTAATAGTAAATCTAATTTTAATACATATGAAGAATGGATTAACTATCTTAAAAGCAAATTATCACAATTTAAAAATTATAATATCGAATTTATCGTCGACAAAAATATGCCTGATAAATGTCCAATAATAGTAGGTAAAAAAATTGATTGATATTATAATTTAAAAATGTTATTATTGTTATATAAATTGATATCACTTATCAATAAGCAAAAAAGTTGTAGATACCTACGACATTGGCTCCATTGAAAAACTAAACACCATTTGGTGTTTTTTTTATGGAGCATAGTGAGGGAGCCACCACCCGTCAGTCAAAACCATTTACAAAATATAAAAATCAAACTATTTACTATTATTTTTAAAACTAACAATATCTTCTCTCAAATTATTCCATCTAGCACATACAACATATCTATCACCTCTGTTATTAGAGATACCATCTATACTTCTTTTCTTTAAACCTAATGTCATACATGCAATATGAGGAGAAGTAAAACCTAAACATCTTTTAAATAAAACAAGATCATATATATATCATATCTCATAATCCAATACCAATAACTAATATATAATAAGTATGGCTGATACCTATTTAGAGACAATATACTAAATATTGGCTCTAAATAGCACTAACAAGACTAATAAAGTTAGGCTTGTAGTGAATAAAAAAATACCAACCACAAAGATCAGTATTTCCCTATTTATAAATTATAACGTTTAAGAATAACATTAACCATAGAAAAAGAAATATTACCAGTATCATTACCAATAACTTCAGTTCTTATTTCAAGATTACCACCAGCATAAACATCAACAAAATTAACTTCTGAAAAATCCATGTCACTAGTAGTACCCTTATCAAGAATAAACTCCATATCACTAATTTTTTCATTAGTAGTAGCATTATATAAATAAAACTTACCACCAGTATCATTAGTAACACCTGATATTCTCCCACATAAAGTAACCTCAAATACACTAGTTTTAGATACCCTTATTTGATTACCAGAAATAGAAATAATATCAGAGTTACCTGGAATAATTCTAGTAGTAGTAACAGTCATTGTACCAGCACTAGTAGTATCTTTAAAACTAGAAAAACAAACAGCATTATAAGAAGTAGGCACAAGTATACCTTGTGGTCCCTGCGGCCCTGTCGGACCAACTTTTCCCTCTATGCCAGGAGGACCTGCGATACCTTGCTTTCCTTGAGGACCAATAGGACCAGCATTCCCCTTTTCCCCCTGAGGACCAATATCACCCTTTTCTCCTTTATCTCCCTTTGGACCAGACTCTCCCTTATCCCCTTTTGGACCTCTAGGACCAACCATTGGATAAACGCCAGCCCTCCTAAGTCTTTCCCTAATTCTTTGACCTTCAAGTAAATCCTTAATATTATCATTCATTATTATCACGTCACCTCACATCTAAAACATTATATGTAAAAGTAACATAAACAAATAATTAATAATACCAAGATTACATATCCTTTGTAATCTCATCCCACTCTAATGTTTTCTTCTCAATATCCTTACTTACAATATCAATCTCTAACTTAATCAAATTAGCCTTATTAATATCCATATAAACATCTTCCTTCAAAAGTTCATTATTAAGATTACTAAGTCTATCCTCTAATTCAAAAATATCCTTCTCTATCTTTTTAATCTCTTTATTTTTATCAAAAGAATCAACCTTTTTATCAATACTTTTCTTTTTTTCTATCTTAACCCCATTATCATTACTTACATTACTAATCCTAGTCTTCTCCAAATACTCACTATAACCATAATTATATAAAGTACTTCTGCCATTTCCCATAACAAGAAGTCTATCACAGACATTCTTAATAAGATATCTATCATGACTAACCATAATAATGGTACCCTTATAACTAGTAAGCATCTTTTCAATAGTAGACTTACCAATAATATCCAAATGATTAGTTGGTTCATCCAAAATAAGAACATTAGGTTTTTTATTCAAAATCTTACATAAACTAACTCTAACCTTTTCACCACCAGATAAATCTTTAATCTTCTTAAAAACATCTTCTCCACTAAATTCAAAAGCCCCAAGAAGAGTTCTAATCTCATTAGATGTAAGCCTAGGAAATTCTTTGTCAATCTCATCATAAATAGAATTATCATAATTAAGATTATCTAATGCTTGTGAAAAGTAACCAATATTAACCCTATCTCCAAAAACAAACTTACCATCAAGTGAAGATAACTCTCCCATAATAGTTTTAAGAAGCGTACTCTTACCAATACCATTCTCACCAATAATACCAAGCCTGTCTCCTCTCTCCACTTCAAAAGATAATTTACATAACTCCCTATCATAACCAATAGAAAGATTTTTAACCTTAAGAACATCTCTATAACTATTCATCTCCGGACTAAAGTTAATCTTAAAAGACTTTGTATTAGCTTTATCAGGTTTATCAATTAATACCATTCTCTCAATTTGTTTTAACTTTGACATAGCCATCCTAGCCTTCGTTGGTTTATACCTAAATCTATCCGCAATATCAGTAAGTCTCTTAATCTCCTGTTGTTGTCTTTCATAATCCTTAAGATTCTTCAAATAATCTTCTTCCTTCTTCTTAACAAAATAAGAATAATTACCACTATATCTAGTTAAAGTACCATACTCAATATCATATATAACATTACAAACATTATCCAAAAACATTCTATCATGACTAACCAAAATAATAGAGCCCTTGTATCCCTTTAAGTACTCTTCAAGCCATTCAATAGCCTTAATATCCAAATGATTAGTAGGTTCATCCAAAATAAGTAAATCAGGCTTCGATAATAAAAGTCTAATCAAAGATAACTTCGTAAGTTGACCACCAGAAAATTCATTCAAATACTTATCTTTATCCTCATCACTAAAATCAAACTTACTTAAAATAACCTCTATCTCCTTCTTATATTTATAACCACCCATATATTCATATCTAGATAAAAGATCATTATATTTACTTACTATCTTCTCATCATAATAAGTACTCATTTCATCCTCTAAAGTATTAAGATTCTTTTCAATATCAAGAATATCTTTAAAAGAACTCCTAATATAATCTATCATCTTCATATCAAGACTATAACCATCATTTTGTTTAACATAACCAATATTAAGGTCACCAGAAGAAATAATATCTACTTCTTCATATCCACTATTAATTTCATACTCTGAAGTAATAGCCTTAAGTAAAGTCGTTTTACCCGAGCCATTTCTCCCTACAATACCGATTTTCTCATTATCTTTAACACAAAAATTAATATCTTCAAGTACTGTATTATTACCAAGAGTAACACTACCATGACTAATTTTATAATACATAATAATCACCTGCACTACTAATATTTTATCACACAAATAAAAAGAACTAAATACTTTTTTAGTATCAGTTCACACTTCGTTGTTCACTGCTAGTTAAAGCCACAAGTCTTTAACTAGAATTTTTAAAGCCTTATAAATAAGTCTTTAAAAATATTATTTTCTTTTTCTCTTTAAAGATTTACATTTAATATTATCTTTATCATTATTAACCTTATATATATTTCTAACTCTTCTAATTTCTTCATATACAAAATTAGCAGGAATAACATCTAAACCATACTTAGAAGAAATAATATCGCAAAAATAACTATCATAAATAATACCTTCTGATATATCAGTATATTCCTCTTCTCTATCATTATCTTCAAGTATATATAAAGCTTTTCCAACAGCATCATCACATATAGTTACATTTTCTTTAGATATTTTTATATTACTAAGACTTAAAAGAAAATCTTTACCAAAATCTTCCATAATAAAAGGTCTACCAGTAACCCAATCAAGATAATTATCACCTTTTACCTTATCCAAATAAAGCATAAAAGGATCATTTAAACATTCTCTAACAAACACTTCTGTATTATCAACATTAATTTTCTTTCTCCAAAAAGTAATACCCTGTACATTAACCTCATAACTAGTTTTCTTATTAAACATAATAACAAACCTCCCCATAAACATAGTATAGCATACAAACAAAGAAAGAACAACCAAAATAGTTGTTCTTCAAATACAATATAATTATTCTTACTATACAAGTAAAGTAAATAAACATAATACAAAGATATTTACAAGCATAATAGTAAGAACTACCTTAAATGCCCATCTAAACCAAGTAGAATACTCTATTTTAGCAAGAGCAAGTCCACCCATTATAGCACCGCAAGTTGGAGATATTAAATTAACAAGTCCATTAGCGGAAACTAAAGTCATAATAGTAACTTCTACACTATAACCAAGTTGTGCTGCAAGTGGAGCAATAATTGGTGTAGATAATGTAGCAAGACCAGATGATGATGGTACCAATATTGATAATACAATATGAAGTATATAGTTAAGTGGTACGAATAACATCTCCGGTACTTTAGCTAGTAAATCAGCAGCATTATATATAATATAATTATCTAAGTAAGTTTGTCCCATAAGAACACTAGCACCTCTAGCAATAGCAATTACTAAGATAACACCAATCATATCATCAGCACCATCAACAAAAGTATCAATAAAACCTTTCTCACCAAATTTATTAATAATAGCAATAATAATTGACATTATTAAGAACCATAAAGCAGCTTCATAGAACCACCAATTACCAAGTGAAGAACCAGTAAGCCATCCAGTAAAACTATCAAAGAATGTAATATCAAATTCACCCCAAGGAATAAATCCAATAATCATTACAAGGAAAGTCAAAGCAAATAAAACAAGTGTAACTTTTTGTTTACCAGTTAAATTAACTTCTTTCTCATCCTTTTTATAGAAATTACCAAACTTTTTCTCAGCTTGTTTTTGCTCTCTTAGTGATAAAATAGTAGAGCCCCTATCCTTCTTAACCTTCTTAGCATAACTCATTACAAATAATATACAAATACCAAGTGTTGTAAGCCATATAAATGTTGCAATAAGAAGTACTAAACCATGATTAGCAGTAACACCTTCAGGTAAAGCACTAAGTGCAACACCAGTTGCAAATGGGTTAATAGTAGAACCTAAGCATCCACTACCAGCACCAAGAAGAATTACTGCAGCACCAACAAGTGGATCCATACCAGCAGCCATCATAGTAGCGGCAAGTAATACATAAAAACCAACAGTTTCTTCAAGCATTCCATATGTAGATCCACAAATAGAGAATATAAACATTAATATAGGTATTAATAATAATTCTCTACCTTTAAGTTTACGTACTAGTACTTTAATACCAGTCTCAAGTGCCCCAGTTTTATTAATTACTGCAAGTAAACCTCCTAACATCATAATAAAGATACCAACATCAATAGCATCTTCAAAACCTAATATTGGTGACATCAAAACTTGTGATAATTTAGCACCAACAGTTCCACTTCCATTAACAATTTGATCACCAACAAATTGTGCATCTGGAAGCACATGTGATAATATTCCTAATCCAAATATTAAGATTAAGATTATCGAAAAAGACGATAACATTACCTTAGTCTTTTTCTTAGCCATTTTTCTTACCTCCTCTTTATAATTGTACCATTTTTACCATTAATTGCATCACTAGCCTTATCAAGTGAACTAATAATAGCCTTCTTATTATCAGAATTCTCTACAAAAGATATACAAGCCTCAATTTTAGGAAGCATACTTCCTTTAGCAAATTGATCTTCATCAATATACTTTTTAGCCTCATCTATATTTATAGTATCAAGTTCAACTTGTTTATCAGTATTATAATTCAAACATACCTTATCAACAGCAGTAAGAATTAAAAGCATATCCGCATCAATTAAATTAGCAAGCAAGGCAGCTGTTTTATCCTTATCAATTACAGCTTCTACACCTTCAAGTAATTCAATTTTATCTGTTTTAATAACAGGTATTCCACCACCACCAGCAGCAATTACAATATTATTATTATTAACAAGAAGTTTAATAACATTCTTTTCAATAATATCCTTAGGTTTCGGAGATGGTACAACTCTCCTATACCCACGTCCAGCATCCTCAACAAATATATAACCTTTATCTTGTTGAATTTTCATAGCTTCTTCTTTACTATAAAACATTCCAATCGGCTTAGTTGGATTATTAAAAGCACTATCCATTGGATCAACTAAGACTTGTGTTATCAAGGTTGCACAATCTCTAACAATGCCTTGATGTTCTAGTTCATCTTGAATACATTGTTGAAGTTGGTAACCTATATAACCTTGACTCATACTTCCACACTCAGGAAATGGCATTTTAGGAGTTCCAGCATCGCCATTTGAAGAATAGTCCATAGCTAGAAATATCTGTCCCACTTGTGGCCCATTTCCATGTGTAAGAACAATTTGATTTCCCTCTTTAACTAAATTAACAATCGTCGTAGCCACACTCTTAAGAAGTGTTAACTGTTCTTGAGGGCTTTTACCTAAAGCATTACCTCCTAAAGCAATAACAATCTTACTCATACTAATCCCTCATAGTAGCATATACTACAGCTTTGATAGTATGAAGTCTGTTTTCTGCTTCATCAAAAACTTTAGATTTAGAAGAACTAAATACTTCATCAGTAACTTCCATTTCTTTAAGTCCAAACTTTTCATAAATATCTTTACCAATAGTAGTATTTAAATCATGAAAAGAAGGTAAGCAATGCAAGAATATAGCATTATCATTAGCATTATTCATAACTTTCATATTAACTTGATATGGACTAAGAAGTTTAATTCTTTCATTCCATACATCATCAGGTTCACCCATAGAAACCCAAACATCAGTGTAAATAACATCAGCATTAGAAGAAGCTTCCATAACATCTTCAGTCATTTCTATTACACTGCCAGTTTCTTTAGCAATTTCTTTGCATTTATTAACAAGATCCTCATCTGGCCACAAATCACGAGGCCCGCAAGAAGTAAAATGCATACCCATCTTAGCACAAACAACCATAAGTGAATTAGCAACATTATTTCTAGCATCACCCATAAATACTAATTTAATTCCTTTTAAATGACCAAAATTTTCCTCAACTGTCATAACATCAGCAAGCATTTGTGTAGGATGAAATTCAGTAGTTAAACCATTCCATACTGGTACACCAGCGTTATTAGCAAGTTCTTCCACAATTTCCTGTGCATAACCTCTATATTCAATACCATCATACATTCTACCTAGAACTTTAGCAGTATCAGCAATGCTTTCTTTTTTACCCATTTGTGAACTACCAGGATCCAAGTATGTAACGCCCATACCCAAATCAAGGCCAGCAACTTCAAAAGCACATCTTGTTCTAGTAGAAGTTTTTTCAAATAATAAAACAATATTCTTTCCTTCTAAATATCTATGAGGAATACCTTTTTTCTTTTTCTCTTTTAATTCATGTGAAAGATCAAGTAAATATCTAATCTCTTCTGGAGTATAATCAAGAAGTGTTAGAAAATTTCTTCCTTTCAAATTAACGCTCATAATTTCTCCTCTTTGCGCAGGATACTCCCCTTCTCTCGCATCACAGCTTAACTCTCCAGCACCCAAGGTCTTTCCCTCATAGCCAGCACACAGCGCTTTTATTCAAGTCGAACATCCGTGAGACTTGGCGCGTGATTCTGGTCAGCGAAGCTGACATATTCCTATCAGAATCACTGCGCATCCTCGCGGAGCGTTTATCTCAGTCGGAGACAAGGCTTCCACTGAGACAAATTTGCTATTACTCACCACCTGAAGAGGTGGGAGTCTTCTCGACTGAGATAAACACTGCGGCTCATGCGCCGTATGATTCGCAGCCGATTTTACTGCAGCTGCACATTTCAATTTGATCAAACGCCTTATATTCTTTCTTGTTTTCAGATCCACCCTATCATACCACAAGGAAAGAAACCTTGCAAAAAAATTGATCTATTTCCCCATACAAAAATGGCTGAAAATCTCATTCACCAGATCCTCTTCCAGTGATTCCCCAAGGATCGTTCCAAGATGTTCATAGGCATCCATCAGATCAATCGAGAAAAAATCCTCCGGCATCGCATTGTCGATGCTTGTCTCGACCAGACGCAGGCTTTTCAGCGCCTGCTCCATCGCCGTCTTGTGACGGACGTTTGTCAGCATGACCTGATCGTTGAAATTCAGGTTTCCCTGCAAGAACATCGTCTGAATTTTTTCCTCCAATCGATCAATTCCCTGCTGTTCCTTCGCCGATACCGGGATCACTTCCTGCCCGCACGCTTCGCGAAGCGCTTCTTCTGTGAGAACCGGTTCCAGATCTGTCTTATTTAAGAGGACGATCACCTTCCGTCCCCGGATCAAATCGAGGATCTGGCGGTCATTTTCATCCAGCTCCCTTGATCCATCGACCACATACAAGATCAAATCTGCCTCATCCGCAATCTTTCTCGCTCGTTCCACGCCAATCTTTTCAACGATATCCTCCGTTTCCCGGATGCCCGCCGTATCGATCAAATTTAAGCTAAGCCCGCGCAGACGGATATTTTCCTCCAGCGTATCGCGTGTCGTACCGGCGATCTCCGTCACAATCGCGCGATCCTCTCCCAGCAGTACATTCATCAGGGACGATTTTCCTGCATTCGGCTTACCTAAGATCACGGTTTTGATCCCCTCCGTCATGATGCGCCCGTTGTCAAACGTCCCGATCGACGCCTCCAGCTCCATCTCAATCGGCTGCAGCGTCTCCCGAAGGCGCTCCGGGTATCCGTCCAGAGAAATATGCTCCGGATC